>OAWS01000289.1_pt1 | contig 44191 bp, 43 predicted proteins | sample 1517141 | NCBI WGS metagenome assembly OAWS01 (sample SAMEA2580173, study PRJEB22360) | human gut metagenome | biome: human gut; feature: human-associated habitat; material: faeces | place: Denmark | collected 2008/2010
CTGTGATACGAACCCGGTCCCTACCCGGGAGAACGAAGCCGCCATTGCCGAGGCTGCTTTTCGCGAGGGCTACATCACCCCCCTCCAGCCCGAACGCAACGGAAAGAAAGTAGCCGTCATCGGCGCCGGCCCTGCCGGATTGAGCGTTGCCGTACGGCTGAACGCCAAAGGTTACGAAGTTACCCTATTCGACAGCAAACCGATGCCGGGAGGACTGTTGCGTTACGGCATCCCCAACTTCAAACTGGACAAAGCCGTCATCGACCGCCGCATGAAAATCCTCAAGGCCGAAGGAATCTTGTTCAAGATGGGAGTCCATGTCGATGTACAGAAACTGCCTGCCGGATTCGATGCCTACGCCATTTGTACCGGTACGCCCACCGCCCGCGACCTCTCCATTCCGGGCAGGGAGCTGAAAGGCATCTACTTTGCCCTCGACATGCTGGCACAGCAGAACCATATTCTGGATGGAGATACCTTCCCGAAAGACCAGCTCGTCAACGCCCGCGGCAAACGGGTACTCGTCATCGGCGGTGGCGATACCGGGTCTGACTGTATAGGCACCAGCATCCGCCAGGGAGCCGTCAGTGTAACCCAGATTGAAATCATGCCCCAACCGCCCATAGGACACAACCCGGATACTCCCTGGCCGCAATGGCCCGTCGTACTGAAAACCACCAGCAGCCACGAAGAAGGCTGTACCCGTCGATGGTCCCTCGCCTCTACCCGGTTCATCGGGAAGAATGGCAAGGTATGCGGTGTGGAAGTGGAAGAAGTGGAGTGGCTTCCGGCAACAGACGGTAACCGCCCTACCATGAAATCTACGGGTAAGAAAGAGGTCATCGAAGCCGATATGGTACTTCTTGCCATGGGTTTCCTCAAGCCCGAGCAACCGAAGTTTGCAGAGAACGTATTCGTGGCAGGCGATGCCGCCCACGGCGCCAGCCTCGTAGTACGTGCCTTGGCCGACGGACGACGAGTGGCAACAGAAATAGACCGTTACCTCGAACCTCTAAAAGAAAACAAGAAATGATTTCCCTCCTTTTAATTTTTAACCTTTAATTTTTAATTCTCATGTGTGGAATAGCAGGAATCTTCAACATACAGTCTCAAACTCCTAAGTTGAGAAACAAAGCGCTACGGATGGCGCAGAAAATCCGTCATCGCGGACCGGACTGGAGTGGTATCTACGTAGGCGGCTCCGCCATCCTCGCCCACGAACGCCTCTCCATTGTCGACCCGGAATCCGGTGGACAACCCTTATATTCACCCGACCGCAAACAGGTGCTTGCCGTCAATGGCGAGATTTACAACCATCGCGACATCCGTGCCCGCTATGCCGGAAAATACGCCTTCCAGACCGGTTCCGACTGCGAAGTCATCCTTGCCCTTTACAAAGACAAAGGCGTCCGCTTCCTTGAAGAGCTGAACGGCATCTTCGCCTTCGCCCTCTATGATGAAGAAACGGACGATTACCTCATCGCCCGCGACCCCATCGGCGTAATCCCCCTTTATATAGGACGCGACAAGGATGGACACATCTACTTCGGCAGTGAGCTGAAAGCCCTTGAGGGTTTCTGCGACGAGTACGAGCCTTTCCTTCCCGGCCACTACTACCGTGGGCGCGAGGGCAAGATGCACCGCTGGTACACCCGCGACTGGATGGACTATGCCGCTGTGAAGGACAACTACACTCCTGCCGCCGAACGCAATGCCGCGCCGGCTTCGATAGGCCGGACAGCCTACAGCACACAAGTCACTGCCGTGCACGATGCCCTCGAAGCCGCCGTACAGCGCCAGTTGATGTCCGACGTCCCCTACGGTGTCCTGCTCAGTGGCGGACTCGATTCTTCCGTCATCTCTGCCATCGCCAAGAAATATGCCGCCAAACGCATCGAGACAGACAACAAGGCAGATGCCTGGTGGCCGCAGCTCCATTCCTTCGCCGTCGGCTTGAAGGGTGCTCCCGACTTGCTTAAAGCCCGCGAAGTGGCCCGTCATATCGGTACCGTGCATCACGAGATAAACTATACCGTTCAGGAAGGCCTCGATGCTGTCCGCGACGTCATCTATTTCATTGAGACTTACGACATAACCACTGTCCGCGCCTCCACCCCCATGTATCTGCTGGCGCGTGTCATCAAAAGCATGGGCATCAAGATGGTACTCAGCGGCGAAGGTGCAGACGAGGTGTTCGGCGGTTACCTTTACTTCCACAAGGCGCCCACACCGCAAGCCTTTCACGAAGAAACCGTGCGCAAGCTCTCCAAACTGCATCTGTACGACTGCCTCCGTGCCAACAAAAGCCTTGCAGCCTGGGGAGTGGAAGGACGTGTCCCCTTCCTCGACAAAGAATTCCTGGATGTTGCCATGCGCATCAATCCGGCAGTCAAGATGTGCCCCGGCAAGGAGATAGAAAAGAAAGTAGTCCGCGAAGCCTTTGCCGACATGCTCCCCCAGAGCGTTGCCTGGCGGCAGAAAGAACAGTTCTCCGACGGTGTGGGCTACAGTTGGATTGATACGCTGAAAGCCGTCACTTCCTCCGCTGTCAGTGACGAGCAGATGGCACATGCCGCCGAACGCTTCCCAATACATACCCCACAAAACAAGGAAGAGTATTACTACCGCACCATCTTCGAAGAGCATTTCCCCAGTGAAAGCGCGGCCCGGAGCGTTCCCAGCGTGCCCAGTGTGGCATGCTCCACCGCCGAAGCGCTGACATGGGACGCCTCTTTCCAAGGAAAGAACGACCCCAGCGGACGAGCAGTAGCGGGGGTACACGAAGAAGCATACAAGGATTAAAAAAAGAGCTGCCGACAGATTTCCTGCCAGCAGCTCTTCTCATTTTTTATTTATCAAATCCTATCGGACTAAAACATCATTGTCTGTCCACCAATCACACCTGCCACAGCACTCGCTACGGCAATAATAAGTTTCAAAATCACATTCCACGTTTTCTTCATAAAGATTATCCATTATCTGATTAATAATTCATAGCCACCGTTATCCCAGTGGATTCTCACCTTGGTCTCCATCCGAATCCGAGCCTCCTCCTTCCGAACCGGAGCCGCCATCTGTAGAAGTCTTCCCCTTAAGATAATCATCCAAACTCACCAAATCCAGCCTTTCTCCAGCACGGGTAGCAGCCTTCGATATCTTCAGTTCCCTATTCGCCTGAAAACAGATACGGACGCTCTCCACACTCTTGGCTGTCACGTCATCAGCCTTTTCCTCACCTTTCGATTTGGCTGCCAGTATAAAGACACCCAGCCCGGCTATATTAACCGTCTTTCCTTCCAGCAACTGCTCTTTCAGCTTTTCCACAAAGTTCTGCATCGTACTCTTGATGTCACCGATAGACAGAGAAGAGCGGTCCTGCATCTTCTGTGCAATAAACGCCAAATCCACGCTTTGCCCCAATGTCACCAACTGCGGATAATACTTCTTGGGAGAGTTTTCAACCCTGGGGTCCGACGGTCTCTCCACCGTCCTGAAAATTACACTCATACTTTTTTTCTTTAGAGATTTAAATTCGTTTTACTATTCACACGTTTCGTTGATCAACGATGCAAAGGTGAGGATTAAAAACTATGTAGCCAAAGAAAAAAGGTGCTTGGGAGTAGTTTTTCTGAGAAAAGTGATAAAGTATTAATTATAAGATAATTGATGCAGAACAAAGAACCTCTTCATGAAACAGATATCATACTAAATTTCACAAGTCTATCAATCCGGCTACTTTTATTTCCATAGTTCTTCATTTTCCGGTACTAAACAAAGAAAACAGCCCTGCAGGAGCTGTTTTCTGAAAATGATTTATAAAGTGTTGATTTTACGAATAATAGTAAAATCATAATCAACTATTCAACATCATACCTTGATTTATCCGTCTTCTGAGGCCAAAACAAATAGCTGATGAACTGCCAAACACCTATAAGCAACTGTTTCATATTAATTGATAATCGCCTCCTTGATGCAATCTACAATATAACGTACATCATTTTCCGTCACATACGGACCTGCTGGCAAGCAGAAACCAACCTTAAAAATCTCTTCCGACACGCCATTCACGTATGCCACAGCGTCAGCATATACCGGTTGCTTGTGCATCGGCTTCCACACGGGGCGACATTCAATCCTTTTCGAAAGCATAAACACGCGAAGAGCCTCTACATTGGCGTTGGGCTGGCAATCGGTTACGGCTGAATCCACCGCTTTAATCACACCCGCAGCACCACCCACGGCAGTCTTTATGACTTCTTTGTAAGCACTCTCCTGCCCCTGAATCTTTACATCCTCGTCAAGAGTGGCAGCACAGAGCCAGAAATTGGAATCGAATTTGCGTTCACCGGTTTTGGGATTCATGGTTTCAGGCTGTTCATGCAGATGTATACCTTTAACCTCCTCCAGCAGCTCCTTATACAATGCCTGCACATGCTTGTGATGCGCAATATGCTTATCAAGTACCGTCATCTGCCCACGACCGATACCGGCACACACGTTACTCATACGGTAGTTATAACCGATTTCCGTATGCTGATAATAAGGATACGCATCACGTGCCTGAGTAGCGTGCCACATAATGTTGTTCGCATCCTCCTCGTTGCGGCAAATCAATGCACCACCGCCCGAAGTCGTAATCATTTTGTTGCCGTTGAACGACAACACACCGAAGCGACCGAACGTACCTAACACCTGACCGTTGAAGCGAGAGCCCATTCCCTCGGCAGCATCCTCAATCACAGGAATACCATATTTGTCCGCTATCGCCATAATCCGCTCACAATCGTATGGCATACCATAGAGCGCTACAGGGATTATCGCTTTCGGATACTTACCTGTAACAGCTTTGCGCTCAACAATAGCCTTCTCCAACAATTCCGGATCCATATTCCAAGTTTCACGCTCCGAGTCAATGAACACCGGCTTCGCGCCCAGATAAGTGATCGGGTGCGAAGAAGCACAGAAAGTGAACGATTGCACGCACACCTCATCACCCGCCTTCACGCCACAGGCAATCAATGCCAAGTGAACGGCAGCAGTACCGGCTGAAAGGCATACCACCTTTCGGTCAAGCTTTGAGCCATCTAAATTTGCATTGGCAAAATCTGCAAGATTCTGCTCAAATGCGTTCACATTCGGGCCCATAGGAACCACCCAATTGGTATCAAATGCTTCTTTTACGTATTTCTGTTCAAAACCTTCTTCTGACATGTGTGCTAGACAAAGGTATATAGTTTTTCTTTCTTCTGTAGACATCATATTTTGATTATTCATTTCCAATCAATTATACTTCCTCACCGGCAAATTTTACTTTGAGTCCAAGTACCGTAGCAAAAATCATCTCAATATCCTTGACAAAGCTATAATGACGATAATAATAGCAGTTCAGGCGTACCTTATCAGGATAGATAACCGTATCGTTATATTCAATGGCAATCTCCTGCATAGGGCGAGTATCCCCCTCCGCCTGACGTTTCGCCACATATTCACTAATCATTTCGTCTTCCAGTCGATACTTCAACGTTGCTGGGCCGGTAATACCCGGGCGAAGTTTCAACACATCCCTATCATCGCCAATCAGTTTATCGGCATACCCAGGCACATCAGGGCGTGGCCCCACAAAAGACATGTTGCCAATCAGCACATCCCACAATCCGGGAAACTCGTCCAACTTATAGTGACGAAGAGTTACACCAAAGGGGGTAATACGGCTATCACCTGCTACAGAAACAGTAGAACCATTATGTTTGACAGTCATTGTACGGAACTTATGGCAAGCAAACAACTTACCATCTTTACCCACACGCTTTTGAACAAAGAAAGCCGGACCTCCGGGCATCTTCACCTTCACCATGATTGCCACAACAAGCAATACAGGCCAAAGAAATAGCAGGCTGAATAAAGCAATTATTCGGTCAAAGAACCATTTCAGTATCATTTTATCTTGTATTTATTTAAACTTTGAAACTTCACCACCATAGCGATGTATACATCAAGCCTGTCAGTATTCATCAAAAGATATTTGGGGACTATTTGCCGTAATCTTGAATGAGCTTCTTAATCCCTTCAACTATTTCTTTCATCTTTGGCTTAACTTCATTTTTAACAAACAGATACTTAAAGGTTTGATCCTTATATACATTCTCAGCTTTGGGTAGACCAAGATCTGCATAATCAATGAACAAATCCTCAGCGAACTGAATATCAATCTGTCCCTTCTTTACCTCTTTTATTCGAGGAGTTGCATCCAAAGCAAAAGCTGTGTAACCGAATCGTTCATCAATCAAGTTACAGATTTTATCATAAATTGCACCTTTATCAATCAAAAGTTTTTTGCTTAATTCGTTACCCAATAATGCCACAAGTTCAGGATGCGACTTCCACATCGGAAAATACTTGTAATCTCGAGAAAGCCATTCTTCCAAATGAGGAATTCCATTATGATGTACTTTCATCAAATAAACAATATCATCATCTGCTGGCATATAGATTTCTGTAAGCCCTTTTTCTGGATTGCCACAAATTACTTGCTTTTCATAGAATGCTTTGTAATTAAAAACAGCTTGGGGTTGTAGCTGACCGTCATCCTGTAAGCACTTCACAAGTTCTGTAACAGAATCTTTTAATAACTTCTGTTCGTAAACTACTTGATGATGCAAGAAAACCCAATTCGTCTGAAAATTCTTACTATCAATCAAAGCCTGAATTTCATTGATAGAGCTTTTGTTATAAGCAATCTTATATCTACCTTCTGCGCCTTTATGCAAAACAATTGAGTCTATCAATCTATCCAAGTCAACAGAATCTGCCAAATAGCCTGAAGCCCATTTATCTCTACAAATATAATCCAACTTATCAGCATCAATAACATCTCCATGAAGCAAAGAGATAAAACAATCTTCCAAAGATTCTTTGATTGTATTGTAAGGAATGCCCATAATCATACGCCCAACAAGGCTTGGATTTCCACCTAACTCAATTATCCTTTCATAGAAGACTGTTACACTCAAAAGGGCAGAAAGAATCTCGTGCTGCTTGGTATCGTATGCCTTATCCGCAATATCTACATCCGCAATTCTTACATCAAGTTTTCTATCACGAATTTCTTGCTTATATGCTTCAAAAAGTTCCTCACGTGTTCCAAACAGCTCTTCCAGTGTATGAGAGAAAGGTGAATGTCCGCAATCATGAAGAAGACATGCTATTTGAAATGTATGTTTTAGAGATTCGGGTATCTCAACCTGACGTAATATAGAAGCTACAATCTTTCTGCCAAGATGAAACACACCCAATGAATGTACAAAACGATCATGTCGTGCACAAGGAAATAATGAACGTGCAGAGGTCTGCTCAATACGTCTCAATCTCTGAAAATATCGAGAATCAACCAACTTATCACAATAAGTTTCAGGAACCGAGATATACCCATGTACTGTGTCTAAAAATTTCTTTTCTCTCATAATTCAAAGATGCTTTTAACGATTTCAGAAAGCAAATCCCGTGTTTCAATATCAAGACGATAGAACTGACGTTCAAAGCGATCTTGTATAGCTTTGTTCTTGGGGAGAACAATAGTTCTATCAACTTCGATGTTATCAGCCTCTATCAGATCCATTATATGTCGAAGTGATTTGTTCTTGCTTTCAATGCTGATAAACTGATCTTTCTGCCTTATCTCTGTAAATACGATCTCAATTTCTTCAAAAGTAAACTGAGTCTTTGTTCTTCCATAAAAAAACGCACTGCCTATGACATCAGCTATTTCAATATTCTTGTACATACTATTTTAATGAAAAAAAATAAATGATTGGGATTAGCTTTTATTGATAATACTAAATAAAGCGAGTTTTATTCACAGGTTTCTCTACAAATTTCTACATCAGCTCACTAGAATTGCGAGCTTCCTCCTCACGCAGTCTGATATGTTTCAAATCATCTGTCAAAACAGTAATTTATGCCATAAGCTGAAATATTATATTGATGCTATACATCTTTCAATAAGATTATAAATTACAAGAAGCACAATTGTTCCAACAACAACCATGGCGAAATATATAATTGGATTTTGTAAGACGTAAAACTGCAATAAGAATACATGAAAAATGTATATTTTCAAACTCTCTGTACTGCAAATTTCAAAGAGCTTAATATTATATCTGCGGTAGGGAACAATCATTATTACAAAGATAGCAAACGAAATCGCTCTCAAAATCTCAAAATAAGAAACATAATGTGACAAAATAAATGAAATTATAAAGAGAACAAATGATAATGATATTGAAGTACCACGATTCTTTATGTAAAAGTTGGCAATATTCTCTTTATATAATGAACATAACACACCCATTGGAAAACATAAAGTAGTGTTCCACCAAAAACTATCAGGTTTGAGGATAATAAAAACAGCTACAAGGATTGTTGGCAATATAGTCATTTCTAAGAGGGGGGGGTAATTTTTTCACACAACACACAAGGACATAAGAATATTATGTAAAGCAGAAATATCTCTTTAAGAAACCAATATTGATTGCTATATATTGATAGAGTAAATAGGTTTGTTATTGAAATACTATCCAAATAATGAACAAAAAATGTATCTATTAACCAAATAAACAGAAATGGTTCAAGTAGTTTTATTAAGTGCTTATAAACGTATGATATAGAAATGGGAAAATTCTTTTTAACAGAACAAGACAAACCGTATCCTGATAGTAAAAAAAATACAGCACATCCCATATTTCCCAAATTACTCAATAATATTGATAGAAAAAACGGATATACTACTCCGTATTTTGAAGATGTAAACTGAAAAACATGATGAAGAACAATTGCTATAATTGCTAAACCACGTAAGTATATAGTATCCTGTCTATTAAACAATTCACGTTTCATATTTATAAATTCTACTTCTAAATGGGAATGGTCTTTTTGAGTCATAAATTAAGCACTTACCTGTCATCTGAATACCTTATACGCAATTTTTTTTACCCATGCAGGGCTTACCAGCATAATGAACATCATATACCCGAAAACCGTAGCACTAAAACCATAGCCAAGAGTCTTATTAATCATCTTGCGGTCTTTGAGTTGTTTCTTGGCAAAAGCCCAACCGTTGCGTCTCTTCTTGAAGAGAGCATTGGTAAATCGAAAACGAAGAATCACATCTTGTACATTAGCATGCTTCGTTCCCTTGCTCATACCATCCACCCACAGCATTGTATCTTGATTTTGTCGGTACTCTGGACGATACCTGCATCCAGCCTTATCAAAGAAGCTCTTGCGAAACAGAACCGCCGGATGCGCATGAGGATTTCTGCGAGCAAAGAACTCATAGCACTCCTTCGGACCTTCAGGATAGACAATCACCTTACCACGACTCTCGCTATTCTCGTCAATTTCTTCAATGGCACCACCCACCACATCTATCTCAGGGTGAGCCAACAAATACGCCATCTGTTTCTCTAAACGCTGAGGCATTGAGATGTCATCCGCATCCATACGAGCGATGTATTCATAGCCCTCCTTGAAACAGATATCAAGTAAGTCGTTCAGCACAATAGCTAAGCCTCTGTTTTTAGGAAACCACTGTACTGATACATTGTCCTTGGTTTCATAATCTTTCAAACAAGAAACCAGTTCTTCTCCCACAGGACCATCTACTCCAATGATAAGTTTGAAGGATCCTTTGTAGGTCTGATTTAAAATACTATCAAAAGACAAGCGCACATAAGGCACTTTGTCGTTCTTGTATACTGGTAATATTACCGCTATTTTTTCCATGATTGAAGTAATTGATTCTTCAACTCCGTTTATACCGAACTAATCGAAGTCTGTTCGTCCTAATCCAAGTTCACGATGTATAATCCACGGTGACCTTCGAAAATTGAATCAAAGCAAACCGCCTCATTATATAGCAGAAACCTACCTGACATGAAATGCTCCAATATTACTTAACAATACTTTCACAATCATTTTTATATACCAAATTGATATACAAAAAATTTGCTTAAGGCTAGAAAAGTTCATATTTCCCATAAGATATTTTCTATCTGGCAACATCTTATTTGATATAAAATCCAAAGAAAGAGTATTTGATGTGCCACAATCAGACATATTAGTAACGCACTGATTTATAAGCACATACCCATCAACGCCAGCAGCTCTAAAAATTCTTAACAAGAAATCTGCATCTGCGGAAATCTTCATTCGTATATCAAACATTCCATATTTATCGTATAATTTCATTGGAACGAAAGTTGCAGGGTGCCGAATTCCTGCAATATCACCTATTTTTGCATATTGCGCAAGTTTCTTTAAACTAGCTTTCAATACACTTTTCTTACCATTTCTATGATGAAAATACATATCACCAGCATAAATTACATCTTCTCGTTTTCCATTGTCCTCAAATTTTCTATATACATAAGCCAGAGCTTCTGGTTCTAGCCAATCATCGCTATTCACAATACCAATGATGATGCCAGAGGATCGCATAATACCCTTATTCATGGCATCATATATTCCTCTATCAGGCTCACTCTTCCATTTCATACGACCTTTAAACAGAGGTTCATATTTCTTGACTATATCAAGAGTTGAGTCCTTTGATCCCCCATCTACAATGATATATTCATAATCCGTAAAAGTCTGCGTTAATACTGACCTTATTGTGCGTTCAATAGTTCTTTCGCTATTAAAACAAATTGTTATTATTGAAAAAAACATTCAAAAAGAAATTATTGAAAAATTGATTATTATTCATTAGGGCTATATTAATTCCCAAAAAAATATATACGGAACAATATTGTAAAATTCCTTGGATGTATCATGATAAAAAAAAGCTATAAATAATATTGTTATACATGTATATATCAGTGATTTGAATTTCGCACGTTTGAAGATTATCGGTATATATAGTGGTAAAAAAACGCTAAAATAAAAAGCAATACGAGTTATCGAATCTCCACCTATTAAACCTAAGCTCTGAAATAAAAAAGAACAGTATGCCATCCATCTTATAAAATTTTCTATTTGAAGTTCTAAGTTATTTTTATAAATATCATTTTTAACAGAGAAATCGTTAGTCTTAATAAATAGCGGCAATAGATATATAAACAAATATAAAATTATTAGATTAATAGCGCTTCCTCCATTCATATATGTGAGGTATTTTTCTCTAAATAATAATGGTACAACAAACGAAAATATTGCGCCATAGAAAGGCAATAAAAGAAACGTAATACCTAATAAACTAATTGCAAGTTTATTCGTATGCCTTATGTTCCATAAAGGCCACACAAAAAAGTAAATAATAGCTGAAGAGTGAATAGAAAAAGCCAAAAATACGCTAACTAAAAAATGTTTGATTTTTCTTTCTACAATAAATTTAAACGAAAAGAATGTTATTGAAAATGCTATAGCTTGTCTTAACCCCGTAAAGCTAAACATATAAAGACCAAAACATACAAAAATAATTATTGATAAATAAACATTAACAGAGAAACGGTAATAGATATAACCAATTAAGGAAAATATAAATAACGACGTTATAGCCAAGAATAGCTGAGGATTATCAGATATAAAAGATATTAATTTATTAAAAACAACATAACCTTGTTCAAAACTATTTATTTTGGTAGTAAATATTGCACTTAATGGTATTTCACCTATTAATGTAAATTTTTGGTAGTAACCATACCCATTACCCCAAACATCTGTACCACAAGTTGGAGATCTTAAGGACTGTACTAAAACTGGTCCAAGACATAATAATATAATTTTTGATATTTTCTTCTCGTTGCTAACAAGTAAACCAACCAGAATGAGATACAGAAATAGAAAAAAAAATATATCAAAATTCATCTTATTGTTCTGCTTTATATAAGGAATTATATATACTTAAGTAATTACTTAGCATTGTAGAATTGGCATATATTTTTTTTGCTTTACGCTCAATATCCGTTTTTTGTATATTAGCAATAATAATTTTACATATTGATTCCTTTATTGCATTTAAATCACCATATTCAACGAAGGCACTGAATTTCTCTATTGCTATGCTCTCTGGTCCTCCTGCCAAGAATCCCACAACTGGAGTTCCGCAACAAAGAGACTCTGCCGTTACCATAGAATAAGTTTCTCTTTTTGATAACACTAAAGTAACATTAGCAGCACTATACAAAGATGCTAATTCTTCTCGATTTTTTGCAGCCCCCCATAAATGAATGTTGATTGGCAATTCGTCTTCTTTTACTTGATTATTCAAACAAACCACAACAAAACGAATGTTAGGCAACATATTTGCTAGTTGAACAATCATCCACCCTCCCTTAGGATCTTTTCTGTCTAGAGAAAACGATGATGTTACATGCAAGATTGTTGCATCATAATCACCCTCAAAATACAATTTCCCAGCTGGCTTATATTTGAATATATCTGTATCAACGCCATTATTGACTACAACACAATTCAGTCTTTTCGCTATAACTGATAATTTAATTCTGCTTTTCACCCAAGGAGATACTGCTACATTTATACATTTGTCTTTTTGAAAAGAATCAAATGCTTTCTTCATTTTTAGCCAAGATATATGAGACCTATCTATTATCCTAGTACCTGTGGCTTCCTCCAAATTATTGCAATCAAAGCATCCATTAGATTTCTGCCATTTATTACAGCTGTATGCATGAGGGCAATTGCCTGTATAAAGAAACTCTGCATGATGCGTAATAACTGTCTTAATACCATTCGAACCAAGGTAATACAATAGTCTATATATATTTATACAATAACAATTAATACAATGAATATGTACTATATCCGGCTTCTGCTTTTCAATCGCTTTTATAACACGATGAGTTGATATGAAATTTCCTCCATATCTTAACGCACCACAATACTTAACAAAAAAATGATGTATATAGGCTTCTATTTCATAACAAATTTTTTTTATATTATCGCTTTTGGGGGCTGCTCCTCTACCATAGTAAACCAAATCGCGATATCCTTTTGATAATAATTCGTTATGTAAATCAAATACAATTTTGCCTGTACTCCCCCTTTTATACATGCAGTTAATTTGCACTACTTTCATATAACCATTACACTGCTAATTATCCATTAATTTGCTTGATTATCTTTGCAGGACATCCAGCCAAAACCACATTGGATTCACTAAAAGACTTAGTAACAACTGAACCGGCTGCAATGACTACATTATTACCAGTAATATTTACCCCACCTAATATCAATGAGTTAGCACCTATCCACACATTATTTCCTATCTTAATCGTTGTATTACGTAAGTGTTTGTCACCTACTTCTCGACGTAGCCATGACTGAATATTAATACCTGTAGCAATAAGCATTGAGTTTGCAGAAATAGTAACATTGTTTCCTATAATAATAGAGTTATATACATTCAAATACACACCATGATTAATGCTACATCCATCTCCTATGCTTATATTTTGAGGATACAAAACTTTTATACTTCCCCAAATTCTAACAGAACCAACCTGCCCAAAAAGGTTTTTATACAAAAGAGTTAACAAAAGAGATTGCAAATTAGAAACCCTATTATATATCTTAATCAAAATTTTCTTTATCATTAGTACTTAATGCTTTGGTTAAAAAAACTTTAGATAGGTCTATCATTGAAATAATAGATGAAAAATCCACATCATCATAATTTATTGGATTTTCCATCAGTTCAGTAATATTATTTATTGATGCTGTTCTGTTCCTTAGTTTAACACAATCCAATAGATCAAACACTCTGTCATTACCAGAACCATTCGTTTGTAATGGCAAATAAATAAATTGCTTTTTTAATATCAGCGCGAAAACTACACCATGAAAGGATGTGGTAAAAAAGATGCTTGAGTATAGAATATTACTTAACCATTCTTCTACCGATGCGTAATCATAGACAACTCCTTCATAGATTTCTTTTGCTGGACTATAACCAGAAGCTGTTGTACAAATGGCTTTATAGCCTTTTTTATTTATTTCTTTAAGCACCTCATTGAAATGGATTTCGTCTGGAGTCGCTACATTTAATAAATAAAGGTATGCGAAATCAAATTGATATTTTTTATTTGTCGCTAACCCTATATAATGATCTGCCGACAAAAGAAAAGTTGAGTCTATACACCTTTCTGCGTTAATACCTCTTTCCCGACAGAATTGAACCCCATTTATCTCTCTTGTAGAAACATAGGAAAATCTACTTACTAGCTGCTTAAATAAGGCATCATTTTCTACTGGACAATAGCTATGTCCAAAACTCACAGCATAAGCAATTCGAATTGTATTCTTTAATCCAAAATCCAAATACCATGCTCTTTCATTTATAGATTTTTTTAAAGATCTGGCCCAAACTTGATCACTACCTGTTATATAAGCGTCTGCGGTAGGAACATTCGTTTGAAGTTCTTGTAGAGAGACGTAGGCCTCTTTACTTAAGTTTATGTATTTTCTTCTAAAATCACCAAATCGTCTTTTTTTTGCATCATATTCAGCACGATCCACATCTCTCAATCTAATATGTAAAAAAGATATTATTCTTTTAATGTAGAATTTTAAACGTACATTTTTTCCTTCTATTTTTGTGAACCGAATGTCATAGGCATCATGTCCCAAATCTCGCAAATATCGTTGAAGTGCATATGTTTGTAGAATGCCACCATAATTATCAATAGCATTCCACATTGTCATAATACCTATTTTCATATTTTTACTTTAGACAAAAAATTACTGGCTATTCTTTTTTCGTCTTCATTCATAACAACAAACGAACAGACTGAAAATAATATGCAGTAGAGCAAACTCTCTACAGCAAATAGTAACCAACCACTACATTCAAATATTGTATTGATGTATATGCTTATTCCCATGGCCAAGAGAAGAGGTGCCGTTTGTTTTATAAATGTAGATTTAAAGAACTTAAAAACATCTATTTTAAGGCTCCTGTACATTATTATATCTAGTCCTATTGTCCTCACAAAGGAAGAGATAAATATAGATAGACACATACCTAAAACATCAAACAATGAAGTTAATATAACCCCAAATACTATATTTAGCAATCCCATGATTATAAAAACCTTCGCTTGTTCTTTAACCTTATTTTGAACTATTATCGCGTGAGATCCTACTTCTTGTGGTAGTTGAAATACACATGGAAGAATTAACAATATTATACAAATATACGAATCGGCAAACTGTTCGCCTAACCATAAATTTAAAAAATCTTGACCAAGGACTATAAATCCAAAAACAATAGCGGAAACTATATAAAGTTGTATACGCCCAACCTTTATCATCAGAGGCAGAACATTTCCATGTTCTTTAATATATACCCTAGAAACTCGTGGCAATAACAATCCACTTAAAGCGTCTGCAAAATAAAACACATACCCTTCTATGGCATTAGCAATCCCGAATATTGCAATACTGGCTGAACCGCAAAAAAAACCCAATATCGTAGGAGCTATAGTGAAAATTAACCTTTTACATATAGATACAATTGTAATCCAACCAGAAAATTGGAGTATTTCCTTAATTTCCAATCTATTAAAATAGTGTAAATCAATTCTTGTATCTGTAAACCTATATATACACCACAATTTTGCCAAATATGCAATCATCCCAGACCAAATATTAACCATAACAAGGGTATATAAACCGCCATTATATAGCAATACAACTGTCATAGTCAAAACAACTAATATTTTGTGAATTATGTCACACACCTTATTTTGCACAAATTTCTCATTAGCTGTTAAAATTCCATTTGCAGGAATAAATGGCAGAGAAAAAATAGAAAATGAAGCTGCCATTATATAGATAACCTTGAACTTTTCTATCTCTTCCAAGGTTAACTCTTTGTATATATATGGAATAAAAAAATATACACTACATAAAACTAAAAACAAGAATATGTCAATAACAAGATATATACGAAGTACAAGTCCAAGACACTGTTCTATTTTCTCTTTCTTTCCATCAGCTATATAGATAGACAAAAATCGAGTAATCGCAGAACTTAACCCGAAATCAAATACAAAAAGAGAAATTACAGAGAGGGCTAATGTAAACAGTCCATAGTTCTCCTTTCCAATAGAATGAATCATCCAAGGAGTAAACACTAATCCTGTAACAATATTTATTCCTATAGATATGTACGACATAATAGCTCCCAAAGCTATCTGCTTTTTACTATCTAACTTCATTGAATAGCAAATTACTAGATAATAGACGAATTTCCTACTGGCACTTTATATTGTGCTTGATCCACCTTATTGGGATCAAAAGTACCATTGATAATATCCATGAATATATCATAGATACAATCGTTAAGATGATGAGTTGAGAAACAATGTTCTGCTCGCCATTTCATTTTAAATCCAATTTTTTTTGCTTCATCTTGATTATTAAGCACCCAAAGCATTTTATCTTTTAAAGCTATAGTGTCTCTTTCTTTAACAATTAATGCATCAGGACCTAACTGATAAGGTACAGATCCTGAATCTGATCCTATAACAGGAAGCCCTGTTGCCATCGCTTGAACAAGAGCGACAGAAAAGGTCTCAACCCAATCAGCAGTCCTAGGTGTGTGTAATGCACAATCCATTGCATTCCAATATTTGCACATTTCTTGCTGATTAATATGTCCTGTCATAACAACCTTGTCTTTAATACCTCTCGCTTTTAAATGTTGCAATAAACGGTTTTCATCAGATTTGAGACCGCCACCAATCATCAGATATTTCCAATCCTTGTCTTTCGGCAATGCGTCGATTATATCATCAAGTCCCTTGTCAGCAGTGAATCTTGTTGCACTCCCAAATACAAAAGAATCCCCTAATCCGTATTTTTCCCGGATTTCAGTTCTAAAGTCATCATTAGGTTTATATACGTCAGTATCAACACCAACTTGTGTGCACATATAAATTGGACCTTTATAACCCTCCTTCTTAAAACTTTTTATTGCGTCTGGATAATGACATATAATAGCATCACTATTACTATTTAAGCACCTTAAATGATTGAAGTGGTAAAAGAATTTAAGCATAGATTTTATTGGATGTTTTTCCCAATTATAAAAAACATCCCAATTTGGCCCCCTCATGCTAAAAGTTACAAACTTAGTATTGGGTAGTATTTTGGATAACTTCAAAACTGGGAATAAAGATGATTGAAGATGAGTTCCTATATGATATACTAATTGAGGTTTTATTTTCTCGATTTCGCATAACATTTCAGTTGACAGCCAAGAACCAGTTCTATCAATTGAATAACTTACAGGCAATACATGATAATTATTATCGTCAATTTTTGGACAATAAAACAATTCTTTACCGCCAGTTGCCATTGCACCTACTCCTCCATATTGCCAATCTTTGGGCGCAATTAAAGTCAAATCAATATCTTTATGCTCTTTAGCAAATAACAACCAACGTTTTCTAACATATTCACTTGTGAAAACATGGTTTATAATAACTATTTTATTCATATCAACAATTACTACTGCCCAGTAAAATGCTCCAAATTGTTACAATTAACCAAAGAATGAAAGTATGCGAGTTCTCATCTTTCTCCTTGACAGATTTTTGCAAATAATGAATGCTTACCAACAGTCGCTTAACATTAATGATTTTTAATGGTACAGTATGAAATATTAGATTATTCTTAAATCTTCAAGGACAAGTTTAGTAAACTTTTTTGCACCAGAATTATTCAGAAGGAAACTATCTCTGAATAGAGAAATATCATTAGTAAAATGCTTTGAATCCATATAATTTAAAAAAGGAACAGACTTATCATCAATCTTACCAAGCAATTTATCAAACAAAATAGTTTTAATTTTAGGAGAGAACATTTCATTAAGTGTATGATAAACAGGAGGTATAACAATAACAGGCGATGCACCATTATCTCGGCAATAACCAATTATATTATTTAAATATCCTGCAGCATCTTCTATTGCATCCTTATTCTTCAATGATAATTCTAAAGAAAAATCTTTTATAGAAAATTCGTGCATCCAACTTTTCATTCGATATTCTGCATCTCTTTGCAACTCTTCTTCAGTGATTTTCTTTTTTCTTCCTCTGATGAATATATGCCAAATATCCAAGAATAGTGCAAATATTGGATAAGTTAATAAAGGATTATTCCACCTTGAACGTACTTGTAATTCATGACTATAACAATAATTTGGAATAGTAGTAGGATATAAAATTGTATAAAATCGATCATCTAAATAATCATAACTTCCAGAAAAAGCACTGAACGGACATAAAGAAATAATAACTATGGATCCCTTTTTTTTTAAGAAACTACTATAATTCCTTAGTATAGCGTAATCACCAAGAAGCGGATTGCGAGGCATAGCCCAATTACCACCTTTTATTCCCATACCTTCATAATTAAAAGCATGTACTGCTGAGGTTGATCCAAGATTCACAACATCTGTATTAAAAACTTTATATTTTATTAGCCTACTGCATCCATCAAAAGATACATTGTTGAACCAGTATCCTTTGCGGATAACACTGTTTATTATATGTTTTATCATATCTCTGGACATGTTTTTGATTCAACAATATATTGATAATCAAAGTTGAGTGATGAGATAGCATCAACCTCCTCACCAGTCAGTTCAAAATCGAACACTTCAAAGTTCTCTTGCAATCTTTGAACATTCTTTGTTTTAGGAAGAGGCAAACAACCTCTATCAATATTCCATCTTAGAATAATTTGAGCAACGCTTTTTCTGTATTTTTCTGTCAAGTTATTGATTGGTTCGGATTGGACTCTTCCAGCCGCCATATCCATCAATGGCGAATACGTCATAAAAAGGCACTGAATACTATTACAATAATCTACTAATGTTTGCTTCGTGCCAATTGGACTGATGTAACACTCGTTAATATCAGGGACTACGTTTGTCGCGTCAATAAGCTTTTGAATATGCCTTTCATGAAAATTGGAAACTCCAATGTACCTTACCAATCCTTCTTTCTTCAACTCTATCATTACTTTCCAGATATCAACAATATAACCAGGAAATGGATAATGAATAAGAAGAGAATCTAGATAGTTCGTCTTCATTTCACGAAGTGATGTTGCAATCTTCTCTCGTACAATTTCGTCAACAGTATGACGTTTCATAAACTTACTGTTGGGATTAAAGAAAATACCTTTTAAAGGTTCATCTGTATGAGCATTATTATCTGAAATTTTAGTTTGGAGAAATAAATCTTCTCGTGTAAGGCCAATGGAATCAAGTTCAGAAACTGCTAGACCGATTCCTGATTCGCCTCTGTAGTCATCAGCTGTATCGAAGAGCCGATAGCCAATTTTTGAAGCATTGAGTACCATATCAGCCATAACTCTCCCTTGAAAAGGAAAAGTACCAAGACCAATCATAGGAATTTCAACACCTTTTATGTTTGTAAGCTTCATATGATTAACGTTTAGCCTGAATAGCGTCAACCATTTCTCCAACATTATCCCACGAAAGAATCTCCTTTGATGTGAGTTTAATGCCAAATACAGACTCAAGCTCCTTGATGAGCTGTATATGTGCAAGACTATCCCATTCTTCGATATCTTCAGCTACAGTATCATTAGATATCACGATATCTTCATTATCAAAAACGTCACGGAAAATCTCCTGCAATCTTATCAAAAGTTCATTCTTTTTCATTGTAAAAATATTTTAGTTTATTCCAAAAAGTTTAATATATTGCTTTGGCAGTATTCTGCCCATCAACCAAACTAATAAAAATGTCGCAATTGTAACAAATAGCCAATCAACAAACCAATAGGTTTCTATAGGCAGTTTATTAAGCACTATCAAAACATATACATGGCTGAGATAAATACCAAAAGAGTACTTACCTAGGAACGCGAATGGAGTAAACTTATTCTCGTGATTCTTAAACCATTCTCTCAACTTATTACTGAATAAGACAACTATGATTAAAAAGGCCCAAGCCCATGAAGTCACTTTTATTCCAACACCTATGTGATAACATTCTAACAACTGAAAAGTAAATAATACCATAATTGCCCAAAGAATCATCTTTCGACAGATAATTACATCTTGGTTCTGAGAAATATACAGACCAAGATAATAAAATGACATCCAATAGAAAAATGGACCAACCAGAAAAACAAAAGGCATTTCAAACTTGCCGATAATAAAATAATTAAGAAAGATTACAGCTATCGTGTTCATAAACAAGACGCTACCCCCCCATAATCGTAACCCACTGATTATTAAAAACTTAAAAAACACTGTTAAGATATAAAGCTGAATAATCAATGCAATAAAGTAATAAGGTGCAAATGCGGAACAAGAAAATAATATTGCTGCAGCACTAATAATAGAGCGTCCAGCATATATTCCATAAACTAATATTGGTATAGACCATAAAATACAAGGAAAATACACTCTTGGAATCTGTTTCTTTAGAAAAGAAATGTATTTACCTCTTGTACTTAAATCTTTTTTCCCAATAAAGTAGCCAGATATTGCAAGAAAAAGAGGTACTGCCACATTACAACATTCCCTTAAGCATATATTGACAAAACCTTCTGCAGTCTCAAAATCTCCTCCTGGATAAGTATGAATTGCAATCACAAGAAGTATGGCAATGCCACGAAGTATATCAAAATAAGAATCTCTTGTCATATATTACTTTTTTCAACATAACATTCTCTATCTTGATACTTTTCAACTTCAAGTACCCACTGAGCAGTCTCTACCCCTTCAATTGTCTCAAAGCCAAGATTAGGATAATGTTCCTTCACCATACCGTTCTTTGCTGTTGGAAGGTACTCTCCAACAATCTTCCTAATGCCATTCTGGCGAGCATATTCAACAAGAGTATTAAGAGTGAAATTCTCCATACCTCTCTTTAACACACGACAACTCATAAGCCATGTATCAATAAAGAGAGTTTCAGAGTCCTTTTTCTCCAGAATAATGACAGCAATCAAGCCATTATCTCCAAACTTATCTTTGAGAGTAAAGCTGAAGGTAGCATACTTGTCGCTTTGCCCAATGGCAGTTATCTGATCTTCTGTATAGCGAATTGTACGAAGGTTGAACTGGTTGCTTCGCTGTGATAGTTGAGCCACACGAGGGGTGTTAAACTTGTCAAAGTTCTTCACTTCACTCACCATATTGAGTGACTTGAGAAAATCCACCTCATTCGTGAATGCCTTGGCTGCTGTCACACGCTTTGCCTCTACCTGATACTGTTTTGTGCGGTCTTTATCGGCATTGCTGTAGGATGCTGTCTCGAACAAATTCTGCGTGTAAAGGAATTCAAGGTATTCTCCCGGATCTTCTGGAAGTTCAGGAACCGTCACCTCAGGAACATTCTCACGAACCATATTACGCTCAAAAGGATTGTCATCAAGGAAGACCATAGAATCAAAACCGATATTCAATATGCTCTGAATGGTACGGATGTTGTCTGCCTTGTTCTCCCAATTAGCAATAAAAACCGAAATATCGTCCAGTTTCAAGACCATCTCAGGATTCTTTTCGAATGGTTCCTTTGCCTTATCCTCATCGTTCTTTGAACACACGCACACAATGATTCCACGGTTTTTCAACTTCTTCACCCACTCCTGGAACTCAGTAAAAGCCTTACCGATACCCAACCCGTGACCAACTTGAATATTCTCCCAACCATCATCACCTACGACACCGCCCCATACGGTATTGTCAAGATCTAAAATCAAGCACTTCTTGAACTTTCCCTCAATGGAACTAATGATATCCATTGTGCGAGAGGCAACATATGGAAGCGCATCAAGCGAGAGAAGCATTTCAGTGCCAACATAAACGGTAGAGTCGAACATCATATCGCGACCAAACTTGTTCTGTAATCCACAAAGATCGCAGATAAAAAGATTCTGACACTCCTGGGCCAAATTCATCAACTCATAATTGAGTTTGCGAAGCTGATAGGTGAAGCTGTTCTGTACCTTGTTGGCATACGAGCCAAAGACTGTATCTTCAATCTCAGGATAATTGTAGTAGATGATATGCCCCGGGACCTGCGCACAAATGGTACGGATAAAATCAAGACGATTGTCTGCCATATGATCCTGCTCATCGGCAGACATCATTGCATACTTCTCCAACAGCTTGTGAGTCGATTGAAAAACGATGGTGTACTTCGCCCCATATTGATAAAGGTCACTTGTCGGATCGAGTACCTGACGCTCCACCTGATTGTATTCCGCTTCAAAAAGGTGGATATTGTAACCTCTCTCAACGCCCATGCCCTTAATGGAAGTAGCAAGGAACTGAGTAGCCGAATCACCGAGAAGTGACACCTTGACGGGAGAGAGGTCAGAAACGTCCTTCTTCAAGTTGCGTTTAAGTTCTTTGAATGTTATCATTTTGATTATACTTTCCAGTAAATATCTTCGTCAACGACCTCAGCCGGAGAACCTATAACAAGAGTAAAATTGGGAATTTTACCTGACACCATAGAGTTAGCACCAACTATTACACCTGCTCCTATTTTGGCTCCTGGCATTACAATACTATGTTCGCATATCCACGTATGAGTACCAATAGTTACAGCTCGTTTATCTTTAAATGTTCTTCGAGATATAAAGTGTCCACCATTATTATCGCGGATAGTTACATCACGACCTAAACATACTGCATCTGCTATAGTAGTTTTGAAACCGCAAATAATTGTTGTGTTCAAATTAAAAGCAATTCCTTTTCCAAGGGATAATTCTGCATTTGGTAAAATTTCAATATCTGCCCCATAATTAATCGTTCCTCCTTTTACATTTAACGTTGCACCTCGGCGAACAGCCAATAAAGTCTCTTTCTTAGAACCTTTGATTTCCTTTCTTCCTAAGAATAAGATTCCAGAAACGTTAATTTGGGCAGTTTTATCAATATTTAATATACAATATTTATTAAATACCACAAATTCACCTCTAATAATATTACATTTAAACTGTCTAGAAAACAAATTGTAAAACACATTTTGAAAGAGCGTTTTACAATTTAATCCCGATGCTTTAGCTATATAATAAACGTATTTCGCAACATTCTTACATACAAATTTGAATGTAGTTTCTGAATCAGGCAATTTTATATATTTCTTTGCAAATTCTTCAAAGCGCATTGTGTTTAAATCATTATAAAACTGATTTCTGTCAATATCAGGTTTAGGGACAGAACTTACTAATGCTCTGTTTCCTGGTAATATAGTTTCAAAGGGTATTTCTTTATCTTTCATTGAAATCTTTGAACTATCATAAAACCGTTTTCCTTTCGCTGAATTGATCATAATTACTGATGTACCTAAATCATAATCATAACTTGGTCCAACAATCTTCTCAGCACCCCATAAATCACCAATTGTTATATCTGCTATTCTTGGGAATCCTTTGAATTTACATTCATAGCATGAAGGACGTTCGTAAGCATGAGTAGCAATGAATCCATGAGTAAAATAGTTAGTATCTTTCTTATCATACTCAACATCACCATTTTCAAAAACGATCTTAGTAGTAAGTTGTCGCCATCCCAATTCCTTGTTTTTAGCTTTATAGTATATTATCCTACTTTGATGTTTTTCCTCCATATAATCAAGGTAACCACGGAGAATCTTTGGAGAATTAATGCCTAAACAAATTAAATCTATGATTATCAAGTTTTCATAATCAATACGCAAGAAAGAGCGAAGACCTGCCATCTGGCAAGGCAAACCACAAACAAGAACTTTTTCACCAGCTTTAAGTAAGTCACGAACTTGTTTATAAAAACCTTGAGAATCACTTTGTACATACTTGGAATTTCGTAGTTTTTCTAAATCCGCCTTATTTGAAGATATAAACTGCTTTACAGAATAGTCATCATTAAAAATTGCACCACCTACATATCCACCCAATTTGTACATCTTTTCGGCTAATGTTGCAAAAGCACTACCGGAAGTACTATTAAACAACGACTCCAAATTTTTAGTTTGTGCAGCATAACATAATGGCTTTTCGTAGTCATTTTTTTAAGTTCCTTGATATTTAAAATTGGACAAATTTTTTCACAAAGATGACAATCGGTACATAGCTCATTATTGATTTCTGGATACCCAAAACCCTCTTCATCATTCTTGAAAGTTATAGCCTTTTGTGCACATATATCACCACATGCATTACACCCACAGCAATCTACTTTATCAATAATTTCAATCATAACATCTTAAATAGTACATTTCGTTTTAGAAAAAGAAGTGCTTCATTACCTGTTTAAAAGATTGCAAGCGAATTGTTGCAAATTATATATGAACTATAGATATTATTTGACTATACCTTTCTCAAGATATTCAACAAGATTCATCTTGCGAACATCTGCAGCAGCATTATCAGCAGCAATTTTGGCCATATCATGCTTTACCATAAGTTCAACAAGCAGTTCAAAAGAGGTTGTTTGTGGATTCCAACCGAGTTCTTTCTTTGCTTTAGTTGGATCACCCCACAAGTTCACCACATCAGTAGGACGATAAAAGTCCTCAGACACTGCTACAACGACCTTACCTGTAGCTACATTGATTCCTTTCTCGTTCACGCCTTCGCCCTCCCAACGGAGTTCTATGCCTGCGTGATGGAAAGCAAGTGTAGCAAACTCACGAACAGTATGCTGAACACCGGTAGCAATAACAAAGTCCTCAGGCTTATCATGCTGGAGGATGAGCCACATACACTCTACATAGTCTTTGGCGTAACCCCAGTCACGCAACGAATCGAGGTTACCAAGATAGAGGCAATCCTGCTTGCCCTGAGCGATGCGTGCAGCTGCAAGGGTAATCTTACGAGTTACAAAAGTTTCACCTCGACGCTCAGACTCATGATTGAAGAGTATACCTGAGCAGCAGAACATGTCGTAAGCCTCACGATATTCCTTGACAATCCAAAAACCGTAGAGTTTGGCTACAGCGTATGGTGAATATGGGTGGAAGGGAGTATTTTCGTTCTGAGGCACTTCTTCTACCTTACCATAAAGTTCCGAGGTAGATGCCTGATAGATTTTGCAAGTCTTTTCCAAATGGTTGGTACGAACGGCCTCAAGGATACGGAGTACGCCAACAGCATCAACGTCAGCTGTAAACTCTGGAGCATCAAACGATACTTGAACGTGAGATTGCGCTGCAAGGTTATAAATCTCAGTAGGTTGCACCTTACCCACAAGTTTAACAAGTGACATAGAGTCTCCCATATCAGCATAATGCAGGTGAAAGTTAGGAGCGCCTTCAAGGTGAGCGATGCGCTCACGATAATCCACAGACGAACGACGGATAATACCATGAACCTCATACCCTTTGGCAAGAAGGAATTCCGAAAGGTAGCTGCCGTCCTGACCGGTAACACCGGTGATTAATGCTATGTTTTGTTTCATAAATATGCTATGTTTCTTTGTTACTGATTATATTTAAACCTTCAAGCTCTCTGTGTACCAGGAGAACAGGCGTTGCACACCTTCCTCAATCTCAACTTTGTGCGTCCAGCCGAGAGAATGGAGCTTGCTGACATCAATGAGTTTACGCATGGTACCATCGGGCTTGGCAGTGTCGAACTCCACGATTCCTGTAAAGCCAACGACCTTCACTACAAGTTCGGAGAGATTACGAATGGTGAGCTCTTTACCTGTACCGACATTAATGTGACAATTGCGAATTTCACCAAGGCTTGGAATGGCACCTCCTCGGCCTGTGGAGTGGTTGCGGTCAACGATGCCATCTGCTTTGTTACCATAATGAACACTTGAATATTTTTCGACACCTATGATGTCTGAGAAATTGACGTTAAGGAGAACATGAACAGATGCGTCAGCCATATCCTCGCTCCAAAGGAACTCGCGGAGAGGTTTGCCTGTGCCCCAAAGAGATACTTTATTATTCTCAATACCATAAAAGGCTAGGATTTTGAGAATCTCAGTCTCTGAACTATTGCCATTAATCACATAACGAACAGCTTCGCCATTCTTCTTGATATTGGCTCCTACAGGACGGATAGTGAGATCTTGGCGAATTGCTTCCCAATTGCTATCATTAATAAGCTTAGCTAAATAAATCTTACGCATCATAGCAGGCATTACGTGCGAGTTCTCCAAGTGGAAGTTGTCGTTAGGGCCATAGAGATTGGTAGGCATTACGGCAATGTAGTTGGTACCATATTGTAGGTTATACGACTCACACATCTTGAGCCCCGCAATCTTGGCAATGGCATACTCCTCGTTAGTGTATTCGAGTTCACTGGTAAGAAGGCAATCTTCTTTCATAGGCTGAGGTGCACTCTTTGGATAGATACAAGTAGAACCAAGAAAGAGAAGCTTCTTTACATCATGTGCATATGCCTCGGAAATGACGTTACATTGGATTTTCATGTTCATCATAATGAAGTCGGCACGATAGAGTGAATTAGCCATTATGCCACCAACGAAAGCTGCGGCAAGGACTACAGCATCAGGCTGCTCCTCATCAAAAAAATTCTTAACAGCTACTTGGTTAGTGAGGTCGAGTTCTTTATGAGTGCGGCCTACAAGATTAGTATAGCCTCTCTGAAGGAGGTTGTTCCATATTGCTGATCCTACAAGCCCTCTATGGCCTGCAACGTATATTTTCGAATTTTTCTCTAACATATATTAACGCAGGGTTCTTCCCGTATATCTATAAATCTTAATCAAATGTTTATTCGCACGTACCATAATACTTAACGTACCACTCAGCAAACGCCCTCAAACCAACTCGAAGCGAAGTCGATGGTTTAAACCCAAAATCTTCCTCCAGCGGAGTAGTATCTGCAAAAGTCACAGGCACATCACCCGCCTGCATAGGTACCAATTCCTTATGTGACTTAAAATCATAATCCGTAGGCAGCACACCCACACGAATCAATTCTTCCTGAAGAATAGTCATAAAATCCAAAAGATTCTCCGGATTATTGTTACCGATGTTATATATTTTGTATGGCGGGATTGGCAGTCCGTCCTCCCCACTCTGTTTCTCAGGAGCATGTTGCATCACACGAACCACACCCTCCACTATGTCATCCACATACGTAAAATCACGCTTGCAGTTACCGTAGTTGAATATCTGGATCGTCTTGCCTTCACGCAACTTATTTGTAAAGCCAAAGTATGCCATATCAGGACGACCTGCGGGACCATAGACTGTAAAGAAACGCAGACCCGTACTCGGAATATTATACAGTTTTGAATACGCATGCGCCATCAGTTCATTACTCTTCTTCGTGGCCGCATAAAGCGACACCGGATTGTCCACCTTATCGTCAGTAGAATATGGTACTTTCTTGTTCGAGCCATAAACCGAACTCGAAGAAGCATATACCAGATGCTCCACCTCATGATGACGGCATGCCTCAAGAATATTATAGAAACCGATGAGGTTGCTCTCAATATAGGCATCGGGATTAGTAATGCTATAGCGCACCCCTGCCTGAGCTGCGAGATTTACAACGACGGAAATCTTATGTTCTGTAAAGATATTCTCCAATGATGTTCTATCAGCAATCGAAGCCTGATAGAACTGCCAGTCGCACCCCAAAGCTTCAATCTCCTTTAAACGTCCATACTTGATATTCACATCGTAGTAATCGGTAATGCTATCAATGCCGATAACTTTGATGTCATGTATATCTTTGAAAAGGCGCTTTACCAAATTAGAACCTATAAAACCGGCAGCACCTGTTACGAGGACTGTCTTGCCCTCCAAATTCACATTATATGTCACCATAGATTAATCGCGCTTAAAGATGTCACGAGTATATACTTTCTCCAGCACGTCATCGAGGCAAGAGTCATAGCGGTTGGCAATGATAGCCTTCGATTTTTGCTTGAATTCATAAAGGTTGTTGACAACCTGACTGCCGAAAAAGCTGGTGCCGTTCTCAAGGGTAGGCTCGTAAACAATAACCTCCGCACCTTTCGCCTTTATGCGTTTCATGATGCCTTGAATGGCACTTTGGCGAAAATTATCGGAATTGGATTTCATGGTCAGGCGATAGACACCTACTACGCACTCGTGCTCTTTGTTCGCATCCCATACGGCGTTCTCATTGTAATAGCCAGCTTTGCGAAGAACAGCATCGGCAATATAGTCCTTACGGGTACGATTCGATTCCACAATAGCAGTCATCATGTTCTGAGGAACATCTGCATAATTGGCAAGGAGCTGTTTGGTGTCCTTTGGCAAGCAATAACCGCCATAACCAAATGATGGGTTATTGTAGTGAGTGCCAATACGAGGATCAAGACCAATGCCCTGAATGATGGCAGCTGAATCCAAACCCTTTACTTCGGCATAGGTATCAAGCTCATTGAAATAACTTACACGAAGGGCAAGATAAGTGTTCGCAAAGAGCTTTACTGCCTCGGCTTCCTTTAATCCCATGAAGAGTGTATCGATGTTCTCTTTAATGGCACCTTCCTGCAAAAGCTTAGCGAATATCTCAGTAGACTCTTTCATGTGATTGCCTTGAATCTTGCGGATTGCTTCATTCTCCTCCTCCCATTCAGCAGACATCATTTTGGGATAGCCTACGATGATGCGTGAAGGATAGAGATTGTCTTCAAGTGCTTTTGATTCGCGAAGAAACTCCGGTGAAAACAAAAGACGGAACTCACGACGCTTGCCATCCGCTAATGGTGGCATCTGTGCGAACTTCTGAGCATACTTCACATAGAGGGAACGGCAGTAACCAACTGGAATGGTGGACTTGATAACCATTGTTGCTTCAGGATTCACTGATAGTACAAGGTCAATAACGTCTTCTATATGATGTGTGTCGAAAAAGTTCTTTGCCGGATCATAGTTGGTGGGAGCTGCAATGACCACAAAGTCGGCATCCTTGTAAGCTGATGCCCCATCAAGAGTGGCAGTAAGATTCAGTTCTTTCTCCGCAAAATACTTCTCAATGTATTCGTCCTGAATTGGAGAGATACGATTATTTATCTTCTCTACCTTTTCAGGTATCACATCGACGGCTGTCACCTTGTGATGCTGTGACAACAAAGTAGCAATGCTCAAACCTACATAACCGGTACCGGCTACTGCTATTTGCAAATCTTCAAAGTTTCTCATATTTCTGTCTTTCTTCCGCTTTATCTCTGCTTTTACTCCTCTATTTCTTCCCATGGATAAGGATTATCCACCACATTCTGAAACTCATCAACTGCTTCCTGCTGCTCGGCAGTCAGTGATGCAACACTCCAGGAAGCAATGATAGAACGGCCCTCGTCGGCCAAAGGCTCATCGAAAACCTCTCCATAACAAGCCGTAAGCAAACGGAGTTTCAACAAAGAGGAAGGAAGGGTATCAAGGGTATCCCAGCAACGCCTCAATACCTCCTGCACATGCTGCTGTTTTTCACCATGGTCAATGAACGAGGCACTATACCCCTTCAAGAGCGCAAGACATACATTTGCCTGCTCCTCCACCGTGGTGCCCCAGGTGCCGGAATTATACAAAGTTGTGGTCAAGCGATAGACTTCGCTGTTACGACGAGACAAGTCATCGCTATAGATAGGACTGCCGTCCATACCCAAATACATCAGATCGTGCGCGGCACGCTGAAGGAGGAGTGCTTCTTCTAAAAGAGACATGCTATTTTGATTTATGATTTCAGAGTTATGATTTATCTATCACCAATGACTAATCATTGATTATCGACGATTATTTAATTACTTCGATGAGGTCTGGATGGATGGTCGCCATGGCAACGGCGATGATACCTTGTATAGCAATCACTACACGACGATCACGGGCACCTTTTACCTTTAGAAAAACACCTTCTTGACCCTCGAAGTCGCCACCGGTGATACGAACTTTCGTACCTTTGGAGAGATTCAGTTCTTCGGGTTGGAAATAGAGAAGATGGTCATTGTAGGTACCGGCGACGGCTATGAAACGCTGCATATCATGGTCGGGAATGATTATTTTCTGACCGCTACGGGTATCAGTAATATATTGCAAATAAGTAATTTGAGACTTAAATCGCTGCACTTCGGAAGGACGTGCGTGGACAAAAACCAGATTACGGATGACGGGAACCAAAGCACGGACTTTCCTGCCCCTACAGATACTTATCTTATATTGCATGGGAATGAAACAGCCAATATTTGCCTTTTCGAGAAGATGCATAGCTTCAAGCTCCCTGCGGTATGTGGCACGCATGGCAAACCAAACTTCGGTCTCTTTATCCATTTCTATTCTTGCTAATTTTACTTAGAAAAAGGTATTCCTTGGGGGCTTTGAACTACTATTACAGAACTGTAGTTCAATCACTTGCGAGCATTTTATGGGAAGTTTGACAAGCACTATGCTCTTCTTGTCAACAAATTCTCTGCGGTTGTTCATTACCTTTTGGTAAGAGACTATAAACGAACGCATTAGAAACAAAAAAGCGTTTTTTAATCGTACGTTTAAAAAACACCTATTTCGAACTTATACAAGACATACTCAAAGAGCTAAAAATAAGAAGATTTTAACTGATTACATATATTGTATATACTACTGAAATTCAATGCAATATACTTATCATTATTTATTATTAGGAACATTTTTCTATCAAACATTTTGCCATTACAAAAAACGTCTCTATCTTTGCGTTCATTAAACGTACGTTTTTAAAACAGCATATCATCTTATATATCAACCATTTACAACTCACCCTTCACATTTCCCTCCAAAATTCCCTTATTTCTCCCTCACTTTTTATACTTTCGCATTTTTTAACCAGAGTAAAAAACAGTTAAACGAACGAAGAATTACACAAATGAAAGAACTCAAAAAAAGAAGCATCTCAACAGTAACGAACAGAGAAGCATGTCGTATCAATCTGATACACAGAAAATAAGAGTAACAAAAGTCAAAGAGCACTGCTCCATAGTGAACGAAAATCTATTGTCAGAACGGGTTTACTACGGAGACCAGACCCATGTTTATGTAGGTTACTTAAGAGCCTTTAAATCAGGCTATTTTGAAGGAACAAATATCAAGAAAATTACAGATATAGCCAAACTATTCGTTGCTTCCGAAAACTTCACAAAGAGAACCAGAGGAGAGCAAAAGCCTTTGACTTACAGCACGATAATTACCGAATTGGAGAAGGTATGGGCCATCATAAAACGAGAAGACACCACACTGATTGACCCATACGGATATGATGTAAGGATAAATCACTGATAGTTCAGTACATGGAAAGGCAGTAATTTTGCCCCCGTCAGCAACCGGACAGAAGGGCTACACCTTTCTCGTCGGATGGTGTAGCCTCAACAAGGCAAGGGCGTAACCATCCGTACTGAAAGGAGTAGCCCTTTTTCATTGCTGATTATCATACATTTACTAACCCTAAAAACATAAAAAATGGGAAAAGAAAAAACTGAATTTGAGGAGAAATTTGTATCCAAAACAGAAAAAACAAAAAAGCTATGGGAAAAACGGATTACGGAAAACACGACATTGAGCATGGAGTCTGTACAATGGATGGCACAGCGCATAAATTCCCTACTGGAATACATGCAATACGGATATGCATTGATAGCCTACCGAAAGCAGGACGGCAGCTTCTACATGGGAAAAGGAACCCTTGTTTCCTACGAAAGCGACTTCAAAAAGAAACATGACATGACAAGCATTAAAGCTCACGTAGCCTATTGGGACGCGGAACAACAAGGCTGGCGGACTTTTCTGATTGAGAACTTTATGGAATGGAGACCGATAGTAAACTAACAAAAAACACCAATATCAAAAGCTATGGAGGCTTATTTACTACATGATGCCAATGCCGGCAGCAACCTAAAATTAATGATTATGATACAAGAAGAAGGTATGAAAGGATATGGCATTTACTGGACAGTGCTCGAATTCCTCAGATTGCAGAATGAATATAAAGCCAGCCTGAAAGTGATTCCCATACTGGCACAAAAAGCAAGGGTGACAACCGCCACACTGAAGCGAATCATCTATGACTATGCACTGTTCGAGGTGAACGAGACAAGCTTCTCATCCCCCGGACTAAGCCGCCGCATGGAGCCATGGGACGCCCAACAAGAAGCTAAAAAAGAGGCCGGACGTCGCGGTGGACTGGTTAACCAGCAGAGAATCAGGGATGCCAAGACAAGCAGCGCTTTAGCAAATAAACTAAATAAAGAGAATAAAGAAAACCCCTCTCTATCTCCCCAAGGGGAGACGGGAAGAAGGAAGGAGGAGATTCTTCTGACTCCACCGGAGTACACGCTCAACAGACAGACGCATAATTACCAAGGCCTGATGGAAGAACTGGCAAGGCAGAAAGTAACCGACATCCACGATTTGAATGCCATCCTGAGACTGACAGATTTTGGAAAACTGGGAGGGAAAATCTGGAAAATCCTATATGAGTTGAACAGCTCACCCCAACTGAAAGCCCGCATCGTGATGCCCGGAAAGTACATACTGAAATTACTCAGGGGTTAGATTTAATAAAAGAAATATAATACTTATCTTTGTGTTCAAAACAAAACACCCTAATCATTATGAATCTGAAAAAACTATTTTTTGCTTCTGCCCTGCTCTTTGCTGCATGCGGCACTATCCAGGCCCAGGAAGTCATTGCCCACCGTGGTTTCTGGACTACAGACGGTTCGGCTCAGAACTCCCTTGCCGCACTTGTAAAGGCTGATTCTATCCACTGCTACGGCTCCGAGTTCGACGTTTGGCTCACCACAGACAATCAGCTGGTTGTCAATCATGACGCCACCTTTAAAGGCGTGACTATGCAAGATGCCACAGCCAAGGTATGCACCGCCGTACAACTGGACAACGGCGAACAACTCCCTACCCTGCAACAGTATCTGGACAAGGCAAAAAGCCTGAAAACCCGCCTTATCCTCGAACTGAAAGCCCACAAGACCCCCGAACAGGAAACACGAGCCGTAGAGGGCATCGTAAAAATGATAAAGGACAAAGGGCTGGAGGACCGTACGGAATATATCACCTTCTCCCAACATGCCACCAAGGAGTTTATCCGTCTGGCACCCAAAGGCACCCCCGTCTACTACCTGACCGGTGACCTTACCCCCAAGGAGTTGAAAGCATGGGGTTGTGCCGGTCCCGACTATCACTTCAGTGTCTTCCAAAAACATCCTGAATGGATAAAGGAATGCCACGACCTCGGCATGAAAGTAAACGCCTGGACCGTAAACGAAGCCAAAGACATGGAATGGCTCATCAGCCAAGGAGTAGATTTCATCACAACCAATGAGCCGGTAGTGCTGGAAGAAATTTTAAAGAAAAAATAGCCGCTCCTTATACATTTAGAAACAAAAACCAAATAAACCGCTTCATTATGTCCGCAATGGAGCGGTTTCTTGTTTTCAAAAAGATAGCAATTAGTCTTATAAAAAATCTTTTTTCTTATTTTGAATCAAACTAAACTTTCACATGGATTACAATTTATATAAAAACAAAGCCATATGCTTTTAAATTGAAAGCCTGACAGTAGATGTTCTCATTGAATGAAAGTTTCGCTAAAAATAATAGAAAATAGATATGCCTTATAGTTAATTATAAAACAAAACGTCGTATATTTGCATTGAAATAAAACAAAAGGATATATTAACCAACCGATAAAGGACAAAATGACAAGAGCTATAAAATTCACCAAGATGCACGGTGCCGGAAACGACTACATTTATGTAGATACGACCCAATATCCTATCAGCCATCCGGAAGAACTTGCGAGGGCATGGAGTGCACCGCATACGGGAATTGGAAGTGACGGTCTGGTACTTATCGGTTCTTCGGACAAGGCCGATTTCAGCATGCGGATATTCAATGCCGACGGCTCGGAGGCCCGGATGTGCGGCAATGCAAGCCGCTGCATCGGAAAATATCTTTTTGACTACGGACTGACCTCCAAAACAGAAATCGCACTCGATACACTGTCAGGTATAAGGATGCTAAACCTGCACTTGGCAGACGGAAAGGTCAACTCTGTAACCGTAGACATGGGCATACCTGCCGACGAACCGGCAGACTACGACGGCAAAGGAGCCAAACCGATGAAAGAACAGCCCATCGAAGTGGACGGAGAACGATATGTAGGGACTACCGTATCCATGGGAAACCCGCATCTGGTAATCTTTGTCAATGATATTGAAGCCATCGACCTTACAGTCATTGGTCCCAAACTGGAGAATCACCCTCTCTTCCCCGGACGCATCAATGTAGAATTTGCCCAGATATTGGGAGAAGGAAAAATAAGGATGCGTGTCTGGGAACGAGGCTCGGGCATCACCCAAGCCTGCGGAACCGGAGCTTGTGCCACCGCCGTGGCAGCCTTCCTCACCGGACGCGCAGGAAGGGAATCCATCATCATCATGGACGGAGGCTCACTCACCATCCGATGGGACATCGCCACCAGGCATGTACTGATGACGGGAGAAGCCACCAAAGTATTCGACGGCAAAATTGAATTAATTGACTAATCACCAACTATCAACCAAGAAAAGATTATGGCATTAGTAAACGAACATTTTTTAAAGCTACCGGGTAGTTATCTGTTTTCAGACATAGCCAAGAAGGTAAATACTTTCAGGATAACACATCCCAAGCAAGAGGTCATCCGTCTGGGTATCGGAGACGTTACCCGGCCACTGCCACCGGTCTGCATCGAAGCGATGCACAAGGCAGTGGAGGAGATGGCTGACACACGGACATTCCGTGGATATGGTCCCGAGCAGGGATACGACTTCCTGATAGAAGCCATCCTCAAGCACGATTACCTTCCGCGAGGCATCCATTTCGGTCCTACGGAAATCTTCGTGAACGACGGAGCAAAGAGCGACACGGGAAACATCGGCGACATTCTCCGCCACGACAACAGCGTGGGAGTGACCGACCCGATTTATCCGGTCTATATAGACAGCAACGTGATGTGCGGACGTGCCGGAGTACTGGAAGGAAACGGCCAGTGGAGCAACGTTACCTACATGCCTTGTACCGCCGAAAACGACTTCATCCCGGAGATTCCGGACAAGCGCATCGACATCGTCTACCTCTGCTACCCCAACAACCCCACGGGCACCACCCTGACCAAGCCCGAGCTGAAGAAATGGGTGGACTATGCGCTCGCCAACGACACGCTGATTCTGTTCGATGCCGCCTACGAAGCCTTCATCCGCGAAGATGACGTACCCCACTCCATCTATGAGATAAAGGGAGCGAAGAAATGCGCCATCGAGTTCCGCAGCTTCTCGAAGACTGCCGGATTCACGGGAGTACGCTGCGGCTACACCGTTGTGCCGAAAGAACTCACTGCCGCCACGCTGGAAGGCGAACGCATCCCGCTGAACAAGCTCTGGAACCGCCGCCAATGCACCAAGTTCAACGGCACCAGCTACATCACCCAACGGGCGGCGGAAGCCATCTATACACCGGAGGGACAACGGCAGATAAAGGAAACGATAGATTACTATATGGACAATGCCCACACTATGAAGCAGGGCCTTGAAGCGGCCGGACTGAAAGTCTACGGCGGTGTGAACGCTCCTTACATCTGGCTGAAAACACCTAACGGAACGGGCTCCTGGCGGTTCTTTGAACAAATGCTGTATGAGGCCAATGTAGTGGGCACGCCGGGCGTAGGTTTCGGCCCCAGTGGTGAAGGATATATCCGGCTGACGGCCTTTGGAAAACACGAAGATTGCGTGGAAGCCATGAAGCGCATCCGGAAGTGGCTGAAATAAAAAACAATTGAATTAGTGAGGTACTTGCTATAATCGAGTCGGACTGATCATCCGGAATTTTTCTAAACTTAAAGGTAAAAAGGTATGAAAACAAGAAGTGTAAAATGGGTAATAATGGCAATGGCGCTATTATCAATGGCAATGCCTTTCACGGCAAAGGCTCAGGATAAAGTGGAAGCATCGGTAGGCGTCGACCTCGTAAGCGGTTACGTGTGGCGTGGCCAGGATTTGGGAGGGGTAAGCCTCCAACCGAACGCATCCATCGCCTACAAAGGTTTCTCTCTGGGAGCTTGGGGCTCCGTAGGCATCGAGAGTTCGGACACGAAAGAGTTCGACCTCATACTGGGATATTCAACCGGAGGCTTCAGCGTATCGGTGACGGACTACTGGTACAATGTGACCGGAGATGGGGTGACAGCCAAATACTTCCAGTACGGTGCACACAATGCTGCCAACTCACATCTGTTCGAAGCGCAAATCGGCTATGATTTCGGCCCCGTAGCCATAAACTGGTACACCAACTTTGCAGGCGACGACGGTGTTGACAAAGACGGTGACCGTGCTTATTCATCCTACATCTCCGTGGCAGCTCCCTTCACACTGGGCGGACTGGACTGGACGGCCGAGATAGGCGCTACCCCTTGGGCCACGGACTTCTATGGAGCCAACGGATTTGCCGTATGCGACGTCAGCCTGGGAGTATCAAAAGACATCAAAATCACCGATTCCTTCTCCCTCCCGTTGTTTGCCAAAGCAACCTGGAATCCAAGGTCTGAAGGTGCATACTTTGTAGTCGGACTAAGCTTCTAAAAGCAAAGAACTATGATTTACACACGCCGAAAGGCAAATAGTAAATTGTAAATTGTCAAATCGTAAATTATTTAAGGTATGAAAAAGATTGAAGCTATTATCCGAAAGACCAAGTTCGAGGACGTGAAGGACGCGCTGCTCGAAGCGGACATCGAATGGTTCTCCTATTATGATGTACGGGGCATCGGGAAATCCAGACAAGCCCGTATCTACCGCGGTGTGATGTACGACACCAGTTCCATCGAGCGCATCCTTATCTCCATCGTGGTGCGCGACAAGAATGCGGAAAAGACCGTACAAGCCATCATCAAATCTGCACAAACCGGTGAAATCGGCGACGGACGTATCTTCGTCATCCCCATTGAGGATGCCATACGCATACGTACTGCAGAGAGAGGCGACATCGCACTCTACAATGCCGAACAAGAAAGATAACGGGCAGCTACAAACCACAACTAAGAAAATACAATACAACTAAAAGCAACAAGAAATTATGGACAAACATAGTAAATGCAGTCTCTACAGACTGCGTATGGCCCTTGCCATATCCATAGCATTCTGCTTCACTACAGATATATTTGCACAAGCCACCTCAGCCACAGACAGCATGACAGCTATTGCCACTCCCGATACGGTAGGTGAACTGGTCAACGGACTGAACACCGTATGGATGCTGCTTGCCGCCATGCTGGTATTCTTCATGCAGCCGGGCTTTGCGCTGGTCGAAGCCGGTTTCACCAGAGTAAAAAATACGGCCAATATCCTGATGAAGAACTTCGTTGACTTCATGTTTGGCAGTCTGCTCTACTGGTTCATCGGCTTCGGACTGATGTTCGGTGCAGGCGGATTCATAGGAATGCCCCATTTCTTCGACCTCTCGTTCTACGACGGAGGCGGGCTTCCCACAGAAGGTTTCCTGGTATTCCAGACTGTATTCTGCGCAACGGCTGCCACCATCGTTTCCGGCGCTATGGCAGAACGTACCAAATTCTCCATGTACCTGGTTTACACCATCTTCATCAGTGTGCTGATTTATCCCGTTTCCGGTCACTGGACTTGGGGCGGCGGCTGGCTGATGAACGGTGAGGCAGGTTCCTTCATGATGGAAACATTCGGAACAACTTTCCATGACTTCGCAGGTTCCACCATCGTCCACTCCGTAGGCGGCTGGATTGCCCTGGTAGGTGCGGCCATCCTCGGCCCGCGCATCGGGAAATACGGCAAAGACGGCAAGTCAAGAGCCATTCCGGGACATAACCTCACGATTGCGGCACTGGGTGTATTCATCCTTTGGTTCGGATGGTTCGGCTTCAACCCCGGTTCGCAGTTGGCAGCAGCCACTACAGACGATGCAAAGGCCATCTCGCATGTATTCCTCACCACCAATCTGGCAGCCTGCGCAGGCGGTTTCTTTGCATTGGCGGTAAGCTGGATGAAATATGGCAAACCTTCCTTGTCTCTGACGCTGAATGGCATTCTGGCCGGATTGGTAGGCATCACGGCCGGTTGTGACATGGTTTCTCCCTTCGGGGCGGTAATCATCGGCACCATCTGCGGCATCCTGATGATTTATTCGGTGGAATTCATCGACCGGACACTGAAAATTGACGACCCCGTAGGGGCCAGTTCCGTACACGGCGTCTGCGGTTTCACGGGAACCATCCTCACCGGACTGTTTTCCACCAGTGAGGGACTGTTTTACGGTGCAGGCTGGAGCTTTCTCGGAGCGCAGGTATTCGGTGCACTCGTAGTAGGCGCATGGGCAGCAGGCATGGGATTCATCATCTTCAAAGGACTCGACAAAATCCACGGCCTCCGCGTTTCCAAACGTGTGGAGGAAGAAGGACTCGACATTTACGAACACGGCGAATCGGCCTACGGTGCATAATGATTTTATCCCGGGCAGGTCTGACCGCCTTCCCGGGAACAACGAAACAAGAAGTTTTTTCACTCTAACATAGTTTTATTAAACCAACAATTACAACTCTAAGGTATTATGTCAAAATTGAGATTCAGAGTAGTAGAAACGGCGTTCAAGAAGAAACCCGTTGCAGTGGCAGTCCCGGCGGAACGTCCGTCAGAGTATTTTGCCAAGTATGTATTCAACAAGGAGAAGATGTTCCGCTATCTGCCGAGCAAGGTGTATGCCAAACTGACGGATGTGATTGACAACGGAGCTCCGCTGGACCGCAGCATAGCCGACGAGGTTGCCGCAGGTATGAAGAAATGGGCGGTTGAAATGGGGGCGACCCACTATACGCACTGGTTTCATCCGCTGACCGAAGGTACTGCCGAAAAGCACGATGCTTTTGTGGAACACGACGGCAAAGGCGGCGTGATGGAGGAATTCACCGGCAAACTGCTCGTGCAGCAGGAACCGGACGCTTCCAGTTTCCCGAACGGCGGTATCCGCAATACGTTCGAGGCACGTGGCTACTCGGCATGGGACCCCTCCTCCCCGGCATTCATCGTAGACGACACGCTCTGCATCCCGACTATTTTCATCGCCTATACCGGTGAGTCTCTGGACTACAAGGCACCGTTGCTGAAAGCCCTGCGTGCCGTAGACAAGGCTGCCGTCGACGTATGCCACTATTTCAATCCGGAAGTAAAGAAAGTGGTTGCCTATCTGGGCTGGGAGCAGGAATATTTTCTGGTTGACGAAGGGTTGTACGCCGCACGCCCCGACCTGCTGATGACCGGACGCACGCTGATGGGCCATGACAGCGCCAAAAACCAGCAGTTGGAAGACCACTACTTCGGGGCCATCCCCAGCCGTGTGGCCGCTTTCATGAAGGAACTGGAAATCGAAGCGCTGAAACTCGGCATCCCCGTCAAGACCCGTCACAACGAAGTGGCTCCCAACCAGTTCGAGCTGGCTCCCGTCTTCGAGGAATGCAACCTGGCGGTAGACCACAACATGCTCATCATGGCCTTGATGCGTAAAGTGGCACGTAACCACGGTTTCCGCGTACTGCTGCACGAAAAGCCCTTCAAGGGTGTCAACGGTAGCGGCAAGCATAATAACTGGTCGCTGGGTACGGACACCGGTATCCTGCTCCACGCACCCGGCAAACTGCCCGAAGAGAACCTGCGTTTCATCACCTTCGTAGTGAATACGCTGATGGCCGTATACCGTCACAACGGATTGCTGAAAGCCTCCATCTCCAGTGCGACGAACGCCCACCGGCTGGGTGCCAACGAAGCGCCTCCGGCCATCATCTCTTCCTTCCTGGGCAAGCAGTTGAGCCAGGTGCTGGAACACATCGAAGAGAGCACCAAGGACGACCTCGTCAGCCTCAGCGGCAAGCAAGGCATGAAGCTGGACATCCCGCAGATTCCGGAACTGATGATAGACAATACCGACCGCAACCGCACCAGCCCGTTCGCCTTCACCGGCAACCGCTTCGAGTTCCGCGCTGTGGGTTCCGAGGCCAACTGCGCCAGTGCCATGATTGCGCTGAACTCCGCCCTTGCCGAGCAGTTGGTGGAATTCAAGAAAGATGTGGACGAACTGATTGAAAAGGGGGAGCCGAAAATCTCCGCCATCCTCGAAGTCATCCGCCGGTACATCAAAGTCTGCAAACCCATCCACTTTGACGGCAACGGTTACAGCGATGAATGGAAAGCCGAAGCAGCCCGCCGCGGTCTGGACTGCGAGACAAGTGTTCCCGTCATTTTCGACAACTACCTGAAACCGGAGAGCATCCGGATGTTCGAGTCCATCGGTGTCATGACGAAGAAGGAACTGGAAGCCCGTAACGAGGTGAAATGGGAAATGTACACCAAGAAAATACAGATTGAAGCCCGCGTGCTCGGAGATTTGGCCATGAACCACATTATCCCCGTAGCTACACAGTATCAGTCGGATTTGATTGACAACGTCTACAAGATGAAAGACCTGTTCCCCGCAGAGAAGGCTGCAAAACTGTCTGCCAAGAATCTGGAACTCATCGAAGAGATTGCCGACCGTACCGCCTTCATCAAGGAGCATGTGGATGCCATGATCGAGGCGCGCAAAGTGGCCAACAAAATTGAGAGTGAACGTGAAAAAGCCATCGCCTACCACGACAACATCGTACCGATGATGGAGGAAATCCGTTACCACATCGACAAGCTGGAACTCATCGTCGACAATCAGATGTGGACGTTGCCCAAATATCGCGAGTTACTGTTTATAAGATGAAAAATGAAGGATGAAGGATGAATCCTTAATCCCTATCTCATTCTTTTGTTGGTTGTTTTAAGTTTGCAGGGGGGAGAGGTGCCGCGAGGCAGTTCTCTCTCTTTTTTCGTCCATGCCAACTGTTGGCGGTAAGCGGGAAATAACCTATCTTTGTCCGTCAGATAAAACAATCCTGTCATCATGAAGAATTTACGTAACTGCTATGCAGCGTTCCTGCTGTTTGCCTTGCTGTTCGTTGCGGCTGCCGCCCCGGCACAAACCGATCTGCAGCAAAAACTGGGTCGGATTTCCGCCATTACGGAAACCCGTCCGTTGGAGTCCACCCGGTTCTCCGAGAAGTATGTAACCTATTTCACCCAGCCGTTGGACCACCGTCGTCCCGAAAAGGGCAGTTTCCGCCAGCGTGTGATTGTCTCCCACGTCGACTTCGACCGTCCCACGGTGATTGTAACCGAAGGCTATGGAGCCGCCTATGCCCTCAACCCCAAGTATCGCGAGGAACTTTCAGAGTTGCTCGATGCCAACATGATTTTTGTGGAATACCGTTATTTCCTGGAATCCACCCCTGAGCCCAAAGACTGGCAATACCTCACCGCCGAGAATTCCGCAGACGACCTGCACGCCGTCCGCAACGCCTTTAAAAGCATCTATCCCGGCAAATGGATTGCGACCGGCATCAGCAAGGGCGGGCAGACTACCCTGCTCTACCGCACGTTCTATCCGGACGACGTGGATATTTCCGTGCCTTATGTAGCTCCGCTCTGCTACGGGGTGGAAGACGGACGCCACGAGCCTTTCCTCAGGAAAGTGTCTACTCCGGAGGACCGCAAACGGATTGAGGACTTCCAGTTGGAAGTGTTGAAACGGAAAGCCGCACTGCTCCCCCGCTTTGAGAAATATTGCAATGAAAAAGGACTCAAGTTCCGTGCGCCCGTTGAAGAGATATACGACTATTGCGTGCTGGAGTATTCTTTTGCCCTTTGGCAGTGGGGAACTCCCGTCAGCAGCATCCCTGCCACCACGGCCTCGGACGATGAGATATTTGCCCATCTGCTCAACATCAGTAATCCCGACTACTTCATTGCCGACAGTCCCACAGCCTCATTCTTCGTGCAGGCCGCCCGCGAACTGGGCTATTACGGCTACGATACGAAGCCTTTCAAGAAGTATCTTTCCATCCAATCGAGCAAGGATTACCTGCATCGTCTGATGCTTCCCGAAGAGCTGAAAGACATGCCCTTCGACAAGACCCTAAGCAAGAAAATCACGAAGTTCCTAAAAGAGAATGACCCGAAAATGATATTCATCTACGGACAGAACGACCCGTGGACAGCTGCCGGAGTGACCTGGCTGAAAGGAAAGAAAAACATCCATGTATTCGTAGAGCCCGGCGGAAGCCATCGGGCACGCATCGGCACACTGCCCGAAGAGGAAAAGAAGCAAGTGATGGAGCTGATAAATGAATGGTTGAAACAATAAAAACGGATGGTCCGTGTGGCATGAACAGACCATCCGTTTACTCCTGACAGACCATCTGTTCTACCTCAACAGATGGTCTGTTTTTTTATTCTATAATTTGTGCATCCTCAATATCGTCCACTGCCTTTACTGAAGCATCCGGTGTCTTCGGGCGGCGACGCGTAAACTTGAACCAGTTCAGCAGTTCCGAAGCCGCATAGACCAGACTGCTGATACCGATAATGATAAATGCCGTGGAGCGTACTCCCGTAGGATTGAACAGCGCAACCAAGCCGGCAAGCAGAATCAATACCGGAACCACATAAAAACCTCCCGGTACCGGCATCCAGCGACGGGCAGCGGAAAGCGAGGCAATCTGTTGCACTCCTCCCATCACCAGGATAAATCCCAATACAAATGTCAGCAAATCGGCAAAGAAACCGGGCATGATAATCAGCCACAAGCCAAACAGCAGGCTGCCCACTCCCTCGATAGGGAAACGGCTGCGCATCTCCGTGCTCTGTGCAAAGTAGCCTATGATGCTGATAAGCGAAGGCACCAGGAAAATGACACCTATCGTAATCACAAAGTAATCACCCGCCTGGTCGGGAAACATCACCAGCACCAAACCGATAACCAGCGCACATATAGCACGCAAAAATGAATAACTTAATCCTTTCATGAGTCTATGTTTTTTTGCGAAGATACATCTTTATCCGAATAACTCCACACGAAAATCCCGAAAAATCAGTTTACATTCAGCCAGGCATTCATATCTTCGGCCACAAAAAGCCAGTATAATAACAACAGTACAGCAATAACCACGCCTATGGCAACTAAATGTTTTCTATTCATAGTTTGTTCCTTTCTTTTTTTGAATGAATATTCGTTTTTACTACACTTATAAGAACAATATTTCAAGAAAAATGTTCTTATCCAGAAAAAAAGTCATATTTATTTTGGCAGTTAAAACAAAGTGCTTATATTTGTCGCGAAAACGAAGACAGGCTGCACCTCAGCATAAAAAATGAACAAGTTCATTTTATTATACATTCGGTTTGCACTGTCTTTGCCCCTAATAAAACAAAAAAAGTCAATGAAAACAATGTTAGTAAATACATATTGGTGGTGGCACCCGTTACAACTCCGACAGTCGTAAGGGAGCAGCGCTCGTATGTATATATGTAATATATAGTAAAAAACAAAAAGAGCCCTGTCGCACCAAGCGACGGGGCTCTTTTCGTTTAAGCAATAATGCGTTTTGATTTCTGAAATAGTAAATAGTAAATCGTCAAATAGTAAATAACATGATGAATTTCTTAGTTGACAAAGAAGGTTATTACGGAGAGTTCGGCGGGGCATACGTTCCCGAAATCCTCCACAAATGTGTAGAAGAGTTGCAGAACACCTACCTCAAAGTGCTGCAAAGTGAGGACTTCAAGCGTGAATACGACCAGTTGCTGCGCGACTACGTGGGACGCCCTTCCCCACTCTACTTGGCACACCGCTTGTCCGAGAAGTACGGTTGCCGGATTTACCTCAAGCGTGAAGACCTGAACCACACCGGTGCCCACAAAATCAACAACAGCATCGGGCAGGTATTGCTGGCACGCCGCATGGGCAAGCGCCGCATCATCGCCGAAACCGGAGCCGGGCAGCACGGGGTGGCCACAGCCACCGTCTGCGCCTTGATGAACATGGAATGCATCGTCTACATGGGTAAGACCGACGTAGAGCGCCAGCGCGTCAATGTGGAGAAGATGAAGATGCTCGGCGCCACCGTCGTTCCCGTCACCAGTGGCAATATGACGTTGAAGGACGCCACCAACGAAGCCATCCGCGACTGGTGCTGTCATCCCTCGGACACCTACTACGTGATAGGTTCCACCGTCGGCCCGCCTCCGTCCCCCCACCATGGTGCCACTGGATGATGC
>OAWS01000300.1_pt1 | contig 42895 bp, 54 predicted proteins | sample 1517141 | NCBI WGS metagenome assembly OAWS01 (sample SAMEA2580173, study PRJEB22360) | human gut metagenome | biome: human gut; feature: human-associated habitat; material: faeces | place: Denmark | collected 2008/2010
TAGCCGTGCGCACATGGTGTGGCTCTGTCACAGCCACCGCCCCCGCCATATCCGCTCCAACATCATATCGACACAGGTACCGATTCACCGCAAGTTCGGCGGTGTCGTACCGGAAATCGCCTCGCGCCAGCATATCGAATACGTCCTGCCCATCATCAAGGAAGCCCTCGATACGGCGCAGGTCACCTTGGCCGATATCGACCATATCGGCGTTACCTACGGGCCCGGCCTGGTCGGTGCCCTGCTGGTCGGCGTCGCCGCGGCCAAGGCCATCAGCTTTGCTGCCGATAAGCCCCTGGTCGGTGTCAACCACATGGAAGGCCACATCTTTGCCAATTTCCTCAGCCATCCCGAACTGGAACCGCCGTTCCTGGCCCTCGTCGTTTCTGGCGGCCATACGCAGCTGGTCCAGATCAATGGCTATAATTCGTTCAAACTCATGGGTCAGACCCGCGACGACGCAGCCGGCGAGGCCTTCGACAAAATCGCCCGCGTCATGGGCTATCCCTATCCGGGCGGTCCGCAGATCGACAAATTGGCCAAGGAAGGTAATCCCGATGCCATTGCCTTCCCGAAAGCCCTCCATGAAAAGCATAACTTCGAGTTCAGCTTCAGCGGACTCAAGTCGGCTGTCCTCAACTACCTGCACACACAAGAACAGCGCGGCCAGTCCTATAATGCGGCCGATGTCGCGGCCAGCTTCCAGAAGACCGTCGTCGAAACGCTCGTCGAAAAGACCATGGACGCCGCCTCTTACTGTGGGGCTAAAAAAATTGCCGTCGCCGGCGGCGTCTCGGCCAACAGCGGCCTGGCAGCGGCCATGAGTGCGGCCTGTGCCGACAAGGGCTATGCCTTTTACCGGCCCGATCCGATCCTCTGCACCGATAACGGCGCCATGATCGGCTGCCGGGCCTATTACATGGCCTTGGACGGCCGTTTTGCCGATTTGACGCTCAACGCCAAGCCGGCCCTGCCGATTACATCGGACTAATCCTGTGAAGAGATGGGGGAATCTTCTATGGCTACACTTGAAGCGGTCTGCCGGACTCAGAGCACGTTGTCGCCCGTGCAGATCCATATTTTACAGAACAGTGAAGAATTATTGCAGTTCGCCAGCGACTTGTCGCACCGGGAACTCTTCATCTACGTGCCGGGAAAGGACGCGGGGACCCTGGTCCTGGCCGCCCACCGGACGCCGCTCCTGCAAAAAGGACGGCAGACCGAGACGACCGATCCGGGCGCTGTCTTTTCCCGGTATGAAGAACCCTTCAACTATCAGGTCTTCCAGACCGGGCAGGCCTTGCAGGGCGAAAGGGAAATCGAATACGGCCGCATGGCGCCGATCGTGTCCTATCCCTTCGTCGATAACGGCGGCGGGACGATTGCCGTCATTGCCTTTGTTGGAGCCGTCGAAGACAACCGGGAAATCTTGACGGAAACGGCCTTTTTGTCCTTGCAGGTGCCCATGGATTTCCATTCCATGTACCGGCCCTTGTCCATCCAGGATGGCGTCGTCCTGGTCAACTGCAACGGCGTCGTCATCTATGCCGACGACATGGCCGACAGCATCCTGCACATGTGCGGCCAGCGCGGCGCCATTACGGGGACCAATATCTACAATACCCGCCTCGACCTGACCGGGGCCAAGAAAGCCCTGTCCCAGGAGACGGGGCTGACCGACGACGTGACGCTCGGTGAAGCCGTCGTTTCCCGCCGGGTCATTCCTATCCTGCAGCGCGGCAAAGTCCGCCGGGTCATTTCCATCCTGACCGAGCGGACGGAATTGCACCGCAAGGAAGAAGAACTCATGGTCAAGACGTCGGTCATCAAGGAAATCCACCACCGCGTCAAGAACAACTTGCAGACCATCGCCAGTCTGCTGCGCATGCAGATGCGGCGCACGACCAGTGAAGAAGCGCGGGACGTCCTCAAAGAAAGCCTGAACCGGATCCTCAGCATTTCTTTGGTCCACGAGACGTTGTCCCACCACGATGAAGAGAACATCGATATTTCCGACGTGGCCCAGAAACTGCTGGGCCTCCTGGCTCACAGCCTGGTCAGCAAGGACTGCCATGTAGAGACGAAATTTTCCGGGGAAACATTGCCTCTGCCGTCCGATGCTGCGACGTCGCTGGCGCTGGTCCTGAACGAACTCATTACCAATGCCATCATCCACGGTTTTGAAGGGCGCAGCCAGGGGACCCTGTCCATCACGATCCGCCGGGACGGGGATACCGGTCTCATCCTGGTCTGTGATGACGGCGTCGGCATGGCCCAGGCGCCGGTCGATACGGGCCGCAAGCATCTGGGCATGGCCATCGTGCGGACGCTGATCGAGAAAGATTTACAAGGGGCGATTGCTTTCGATGACGGCGTGCCGGAAGGGACGGTCGTCACAATCCGTTTTCCATTACCAGAGAGGGGAGAATAACCAATGGGATATCGCGTTGTAATAGGGGATGACGAATCGATCATCCGTATGGATTTATGTGAAATGCTGGAAGATGCCGGCCACACCGTCGTCGGGGAAGCGGCTGATGGCGTCGAGGCCCTCGATTTAGTACGCAAGGAGAAGCCGGACATCGTCCTCCTGGACATCAAGATGCCCCGCCTGGACGGCATCCACGCGGCCCGCATGATCGGCCACGAAGGCCTGGCACCGGTCCTGCTGCTCACGGCATACAGCCAGCAGGATATCGTCGACAAGGCCAAGGACTCCGGGGTCTTCGGCTATCTGGTCAAACCGGTCAGCCCGGTGAACCTCTTCCCGGCCATCGAAATCGCTATTTCCCAGTTCCGCCACCAGCGCGAAGTGGCCCAGCAGCTCGATGATATGAATGAACGCATCGAGACGCGCAAAGCCGTCGACCGGGCCAAAGGCTGCCTCATGGACTTATATCATATATCCGAACACGAAGCTTACCGCCGGTTGCAGCAGTACAGCATGAAGAACCGGAAATCCTTGAAAGCCGTGGCCGATGCGGTCGTTGCCAGTGCGGAAAAGATAAAAAGTCAAAAAAAATAAAACGCTTCAGGAAAAAGTCAGGGCTAAGGCCTTGACTTTTTTACCTTTAATGGCTAATATATATATTGTAAGTTAGCACTCGGAAGTATGGAGTGCTAATAAAGAGTAGCAACTTACTTTTAAGGAGGAATATAAAATGTTAAAACCGTTAGGAGATCGCGTAGTTATCCGTGTATTGGAACAGGAAGAAAAAACTGCAAGCGGTATTTTTTTACCGGACACTGCTAAAGAAAAACCGAGCCAGGGCGAAGTCGTAGCCGTAGGTCCGGGCAAAGTACAGGACGACGGTAAACGCGTTGCTTTGGATGTCAAAGTAGGCGACAAGATTATTTTCTCCAAATATGCCGGCACAGAAGTCAAGTTCGAAGGCACCAAATATTTGATCGTCAGCGAACGCGACATCTTGGCTATCATCTAATAAATCATCAATTTAAAACTACTTAACTTTCACATAGGAGTGTGTTCAACATGGCTAAACAGATTTTGTTCAACGAAGATGCACGCCGCGCTCTCGGCAAAGGCGTAGACGCTTTGGCAAATGCCGTAAAAGTTACTTTAGGGCCTAAAGGCCGCAACGTCGTTCTTGACAAGAAATTCGGCGCACCGACCATCACTAACGATGGTGTTACCATCGCCCGCGATATCGAATTGGAAGATCCCTTTGAAAACATGGGCGCACAGCTCGTCAAAGAAGTCGCAACCAAGACTAACGACGTCGCTGGTGACGGCACGACGACAGCTACCATCCTGGCACAGGCTATGATCCAGGAAGGCATGCGCAACGTCGCAGCCGGTGCTAACCCGATGATTCTCAAACGGGGCATTGAAAAAGCTGTCGCTAAACTCGTCGAAGAAATCAAGAAACGTTCCATCGCTGTTTCCGACAAAGCTTCTATCGCTCAGGTAGCTTCTATCTCGGCTGGTGACGAAGAAGTCGGCGGCCTCATCGCAGACGCTATGGAAAAAGTCGGCAAAGACGGTGTCATCACCGTTGAAGAATCGAAGACCATGGGCACGCAGCTCTCTGTCGTCGAAGGCATGCAGTTCGACCGCGGCTACATTTCCCCGTACATGGTAACGGATCCGGATAAAATGGAAGCTGTCATGAGCGAACCGTACATCCTCATTACGGACCGCAAAATTGCTTCTATCCAGGAAATGCTCCCGGTTCTCGAAAAAGTTGTCCAGGCTGGTAAAGAACTCCTCATCATCGCTGAAGACGTCGAAGGCGAAGCATTGGCAACCTTGGTCGTCAACAAACTCCGTGGTACCTTCAAAGCCGTCGCTGTCAAAGCTCCGGGCTTCGGTGACCGCCGCAAAGCTATGCTCCAGGATATCGCAACCTTGACGGGTGCTACGGTTATTACAGAAGATGTAGGCCGTAAACTCGACAGCGTTACCATGGAAGACCTCGGCACAGCTCGTCAGGTCCGCGTAACGAAAGACGAAACGACCATCGTTGAAGGCCACGGTGATCCTCAGGCCATCAAAGATCGCGTTGCTCAGATCAAAGCCCAGATTGCTGAAACGACGTCTGATTTCGACAAAGAAAAATTGCAGGAACGTTTGGCTAAGATGTCCGGCGGCGTAGCTGTCATCGAAGTCGGCGCTGCTACCGAAGTCGAATTGAAAGATAAGAAATATCGCCTCGAAGATGCCCTCAACGCTACTCGTGCAGCTGTTGAAGAAGGTATCGTAGCCGGCGGCGGCACGACCCTCATCGACATTCTCCCGGCTCTCGACGAATTCAATGAAGACGGCGACGTACAGACGGGTATCAACTTGGTTAAACGCGCTATCGAAGCTCCGCTCCGCCAGATTGCTGAAAACGCTGGCCTCGAAGGCTCGGTCATCGTTGCTAAAGTCAAAGCTTCTGAAGACGGTGTAGGCTTCAACGCCCTCAAAGAAGAATATGTCGATATGGTAAAAGCTGGTATCGTCGATCCAGCTAAAGTAACCCGTACAGCTCTCCAGAACGCAGCTTCCATTGCAGCTCTCGTCCTCACGACAGAAACCTTGGTTGCTGACAAACCGGAACCGGCTCCGGCAGCTCCGGCAGCCCCGGCTGGCATGGGCGGCGGTATGCCTGGCATGATGTAAATAAAATTCTAAAAGTGCCGTAAATACGATGATTAAGGCATTTATAAGACCTTAAAAATCGTGCTCAGAGAACAAAACGAGAACAAAAAATAAGCCTCTTGCGAAATCAACCGCAAGGGGCTTATTTTTATGCCTTATTTAATAGTTCGTCAAACTTTTCTGCCGTCTCCGTGGCCAGCGTTTTTGTGATGTGCAGATATATCTGCCGGGTGATCGTATCGTCGGCGTGGCCTAGGCGCTTCATGATCTGCACTAAGTCTATACCGGCCTCTGCTAACAGAGAAGCATGCGTATGACGGAAAATGTGGGGATGTATGTGAATGCTTATCGGGTTATCCATAAGCCGTTGAATACGGTCTATACGAGTCTGTACGAGCCGCTGGGTAAGCGGGTGCCCAGGATGGGCAGGGGCCGTAAAAACGAAGCCCAATTTACTGACTTTGGGATAATGCCACATCTCTTTATATTCAAGACGGAATTTAGAAGATTGAAAGTTAAATTCGGCGAGCAACTTTTCCAGATGTCCCGGCATGGTGACAATCCGAACCGATGTTTCTGTTTTCGGAGGGAGAAGTTCATATTTTTCAGCGTTATTTGTCGGGTTGTAAAGAGTCTTGGATACTTTGACCACATGCTGTTTAAAGTCTATATCTTCCCAGGTGAGCGCCAGGGCTTCACCGATCCGTAAGCCCGTATAAGCCAGCAGCGTAAATAAAGGATAGTCGGGCATAATTCCTTTTTCTTTCGCTGTTTGCAGGAAATCGATAAGCTGAGACTTTTCCAGATAAGCGGGGACGTTTTTGTCTGGATCCACGATTTTCCGTTTTGGCCGGGGAACGGTAGCAAACTCCGTCGGGTCTGAATAAATAAGCTCATATTCTATAGCCCGTTTAAAAATCATTTTGGCCGTGGCATGAATACCTGAAATGGTATTAGGAGCAAGCGTCTTTGCAAGGGACAATAAGGCGTCCTGATATTGTTTTCTGTGAATTTCTTGGATGGGGATTTTTTTGAAGTAACGGTTCAGGTGCCCCAGCTGGTGCTTTCGGATCCGGACAGATGATACTTTAGCTGTAGTTGCGTATGCTTTTAACCACTCCTTAGCAAAATCCCCGAACGTCACAGCTTCCGGCCGTGCGAAGCCCTTATTCCGATACAGCCGCAGCGCTTCTTCTCCGGCTATCCTTGCATCCTTTGCCCGCTTGAAACCGCCTTTTTCTTTCTGTTGCCGTTTCCCCGTTCGCGGGTTTTTGCCGATGTCAATTTTGTAGGCCCACAGCCCTGACGGCTTTTTATAAACGTGCATGATTTACCTCCTTCCTTTACCAGCATCTTGTGAGCATCTGTACTTTTTACTTCTTTTTTAATTGTTTCTTTTGTTCCCGCTCAATTTGCTTAATACTTTTATCCGGCGTCGGTAAGTCCTCTGGCATGGTTCCGCCTAATTCTTTTATTGTGTTCCTAACCGCTTTCCCAACCATATAATGCGTTTTATTTGCCTTTTCCTTTCCATGGATTTTATCACGGCGAAGCTTTTCATCTGTTTGAGTAGCGCGAAATAAATTGGCAGCTAACTCTGTACTACCCATATGATCCAGGATTTTTTGTGATTTTTTTAATCCTTTACGGGCATGAATTTCTTTTTGACCTAATCCACCATAAAGGCCTTGATAACCTTTATTTTGGAAAATAGCAAAATCGCGCGGCGTTTCTACACCTGACTGTTGGGCGGCTTCAACTAATGATTTATTATGTTCAATCAGATCGCCGCGGATAGTCAGCCTTTTTTGATCTTCCGTCATGTTATCAAAATCATCCATGATTTCCTGCTGGCGAGTCTTCACGGCAAAATAAGTCTGAGCTAACGCGATAGCCTTTTTCCGTGAATCTCCATTCATTGCGATTAAATAACATGCGTATCGGGATAAATGATAATCCTCCAAAGCACGTTTCGCCCCGCTGCCGATATTAACCATTCCGTGCACCTGCACGAAATGGTCGGAAACCTCATTATTGCTAGCTTTGCAAGCGTCTATTGCTTTTAAAATTACTTTTTTAAAAAAGCGATATTCATTATAACCTAACACTTGAATAAGCTCTCTGGCAATCCAGTATTCCTGACCGTATTCATTGATATGTTTAATATTTTCAAAAAGAGATTCATTAATATTTTCTAGATTATTCATTGAACAGACTCCTTTCTAAAACTTCCGCCGCATCTCCACCACTTTGCCGATTATCTGGATGGGAAGAGACTCTATGTCATGGTTGGAGTAGAAGTGGGGCTCGTACACGCTGGTATTGGTACCCATTAGCATTACCCCCTTTCTATACACCTGCATAGCAATAAATGCGCTTCTTTGTATGTCATCACGTCCCGGTTCCTGGGTGCGGCCTGTAAGAGCCGTTCGTCTATATCGTAGCAGTAGGATAGAAGATACAGCGCGAACATGTTAGCCTCGTATTCACTCCGTGCGTTGCAATAGTTCACGGTATCGGCGTGGAATGTCCCGGCCGCTCCGTGCATCAGTGCGTGGCCCAACTCATGAGCAACAACAATCGGGATTTCCCGTTCGTCCAGTTTGTCGTTGAGCACGATTACCTTCCGGCGCAACGGCCTTGTAAGATACCCGCGGATACCTTTAGGCAGTTCGGCGTATACAATGGGTATCCTCATCATATCGGCTATTTGTAAGGGACTGGCTGTCCCCATTTTCCGTACTAGGTTCTTGACGCGTAGTTTTATATTTTTTCTGACCATAAGGCGACACCTCATTTAGTAGGAGTGTCGCCTTTTTTGCGTTTGTTCGCTCGTTTTGCCGCTAAAAAGGCAACCTCAAGAGACTTCATAACTAAATCGCGGTCTTCGTCTGTAAGATTATAGGTATCGCCATCAAATATGATTTCTGATTGTTGCAAGAATTTATTTAAATCTTTGGGCCGTCGTTTTGAGTTATCAAAGCGATCATCCGTCCTGCCAACAAGATAGTCCAGCGATACACCATAGTAATTGGCGATTTCGATTAAAATGTCTGTTTTAGGTACGCGGCGATTGTTCTCATAATTCGCAAGTGTACTTTGCTCAATATCCAATGCGTTGCAAACATCTTGTTGCATTAATCCTTTTTCTTCTCTTAACTTCTTCATTCTGTCTCCAATTTTCATAGTGTCACCGCCTTTAATTATTTCAGTATGTAATATTTCCTTATGAAATAATTATATTTCAAAATTACCGCTTTTTCAAATTTCTTTGTGAAATAATTATTGACATTTATTTCGCTTTGAAATATAATAATGGTGTAGCAAGAAAGGGGGTAAGAGCCTTGAAACCGAAAAATAAAATAAAAGAGTTTAGAGATAAACGAGGTTTGACGCAAGCCGAACTGGGACAGCTGTTAGGCATGAGCCAGACGGCAATCTCTCTCTATGAAACTGGTGACAGAAAACCAGATGTAGAGACAGCTAAAAACATAGCAAAGGTTTTGCATACGACATTGGACTCTATTTTTGTGCCTTGAGTATTTCAAAAAGAAATATTGCATTTCAAAATGAAAGGAGTAGAACCATGAACGAATTGAAGATTTTCAACAGCCCGGAATTCGGGCAGGTAAGAACAGTAACAATAGACGGAGAACCATGGTTTGTTGGAAAAGATGTAGCAACAATTTTAGGTTATGAAAGAACAGCCGATGCTATTAGAGCGCATGTTGACGAGGATGATAAAGGGGTCGGCGAAATACAGACCCCCGGTGGGAAACAAAAAATCGTCATTATCAATGAATCCGGCCTTTACAGTCTGGTCCTCTCCAGCAAGCTTCCGACAGCCAAAAAGTTCAAGCATTGGATTACGAGTGAAGTCCTGCGGCCATTCGTAAGCACGGCGGCTACCTCACACCGGAAAAGGTCGAGGAAGCCCTGCTGAATCCGGATACGCTGATCAAGCTGGCCACGGAGCTCAAGGCCGAACGGGAAGCCCGGAAGAACGCCGAACTGGAAGCGGCCAGCGCAAAACAAGTAATCGGTGAGCTGAAACCGAAAGCCGATTATACCGACCGTATCCTTTCCAGCAAAGGGACCGTGCCGACCACGGCCATTGCGAAAGACTATGGCATGAGCGCCAAGGCATTGAACCAGAAACTCCACGAACTCCGGGTCATCTACCGGATGGGGTCGCAATGGTTCTTGTATGCCAAGTACCAGGCTAAAGGCTACACCCACAGCAAGACCTTCGACTTCAAGCACAGCGACGGCCGCCCGGACTGTAAGATGCAGACCGAATGGACACAGAAAGGACGCCTCTTCCTGTATCAGCTCCTCAAGAAACATGGAGTTCTTCCCATGATTGAACGGGAAGACCAGGAAGCGGGGCACTAAGGAGGCGCGAGCATGAATAAGAAAGAAAAATTCCGACAATGTAGAAGAGAAAAAATTATTCAACTAGTAAAGGACATGGACATGAGTGAACTCGATGAACTGAATGGAATTACTTCAATTTCTTTGATTGCTGAAGGAGATTCCGTTTTAGATGATGCTCCATGTAAGTTACGTAAGGAAGTACGGTTATTTCATGGGGATAAATACCTCTAGGTGATTCGATATAAACCGTAATGCCTTGTTCTTGGTTGAGACTGACATTTTTTAATTGATAGATATTATCCAACGGGAAAACTAGAGTGCCTTTTATGGAATCATATTGATTCAGCCTTAAGGGAAAAGTTAATAACTTGTCATTAAAAGGCACAATATGTCCATGATAAAACGGTAGATCTAATTTTATTTTCTTGAATGAATAAAATTTTTTGTTATTAGAATTTAAAAGATATATTCCATCAATTGTTGTAGGAACAGAAGACTTATTACTTAATTTCACAGAAAGAATTAAAAAGTATTTTCCTTGGTAATTAATTTGTAGGCAATTGTCACTGTTTATGTAATAAGAACCATGCATAGGATCTAAATCAAGTGACAAGAATCCTCTTGATTTGAAAAAAGTGTACAGTTGGATAACCGCCACTATGGTAGAAACAAGAGCACCATAACAAGCTATAGTCATAGAATCGATAATCAAAATAAGCACCATCCTTTCATTATGTATAAACATTATAGCAAATAGGAAAATGCTTGCGACATGAACAATTTATGGAGTAAAGGAGGAGACACGTATGAATGAAGATATTTATAAGGGGTTACCCCCAATTTTAACGGCAAAAGACATCGCCGAATTCTTGCGGGTTGGCATGAACCAGGCTTACGAAATCATCCATGAAATCGGGTTCCGGTATGGCCGCACAGTGCGATGCACCAAAAATCAATTAATCAACTTCGTGGAAGGGGGTGGGGAAAAACATGAAGACCGTGAAGATTTACGAACATGGGTCGAAGGAGCCAAAGCGTAAAACGCGCTTCCGGATGATCCGAGCGGGGTTGGCTATCGCCATGGCCTTCGGTATCGGGCTGTACCTCGGCAGTGCGACGCCATGGTCCCATGCCGAAACTATTGCAACCGACACTGCCCGCATCCACATTGTGAATGAAGGAGAAACGTTGTGGCAGATTGCCGGGCCAGTAGCTGACAAGACTGGGCAGGACGTCCGTGAAGTCATCTACGAAATCAGCGTAAACAACGGGCTGGGACCGAACCCGACACTGAAGCCGGGCCAGCGCCTGGTCATCCGCTACTAAAAATGGCCGCTGCCTGAGCTACCAGACAACGGCCACATACCAAAAAACTCGATTTCATTATAACAGATATTTTGTTTGAAAAAAAGGAGAGCATTATGAAAATTACTCGGATTCATCTCGAAAACTTCCGGGGCCTTACCGAACTGGACCTGGAACCAGATGGCAAGAATGCCATCATTTACGGAGCTAATGGCACTGGCAAGACCACAGTTGCCAATGCTATCATTTGGGTTCTTTTGGATATGCCGGCGACAGGGGAAAAGGACTTCAATCCCAAAACCGTTGGAGCGCATGACCTTCACCATGTTGTCGAACTGACCGCCCAGGCCGATGACGGGGCTCTCCACACCTTGCGGAAAGATTTCTTTGAAGTGTGGACCCGGAAAAAAGGCGCACAGAATAAGGAATTCTCCGGTCATCGGACTGAATACAGCATCAACGGGATTCCTTTCAAGAAAGGGGCCTATAACAAAGCGGTTGAGCGCCTTTGCGGTACATCCTTGAATAATGTCAAAAAGATGATGGTCTCAGGGCATTTCCTGGATGATCTGAGCGTAGATGAACGCCGGCAGACCTTGTTCGATATTTGTGGCGATGTCAGCGACGACGAAGTCATGCAGGCCGAAGGGCTGGAAGACCTGCCTGCTTTCCTGGCTATCCCAGGGACAGACGGGCAGACCTATGACACGGCAGAATACTTGAAGATGGCCAAGGCACAGCGTACGCAGCTGAATAAAGAATTGACGCTTATCCCGGCGCGAATCGACGAAGTTGATAAAAGCATCCAGACTGGGCCCCCGGTTCCGGCGGAAGAAGTGGAAACGTATCGGGCGAAGTTGGTCAACCAGCACAAGGCCGTTGCCTTGGAGCTCAATACCATGATGAGCCAGTCTGGCAAGGCCCAGGCCATTGCGGCGGCAAAGGCCGCCTTCTCGGATGCGGCCCGGGCGTATGATGAGAAAATTCACGAGCAGAATGCCGGGACGTATCAAAAGCTGGAGGCCATGGCCGCAAAGCGCCGCGAACTGTCTGGCCAGGAAGAAGATTTGCTCAATCAAATTAAATCGCTGGAAAAGGAACATGACCGGCTCTACGACATGCGTAATGACCTGCTAAAGGCCTATGCTGATGTCGATGCCCGGCAATGGGACACGGGCCTGGAAGTATGCCCGACGTGTCATCGGGAGCTTCCGCCGGAACAGATTGCCCAGCTGAGAGATGAATTCAACCAGAAAAAGAGCCGGGAAAAAGAAGCTATCAACGAAAAAGGCCAGCAGTGCAGTAAGACGAAACTGGCGGATCTAGAGCAGAAAATCCTGCCACTGTCTGAATCGCACAAAGCAGTAAAAGCGGAGCTGGCCCAGCTGATGGAAGACTCGAATCGGCTGAATCAGTCGCTATATAAGTTCCCGCGCTTCGAGGACACGGATGAAGCTAAAGCCCTGCAGGTAAAAATCAAGGAAGCTGAATCCGTGGAAGACGTTACGGCAACGGAATCGTATCAGAATCTTAGCCGACAGGCGGCAGAATTAACGGATAAAATCCGCCATGCCGATGTGACCTTAGCTGCCATCCGGGCCAATGATAATGGCCGGGAACGGTTACGGGAACTGCGTCAGCAGCAGACGGACACAGCGGCCAGCTTGGAACACGTAGAATATGGCATCCACCTGGTTGAAGAATTCTCGCGGAAAAAGGCGGCCATGGTAACCGACAAAATCAACGCCCGATTCAAAAGCGTGCGCTTCGTACTTTTTGAGGATCAGATTAATGGCGGCCTGAAAGAAATCTGTGAACCAACTATCCAAAACGCTGCTGGGCAATGGGTTCCGTATAAGGCGGCCAACACCGCCGCCAGGGTGAACGCTGAACTGGAAATCATTGATGTGCTGAACCAGTACTATCATACCAGTCTCCCCGTCATCATTGACCGGGCCGAAAGTATCAGCCGTCCGATCGATATTCCGCAGCAGGTTATCCGGCTGATTGTATCGCCGTCAGCCAGTACTTTACAGTTAATGAAGGAGGACTAATCATGACAGAATTAGCAACGACACAGAACAACTCAATGGTTACGCCGGGCTTTTCGAGCCTGGACGGGTTTGAAACCCTGCAGCGCATGGCGCATCTTTTCAATGAATCCACACTGGTCCCTAAGCAATTCCAGGGCAAGCAGAATTTCGGGAACTGCGTCATCGCACTGAATATGGCCCAGCGGTTAAATGCAGACCCGCTGATGGTCATGCAGAACCTGTACGTCGTATATGGCAACCCTTCCTGGTCTTCGAAATTCCTGATTGCTATGTTCAATCAGTGCGGGCGGTTCAGCTCCATCCACTATGACGAAGTCGGGAAGCCTGGTACAGACGGCTGGGGATGCCGCGCCTGGGCTGTGGAAATCGCAACCGGTGAACGTGTAGAAGGGCCTGTCATTACGATTGGGATTGCCAAGAAAGAAGGATGGTACGACAAATCCGGAAGCAAGTGGCAGACGATGCCGCAGCAGATGCTCCGTTACCGCGCAGCCGCCTGGTTTATCCGGACGACGGCGCCGGAATTATCCATGGGTCTGCCGACCCGCGACGAAGCCATCGACATTGGATCAGAAACACTGGGCGTCGAAGAAGCCCAGGAAGCGATGGACCAGGAAATAGCCGCCCAGGCCAATAAGACGCCGCTACCCATCGACGTCCGCAAGGACGTCACGCAAGACATCCCGGCCACTGCAGCCACCAAACAACCCGAACCGGAACGGGTACAAGGGCCGACCTTTTAAATGAAGATTGATGTTCTCGCATCCGGGAGCACGGGGAACTGCTATCGCGTCAGTGATGGCGTGAATTCCCTGCTCCTGGAATGTGGGATACCCTTCAGCTGGATCCAGCGCGGGTGCCACTATTTTACCAGCAGTATTTCCGGTTGCCTGGTAACGCACCGCCATGGAGACCATGCCCGATGTGCCGCCGAAGTCATCCGTCGCGGAATCCCTGTTTATGGGCCCGAAGATGTCGCTAAGCAATATCCCGGGACCAGAGTTCTGGAGCCGCTGAAGCGGAATGAAATCAACTCGTTCGAGGTCATCCCTATCAGCGTATCACACGACGTGCCGTGCTATGCGTATGTCTTGTATTCGGAAGCTACCCGGGAGACCTTGGCGTATATTACGGATACGCCATACCTGCCCAATACCATTCCTGGCATCAATTACTTGATGGTAGAGGCCAACCACAGCCGAAAACTGCTGCGGGACCATGCCGCGCAAGGACTCGTGCAGCGACATCTGGCAGAGCGGATTGTAAAGACCCATATGAGCATCGAATCAGTTATTGAGCTCATCAAGAGCAATGACATGACCCAGTGTAAGCAGATACACCTGCTCCATCTCAGCGCGGCAAACAGCGACGCCGCTGCGTTTAAAGACAAAGTCGAGAAACTGACGGGGGCCGAGGTGTATGTATATTAGGAGGAAACACTATAAGTAAGGGAATTCAGATTGACCGCGTAAAGTATTTTGAAAAAGATGGCAAAATCGACATTGCCTATAAGAAAAAAGAAGACAATTCCGATGCTGTTTTCATCGCCTCTTTCCGGGAACAGGCATCCCCTGAATTCTATGAAGCCCTACAGAATCTGGCGCCTTCAGTATGCCAGATTCTGGAACTTCCGGTATCGGTGGAAAACAAGCTCATCCCTTATGGGATGTCTTTCAAGTATGCCAACGACGGGGCCATGAGTGCCGTCATCAGCGCCAAGCTCAAACTGCCGGCCAAGGATACCTGCGTATCCATCAATACACCGCGGATGAAGTGCCCACAGGACGAAGTAGATGCCCAGGAAAGCACGGCATTGACCAAAGACTCCGTACAGGCGCTTTGGACCGTCGAAAGCGAAGCACAGAAGTATCTTCGCGGCGACCGGGCTCAAATGAAATTGTTCGGAGATAATGGAGAACCGAACGCACAAGGAGCATAAAGCATGGGTACAGATCTATTTTACTGGATAAAGCTGAATATGGACTTCTTCAACCAGGATACCATTGACTGGCTGAAAGAGCAGGACAACGGCTGTGAGTATATCGTATTGTACCTGCAGTTATGCCTGCTATCGGCGAATAATAATGGCGTCCTGGTCCGGCATGTAGGGGAAATGATCATCCCCTACAATGCCAAGAAAATTGCCGAACAGACGCGGTTTTCGCTCGACACGGTGATGGTTGCCATGCGCTTATTTACGAAGCTGGGACTGATTGAAGTGGACGACCGGGGAACGATTACGCTCCCCGCCGTTCCATCCATGGTCGGTAGCCGCAGCGCATCGAAAGAAGCCGTGCGCAAACGGGCTTATCGGGCCCGGAAAAAGGTCCTGGCGCTCACGGCCGCAGGGGACAAAAAAGAGGACATTTCACGGGACAAAATGTCCCATGGTGTGTCCGGGACAAAAAAGGACACGAAAATTGACGCGGACGAAGTGTCCCGGACAGAGGTGGGACAAAGCGTCCCAAAACGGGACATTTGGGACAAAATGTCCACCGAAAATGGGACAAAATGTCCTACAGAGTATAGAGATAAGAGTATAGAGAATAAAAGAGATGATGAAGATGATGAAGAACTCGCGCGCGAAGAAAAAAGGCAAACGCTGGCCAGGGTTGTTTCCTATTATCAAAACAACATTCATCCTGTAGCCAATGAAGCTGAAAAGGATCGTCTTATTGAAATGCTGAACGAATTTGGGGCTGAATGGGTATTACAAGCCATTAAACAAGCAGCACTGAATAGGGCCAGTACAATCCGATATGTAGAAGTAACATTGAACAGCTGGCGAAATTCGGGTAACCCACAGCCATGGAGAGGAGGAAAATCGAGTGGAAGACATGCGGGGAACGGAAATCGTGTTGCGGATTCGCCGGATCCAGAAGCAGATGAAATCGACTGGTCGCAATACGACGACACCTACCAGCCAGGAACTTGAAGACGCCTGCCAGGTGCTGGGCGTATCCTATGACCCGGTCAGGGCGCCGGCTTCAGCGGCAGATATTCTCGACGCCGTCCGGCAGCGGCAGAAATGCCAGCACTGCACACGGGTTCGGGAGCAGGCTGCGGAATGTGTATGCGTCGGCATCGACTACTGCGACGGCACTTACGTACTGACCGCCAGACAGTGCCCCAAAGGGAGGGCATACCTTCAGCAGCGTCGCATCGACCGGCTGACCTATCAGTCTGGCGTAGGGAGGCGGTTTCAGAACCGGACCTTCGAAACCTTCCGGATAACACCGGGAACCGAAGCAGCCTACCAGGCATGCCAGTCTTTTTGCAGACGCTACCAGCCTCACCGCCGGGGACTTCGCATCCACGGGCGATACGGCTGCGGCAAAACGCATCTGGCCGCAGCCATCGTAAACACGATGACCAGCAAAGGCGTACCGGCCATGTTCGTAGTCACGCCGGACTTACTGCAGAGTATCCGCCGGGGGTATGACAACCCGGATGCCGCTAGAACCGCCCAGGCTATTGTCGATAGCGCCAGGACCATAGACATACTGGTCCTGGACGACCTGGGCAGCGAAAAGCCAAGCGAATGGGTACGCGAGCAACTCTTCGTACTCATCAACGCTCGGTACGAAGCAGAGCTTCCGACGATCATCACCAGCAACTACGGCACAGCCGACCTGGTAGACCGGCTGGGGCAGCGCATCGTCAGCCGGCTGATTGAAATGACGACAGCGATTACGATGACAGCCTCCGATTACCGGATGCAGTAAAAATGCGCATAAGCCGTTTAAACGGGATTTTAAAAACCGCACGATAAAATTATCAAGTGGACGATAAAAACACGATTGATGGGAAAATAGGACAAAAATAGAGCGAGTTACGAAAGGATGGACGCTATGATTTTCAAAAAAATGTGCCGCCTTTGCGGTGGGGAAATTGAACCTCACGGGTCCAAAACGGCCCGGCTGACGCTCTGCGACGATTGTAGGGCGCGGATTTTGGCCAGGTATACATACCGGCTCGAACACCATGTCACCGGAAGAGAAAAATGCTGTCTGGTTTGCGGGCGGCCAATTCCCAAGGGGTATGGGAGCTATACGACCTGCTCCAAGGAATGCCGGACGTTGCTGGCATCCGTCACGGAAGCATACCGAAAACAACGGTTTGCGCAGAAGGGATACCGGAAATGCGGGGTTGAGCACTACGTCCCACCTACACGCTGCTTATCTCCGTTAGGCAAGGCTGAGCAGGAAGCACGCGAACGTGGAATCTCCTATGGCTATTTCATGGCCTCAAAGAAGAGCTTGGTTCATAAATTTTAAAAAGAAAGAAGGGATTCGAGTGATTGACATGAGTATGGAAAAAGTGCGGGCGGTCATCGACCAGGCCTGCCAAAATGGCAAATGTTACGCAACGATTGCAAAAAGCGGGGATGATGCAGTGGACGATGCCGTCGCCCAGACCATCGACGGCATGGGTTACAAAGTGGCTATCAACCCGCAAGAAATTTTAATTAGCTGGTCGTAGGAGGGAGGATATCATGGAAGTCATGTACATATCACACCCCTATACGGGGAATGAAAAAGAAAAACGCAAGGACGCTCGAAGAATTACGAAAATCCTGGCCAGCCTGTATCCGGACACGGTATTTTTATCGCCACTGGATGCAATGAGACCGGTGGACGATGCGAACCTTGCCTATTCCGACGTCCTACTGCAGACGCTGGAGCTGATGGACCGGTGCGACGGAGTCATCATGACTGGTGATTGGTTGTGCAGCGAAGGGTGCCAGAGCGAAATTGCGTCGGCCCTTTTATCAAGGAAGCCGGTCTATGTAAGCGCTAAACAATATATCTGCTTCCGCAAGTTAAAGGAGGCGGCCGACGCATGAATACAGTAATGCTGATGGGGCGGCTGACACGGGATCCGGAAAGTCGGGCGACTCAATCCGGGACGGCTGTCGTACGCTTTAGCCTGGCCGTGAATCGCCCCAAGAGGAAAGACAAAAATCAAGACGCTGACTTCATCAATTGTGTGGCCTTCGGGCGGACCGCCGAGGTAATCCAGCAGTATGTCTTCAAAGGCAACAGGCTGCTGGTAGAAGGGGAAATCCGAACCGGCAGCTATGTCGATAAGACGGGGCATAAGCGCTACACGACGGAAGTAATGGTAAACTGCATCGAATTCATCGAACCCCGGGAAGGGAACGGCACTCACACAGCACCGTCTCAGAATGGTGGATTTGATGCCATGGGGTACGAAGCCCCAGCCGACGAAGAAATCCCATTTTAGAAACTAGGAGGAACCAAAATGAACAGAGTAGGATTAATCGCAGCCGTAGCTGATCAAGCACAACTTACCCGAAAAGACGCTAAAAAAGCAGTAGAAGCTGTATTCAGCACTATCAGCAACAGCCTTGCAGAAGGCTATAAAGTACAGATTATCGGATTCGGCACCTTTGAAGTACGTGACCGCAAGGGACGTGAAGGCCGCAACCCGCGCACTAACGAACCGATTCAGATTGAAGCATCAAAGACGCCAGCTTTCAAAGCGGGCAAACAGCTCAAAGATTTAGTCAACGGGAAATAGGAGCGTGATTAGACAATGAAAAGACAGTCATGGATGATATTGATAGCCTATGTGCTGGTGTGTATTACAGCATTCATGACATTGCTCGTCATGATTTTCAAGTAAGGTGGTGGACCCATGGAGAACTGGTACAAGCCCGGTCCGGTAGTGATAACTCGCGTAAGCCCTGACCCGCGGCCGAAGAAAGCGAAGCCGAACTGGCGGGATTATAGCGACATCATGGATTACCAGGCTAAATTGATTGAGAAAGTAAGGCGCCGAATTGAGCGCACGAAACATCGTTAGGCGAAAGGAGGTTATTATGAGAATAGCAATACCCCAAATCAATATGAAATCACTTACAAAGCAATTCATGACAATTACCGAAAAGCTGCTGGCAATGGTCCCCGGTGGAACGAAACACTATTTCGGATTGAAAAGCTGGCAGCGGTCCTGTCGGAATCACGCCGTAAAAAGCCGGGTGCGACACGCCAAGCGAATGGCCAGGAAGGGCTACCGCTACAAGGGAGGGCGCTAATGGCGAGTAAGATAAACAGCAAGAAAGTCATCGTGGATGGCATCTCTTTCGATAGTCGAACGGAGGCGAAATATTACTGCAGGTTGAAACGGCTGAAGGAGGACGGAAAAATCTGCCACATCGAGTGCCATCCAAAATATGAACTACAGCCGGCCTGCGAGCGATACGGCAAGAAATACCGGCCGATGTACTACATTGCCGACTTCCTCGTAATCCTGGACGACGGGCATAAAATCGTCATCGATGTAAAGGGGTATGGCATGGAAGACGCCCAGCTCAAGCGAAAACTATTCGTATATAAGTATCCAGACCTGGAACTCCGCTGGGTGGCCATGTCCTACAAGCACAGCGATACCGGTTGGATCGATTACGATGAGCTACAAAAGCTCCGGCGTAAGGCAAAACGGGCGAGGAAGTGAGAGCACTAATGACATAAACTTGAATAGATAACCTATAAAGCGGACAGGCCGATAAGGCCTGTCTGCTGCTCACGTTATAAAGGAGGGCGCTATGTATCATAACGACTATACTGTGCTGGTAAAAGAATATTTGACTCGATACACTGAATTTAAACAATACGTGGCCAATATCGAAGCAGAAATCGAGGACTACAAAGAGATGTTGAAACTCTCAGCCGCTCCAAAAGTCTCCGATATGTCTACTGCCGGAGGCGGAGGCGGGAGTGGAGATACTCCACAGGAGAGAGCGTATTTTCGGCGGGAAGACCTGGAAAAACGGCTCGAAGACAGCTATCATGATCTGCTGGAAATGCTGCCAAAGGTACGCAAACTCGAAAGGTCTTTGGACGCGATGAAGGCGACGAACCCCGTGGATTATCGCATCATTAATGCCCGATACATTGAAGGTTGGTCCTGGGAGGCTACAGCCAGCTTCGCGGGTGCCAGTGTGACATACTGCCGGAACGAGGCACGCAAGGCCTTACGGAGACTGACTGGAGCTATGTTCGGCGAGGAATCCATTCCCATGCAGACGCACTTGGTATTCATCGACAGTAACAAGGATAATGAAAATTGTGGATAACTTTTTTTTCGTGTCGTTTTTCGACAGAAACGCGCAGAAAATAAAATATTTGAATACGGAAAAAGTTGGCCGGACGTGGTACGATAATAGCGTGAGAGTTGGGGATGACGCGAGGGGCTCGTGTCACGCACCAGTCCATTAGCTGCCCTTGCGCATCCCACACACTGTCACCAGATACGCGCCTCCTTTCTTTTAAGGTTGCGGTACAGGGATAGTCATCACGCCACTATCCATGTGCCGCTATACGGCGGAGTAGCTCAATGGTAGAGCCAAGGGGCCTCCTATGTTGCTGGTCCGAGCCCAGCCTCCGCCCTCTCCTTTTTGGGGCGTATCTATCGTAGGGACGTAGCTCAATAGGTAGAGTAGTGGTCTCCAAAACCATTTGTTGAAGGTTCGAGTCCTTCCGTTCCTGCCAGCCATGGAAATGTGGCCGAGTTGGCTAAAGGCAGCTCCCCGCTAAGGAGCCGGACGAGGCGGTCTCGTCCCGATGGTTCGAATCCATCCATTTCCGCCAAATACATACGGATAGGGACTTAGTTACGCGTGTCTGAGACGGACGGGACATGGCAGCGGGTCCCTTTTTTCGTTACAATAAAGGAGAGCGACAACATGACTATCATAGATAAACCAATCGATGAATTAATTCCTTATGCCAACAATCCACGGCATAATGATGACGCTGTTTTTGCAGTGGCAAACAGTATTTCACAATTTGGGTTCAAGGTTCCTGTCGTTGTAGACAGGGAGAATGTCATTGTTTGCGGACATACTCGATACAAGGCTGCTCAAAAGTTGGGGCTGAAGACTATTCCGTGCATCATTGCAGATGATCTGACGCCGGAGCAAATCAAAGCGTTTCGCCTGGCTGACAACAAGACGGCGGAGCTGGCCGATTGGGATATGTCGAAATTGGAAGAAGAACTCCAAGGGCTGGTCAACGACTTCGACATGGAAGATTTCGGGTTTAAGGAACTAGAAACGCTGGACGAGCCATCAGAAATCGCAGACGATGATTTCGATGATGCGCCTCCAGAAGAATCAAAGGCTAAGCGAGGCGATTTGTACCAACTGGGAGAACATCGATTACTATGTGGGGATGCGACAGACCAGAACGATGTCGAACGTCTACTGGGGGGGGACAAAGCGGACCTTTATCTGACCGACCCGCCGTACAATGTAGCACTCGGCATGGGCGGCAGTGTTGATGAAGCTCGGAAGAGACACCGCAGGACAGACGGACTGGTCATAATGAACGACAAGATGGAAGATGGCGAATTCCGGTCGTTTTTGGACGCGGCTTTCGGGTGTGCTAAATCAGTAATGAATCCAGGAGCGGCATTTTATATCTGGCACGCGGACAATGAAAGCTATAATTTCCGTGGCGCCCTTCGCGATGTAGGGCTGACGCTCCGACAAACGCTGATATGGAACAAAAATCAGATGACGCTGGGGCGGCAGGACTATCAGTGGAAGCACGAGCCATGTCTGTATGGGTGGAATGATGGAACGCATCATTGGTATAGTGATCGCAAGCAGACGACAGTCATCGACATGGATAAGCCTGTGAAGAGCCCGGAACACCCGACCATGAAGCCAGTGCCACTTTTTGCTTATCAGATTCAGTGCAGCACAAAGCCAGGAGACATTGTATATGATTCCTTTGGCGGGAGTGGGACGACTTTGATTGCCTGCGAACAACTGCAGCGTAAAGCTATGATCATGGAGCTGGACCCGCGTTATGTTGATGTTATCATCAAGCGATGGGAGACATTAACAGGGAAGTCGGCTGTACTCATGAATTGACGATTACGAAACCGGACAAATAGGCGGTGGTGAGTATGTAATGGATGTAAAAGAGCAAGCGTTCAGTGATTATTTGAGAGGGCTCAAATATAAGGAACTAGCAGAAAAATATGAAGTATCTGTCAATACTATAAAATCATGGAAACGGCGGTATGGATGGAGCCGTGAAAAGGGTGCACACAAAAAGAAAAAGGGTGCACCCTATTTTAATACAAACGCAGTCGGAAATAGCGGCGGCGGCCCTGTCGGGAATCAAAAAGCACGCACTCATGGTCTGTACGCGAAATACGTTCCGGAAGAAACGCTGGAAATTATGGATGGAGAGCGTGACAAAAGTACGCTCGAATCCCTATGGGAAAGCATATGCTTACAAAAAGCCGCTATCGTGCGAGCACAACGCATTATGTTCGTCCGGGACGCAACGGATATTACCAAGGTACAAAAAAGGCTGAAATCAGGCCGTGGGGGCAAAGAAGTAGAATTTGAACTGCAACTGCCGTGGGACAAACAAGCCACGTTTCTCAAGGCGCAGTCAAGAGCCATGGGTACACTGAATAATATGATTCGGCAATATGAGGGAATGCTCCACCAGGACGCAGATAGCGAAGAACAACAGCTTCGTATAGCAAAACTCAAATCTGAAGTTGCAGAACTAAGCAACGATGGCAATAGAGCGGCATCAACTACTACTGTCCATGTGTATTTACCTGCTAACGGGCGGGATGGTGACAAGAAATGATTATCAGACCACAGCCGGGCCCACAGGAAACCTTTCTTTCCTGTCCCGCAGACATTGCGATATATGGCGGCGCCGCCGGCGGTGGCAAGACCTACGCACTGCTTATGGAATGTTTGCGACATGTGGATAATCCCAATTTCGGGGCCGTCATCTTCCGTAAACAGGCGACGCAGATCACCACCGAAGGCGGGCTGTATGATACGGCGTTATCTATTTACTATCCCTTGGGAGCGGTATTCAAAAAAGTGCCGTCCCTCATGTGCACTTTCCCCAGTGGGGCAAAAATATCATTCCGCCATTTGCAGTACGAAAAGGACGTTCTCGGCTGGCAGGGGTCGCAGATACCGCTTATCGCCTTTGATGAGCTGACCCATTTCAGCGAGAGCCAGTTCTTTTATATGCTGTCCCGAAACCGAACGACATGCGGAGTGCGGCCCTACATTCGGGCGACGTGCAACCCGGATGCCGATTCCTGGGTTGCCGACTTCATTTCTTGGTGGATTGACCCGGACACGGGATACCCCATACAGGAAAGGTCTGGCAAAATCCGTTATTTCGTCCGCATCAGCGGGGAAATCATCTGGAACGACGACCGCCAGGCCCTTGAAGACAAATACGGGAAAGACGCCGTCAAGAGCGTATCGTTCATCGCCTCGTCCATCAAAGACAATAAGGTATTGCTGAAGGCGAACCCGGAATACCTGGCCAGCCTTAACGCCTTGCCAGAGGTCGAAAAGGAACGGCTTTTATACGGCAACTGGAAGATACGACCATCCGGCGGCATGTATTTCAAACGGGAACAGACAAAGATCGTTAAGACGGTCCCTGACAAAATCGTCGCCATTGCCCGTGCATGGGACTTGGCGGCAACGGAAATCACACCGAACAGCAAAGACCCGGACCGCACTGTCGGCGCCTTATGCGCCAGACTGAGAAGCGGCCAGTATATTTTCCTCGACGTCGTACGCAAAGCCTTCATCTCGTCCGACGTCCGGAAATTGGTGAAGAACACGGCCAAACTCGACCGGAGCATGTACGGCTGCAATAAGATTCTGATTCCCCAGGACCCGGGGCAGGCTGGGAAAGACCAGGCTATGAGCTACATCCGGGAGCTGGCCGGGTATGGCATCGAGTGCCATACGGTCAGCGGCGACAAGGAAACCCGTGCCGAACCGCTGGCATCGCAATGGCAGAACGGCAACGTCCTGCTCCTCGAAGGCGACTGGAACGACAAGTTCCTTGATGAGCTGGAAGGCTTCCCCCTGGCACAGCATGACGACCAGGTGGATGCGGCTGATGACGCCTTTAATGCCGTGGCGAAGGCCAACGACTGGAAAGCGCTGATTTCATAAGGAGCATCAAAACTATGACTGACATTAGAAGCGACGGGTTCTTTAATGCCTTCCTGGGATATGGAACCAGGCGGCGGGACCCGTTCACACATACGCATTTTCATGGCGGACAAGTGAAAGCGATAGAGGCCCGATGGCATGAATACGAAGAGCTTTTCACATATAACGGCATCGCTCAGAAAATCATCAAGAATCCGGCTAATGACGCCGTTAGGGCTGGCTTTACGCTGAGTGACGGAGACAGTGAGCTGGAGCAGAACAAGGATGCACAATCCATCATGGAAGACTTGAATTTCCAGAGCGTCTTTTCCAAAGCCCTATGCTGGGACCGCCTGTATGGTGGCGGGGTAGTATTGATGCTCATCGATGACGGCGGCGAATTGCCGGAGCCGGTCAACGAAAGCACTATCAAGAGCATCCGGAAATTGATTGTTTATGACGCTCAAGACGTTACCCCGGAATACACCTACCAAGACCCGAACAATCCGCTATACGGGAAACCGGAAACCTATACCATTGTAGGCTATAACGGCGGTTCTTTTTCGGTACATGAGAGCCGTCTGCTTGTATTTAACGGGTCGCTCATCAGCAATCGGGAACGGCGCCAGCGAAATGGATGGGGCGGGTCCGTCATGGAACAAGTACGCGATAACCTAATGCGTTTTGTTTCATCCCAGGAATTTTCACTGATGGCCATGGAGCGTATGAGCCAGTCGGTACTTAAACTGTCCGGCATGGGCAACGTACTGAGCACCGACGAAGGCGAGAAGATCATACAGAAAAGGCTACAGCTCATCGACATGGCCCGGGGGATGATGAACACCATCGCCCTCGACACGGAAGATGAATATAACATCGAGACCATCACCATGAGTGGCCTTTGTGAAATGGTGGATAAATTCGAGACGGCCCTGTCAGCGGCGGCCGACATCCCTATCACGGTTCTTATGGGCCAAAGCCCGGGCGGCCTGGACGCCACCGGGGACAGCGACCTGGAGAACTATTACAACATGGTCGATCGCATCCGCCAACGTACGTTAAAGCCGAAAATCAACCGCCTGCTGCATCTCTTGGCGCTGGCCCATGATGTGCCGCTGGCCCTGCCCGATGAATATACCATCGAGTTCGGGAAATTATGGAGCCAGTCGGCGAAAGAAGAAGCCGATACGAAGATGGCCGAAGCCGAAGCCCGGGCCCGTGATGCGGCTACGGCGGCGCAGTATGTATCTATCGGGGCACTCGATACCCAGGAGGTACGGGACAAGCTCGACGAAGGCGACTTCTACAAGCTGGACCGGAGCCTCGACAAGGTTATCGAAGAAGCCCACAGCACACCACCCAAGGGGGAAACCATGAATGGCAAGGGAAATCGTTCCGAAGCGTAAAATCAGATACCCCATGGGGTTAGAACGGGATTATGCAAAACTACTTACGGCCTATGTAGCTCGTAAGATGAAAATAGCGTCGGCCTTCATCCCGGAGATGAAAGCGGCCCTGCAATCGTCCAACACGACGGGGCACATTAACTTAGTCATCGACCAGATGGCCCAGGCTATGGAATCACCCGACGTCCTAACGGGAACTATGCAGAAAATGGCCCGCCTGGTAGAAACTCACACGGAGAAGGAGACCGACGCTGAATTTCGGAGCGTGTTTTCTCTTTCGGTGCCGCTTCTCCCTGGGACGCTAAAGAACCAGCCCGTCACAGACGTAGGGAGGCAGGATGCGGCATCCCCGAATCTGGAGGAACTCAAGCGGGCCTGGGTAGACCAGAATCTCGACCTCATACGGAGCATCGACGGGGAAACGCTGGCGCGTATCAAGCAGCGGTTAAACGACGCTATTATCTATAACAGCAATGCAGCCGAGCTCACCCGGTTTTTGACTGAGGCCATTCAGGACATCGCCCACAATGAAACGAATCGGGCTGTACTGATTGCGACCGACCAGATAGGCAAGCTGCATGGACGCATGAGCCAGTACCGACAGGAACAGGCCGGCATTACTCACTACATCTGGGAGACGGCCCACGATTCCCGGGTACGGCCATGGCACCGCACGAGGCAGGGGAAGAAATTCGCCTGGAACAACCCGCCGCCTGATGGGCATCCCGGGATACCGATACGGTGCCGTTGTGTGGCCCTTCCGGTCATCGACGTCGATACCATTCCTATCCGGACCAAGGCTGGGACCTTCATTTCGCTGGCAGCGAAAAAACTTACCTCAGCGCCGCCACAAGGCGAGGAAGAAGGAAACGCGAACAACTTATACCCCAAGACGTTGGGCGGGGCTTCACGGGGAGAAGAGATGACACACGCCGAAGCGGACAGTGGGAACGTCAATCCGCGGGTCAACTTCGGCGAGGCGTACCGGAACAACTGCCAGACTTGTGTCATTGACTACGAAGCCCGGCGCCGTGGCTATGACGTCATCGCCAAAGGGTTCGAGGGCGGTGGTACGACGGAACGGTTGTCCCACAAGACCAACCTGGCCTGGCTGGACCCGGAAACCGGGGAAGCCCCGGCGTATATCCTTGATAAGACCGTACATACGCCGAAACAGTTGGCTTCCTGGCTGCACCGTACGCTGGACCCGAAAGGCCGCTATACTATCGAATTTGCTTGGAAAGGCCGTGGACACATCGGCCATATTATTTGCATTTCCCAAGATAAAGCGGGAAACCTTGTCATGTATGATCCCCAGCTCAACCGAACCTATACCGGGGATAAAGAAATACAACGCTATTTCAAGCGGGTACGCTTCAAACGGACCTTCTACGGCATTACGGTTTATACGCCGCCCCGGCTCCTGCGGGTCGATGACAAGGCGTTCAACGTGAAGATCGTCAACGACGTTCTGGAAAAGAGGAAAAAATGACCGATACGAACGACATGGCCAACGAATTCGCCGTCTATCACGGATACGACGGGGCTGAACACCTCTGCACCTGGAAAGGCTACGAGGTATATGAACCGATAGCCAAGAAAGAGCGCATCACCGGCCTGCCTTACAAAATTCTGATACGGCAGGACGATGTAAGGTTCTCTACCGTCAATGAGACATTCGAAATCATGGACGACTGTGACGCGTACCTGGAAAGGGGGTGAGAAACATGATTCGATATGACAGGGTAGCGATTCATGCGACGAAGACCGACGAAGGGTTCATCCGTGATAAACCTATCGTCGGCCGTACGGGCATCTTAGAGTACCGGAACCCGGACGGAAGTACCCGGCGGGAATACCGGCCGCCGGAAGAAGCCTTTAACGCGGATTCCTTGAACTCGCTACAGGGGAAACCTATCACAATGGGGCACCAGGGCATGGTGACGAGTGACAACAGCAATATCATTCAGCCTATTGGTACCGTCCTTTCCCCTGGCAGACAGGATAACAACAACATCGTGGCCGATGTCGTCATTTATCAGCTGCCGACCGAGGCCCGCGAACTTTCCTGCGGGTACAATCTCGACTTAGAGGAAACCCCGGGGGTGACGCCGGATGGACAGCCATATGACGCCATTCAACGCCACATTCGCTATAACCATGTAGCCGTGGTTCCCAAGGGACGGGCCGGTATTGCCCGGCTGAACATGGACGGGGACCAGGAAATGGATTTTGAGGAGCACCAAGACACGACAGGAGGAACGAAGACAATGGAAAAAGTAAGACTCGACAATGGCATCGAATACGATGCAGCGCCGGAAGTAAAAGTGTATGTTGAAAAATTACTCCAGGAACGCAAAGACGAAAAGGCAGCAGCTGACAAATTACAGGCTAAATATGACGCTGTATTGAGCGACCTGGAAAAAGAAAAGAATGCCCATAAAGACGATATGGACAAGAAAGACGCAGAGTTGGCCGACGCTGTAAAAGCTCGGGTGGATATGCTACAGGTGGCGCAGAAACACGGCATTGAACAGGCCGCTTCCATGAACGACAAGGAAATCAAAATCGCTATCATTCACAGCGTTCGTGGCGATAGCTTTAACCTGGATGGCAAGAGTGACGAATATATCAATGCTGCTTTTGACATGGCAAAAGATGAACGGACAAGCCATACCGATGCCATGAAAAACCAGCGTCAGCAGGTTATGAACGGCGCAGACCGCAGCCATAATGAAGATGAATACGATTTAGAGGCAATTATGGCGCAGATTCGTAAGGACGAAGCCGTTGCATTTGGGGACAAGGGGGAATAAGACATGGCACAGATGAAACCTTTCAGCTGGTATCAGCAGGGAATGGCACCGGGATTTCCGGGCATGAAAGCAAACACGACAGAGGATACGGTCGATTCATTCGCTTGTGAAGGCGGGTGTAATCCTGGCGATTTAGTTACGCGCGGCACGAATGCTGCCCGGCAGGCGAAAGTGGTAGCATCTGCCGGAGATAAGGCGGTTGGCATTGTGCTGCATGAACACCACGAACTGAGAGACCCGTATTATGCAGATGGTGAAACCGTATCCGTTATGACAAGCGGTGATGTATATGTATTGGCAGGTGCAGATGTAGTAGCAGGTGATCCCGTAGCCTATGAAGTCGGCACGGGCTTCATCAAGGGAACGGAAAAAACGTCGTCCGGGAATACATATATGGCAAACGCTGAAACCGGGGACATTGTTCGTGTTCGTATCCGCCATGCGGCGGCCATTCCGGTAACCGTAAAAGCGGCCGCTGGAAAAGTTGGCGAAGCTGTCGTTGGTGAATCGAAAGTGGAGGGATAAGAAATGGCATATACAAAGAAAACTTGGGCTACAGGAAACATTATTACGGCAGATGCAATGAATAACATGGAAGAAGGTATTGAATCTGCCAACGCGCGGGCTATGACTCCGGGGCCGAAAGGTGACCCAGGTGCCCCGGGTACTGCTGCTAGGATTACCGCTGTAACGGCAACAGTGGACGCCAACACAGGTACGCCATCTGTTACCGTGACGCCGGGAGGTACAGATCAGGCTCGTACGTTTGCCTTTTCGTTTAAGAATATCAAAGGTGCCACAGGGGCCACAGGGGCCACAGGGCCCAAAGGCGATCCTGGCATTACTAAACAGGCCGCTATTGCAGACGTAGCCGAAGGGGCTGACACGGCAGCACTGCGTACATCTGTCAATGCAATTTTGGCAGCCTTGCGGGCTGCCGGTGTGATTAACGCTAATTGAGAGGAGATAAATCATGTCAAATGTAAACTACGATGAAAGAGATTATAATGCAGCCATGGCATCCGGTAACCTTGACGCTGCAGGTTCCGCTTTTGTGGCCCGTCAGCTTACCATGGTGCGGGCGCAAGTATTACGAGTAAAGAAAGCGTCTCTGAATGCTTTTAATGTATTCCCGGTTACCACAGATATTCCGGTGGGAGCGGAAACGGCCCTGCAACGGGTGTATGATTCCGTTGGCGTTGCAGAGATCATCAGCAACTGGGCTGATGATCTTCCTCGTGTTGATATTTTGGCACAGGAAACATCAGTTAATGTCAAAATGCTGGGTGATGCGTACGGGTATAACTACCGCGAAGTACAGAATGCACAGTTCGCAAATATCAACCTGTCCGCAGAAAAAGGCCGGGTAGCTAAATATGCCATTGACTACAAATTAAATCAGATTGCATGGCACGGTGACAAGGAGCATCATATTACAGGCTTCCTGGATAACCCTAATATCAGTGAATTTACGTTGCCCGGCGATGGGACCAACCGCTCTACGAAACTGGCAGACAAGACGGAAGAACAGGTATTCCGTGACCTGAATAACTTCATCGAATCTATTCCGGAAGCCACGAATCAGGTGGAACAGGCCAACGCTTTATTATTGCCACCGGCTGTCTATACGTTCCTGGCCACGAAACGGCTGGGGGATACGGAAACAACGTACTTGAATTTCTTCAGACAGATTCACCCTGAAATCACGAACATCGCCAAGGTATTGGAGCTAAAAGGCGCAGGCCAGGACGGCAAAGACGTCATGATTGCAGGCTTCTTCGACCCGTCTTATATCAAATTTGAGATTCCCATCCGCTTCGACCAGCGGCCCGTAGAATACCGCAACTTAGAGTACGTCATCAACTGCGTCGCATCTACGGCCGGCGTTACGGTCACAATGCCGTTCGCTTTCGTCAAGGCCGAAGGCTGCTAAGGAAAGGAGAACTCTATCATGATGATTCTTATGAACAAAACGGCCCGCGTCATCTTCGCGGGGCCTTATCGTTTCGTACCGGAAGTCCCGCAGGAAGTCGGAGAAGAAAAAGAATCTTTTTTAAATCTCTATCCTCGCATCAAATCCTTGATTGAAAAGGGAGATATTAAAATCATCGGAGATAAAGAAGCTGCAGAAGCAGAAAAGTCTCTTGAGGACATGACAGTGACGCACTTAAGAGAATATGCTGCTCAAAATGGCATCACCATTCCGGACGGACTGAAAAAAGCTGATATTGTCGAACTTATCAAGGCCGCCGAAGCGGATGAGTAGTCATGACACAGCTTGAAATATTCCGAAAAATCGCCCCGGAATTTAAACAGATTCCGGACGATGAAGTGCAGGGAATGCTGGATCTTGCTGGCGACATCTTGAGTAAAAAACGGTTTGGCAAGATGTATGATCGGGCCGTCGCCTTGTTGGCGGCCCATCAATTCACCTTACAAACCATGATTGCCAACGATGAAAACGCCGGTGCCGCGACTTCGCTGACATCCGGGGCCCTTGTCTCGGAACGGGAAGGCGATTTGCAGCGCTCCTATGGCGGAATGGCGTCGTCTTCTTCGGGCGACGACATGGATTCCCTGCTCAAAAAGACCGTATATGGTTTGCAATTTTTAACGCTTCGCAGCATGTGTGTTGTTCCAGTTATGACGCGGATGGGGTAATGGATCATGACAAAAGTCATTGATAACGATTTAGGCTATACAGCGATTATCAAAGGGTTAGAGAAACTCGGCGGACAATGCGTAGAAGCCGGCGTTTTTGCTAATGCAGGAACGGAAAAAGATGGAAGAACTAAAGTGGCTGACGTGGCGATTTGGAATGAATACGGCGTAGATATTACGGTTACGCCGAAGATGCGGGGGTATTTGCACACGCTCGGTATTCATTTGAGCTCGAATAAGACGACAATTCATATCCCGGCACGGCCATTCATGCGACAAGCGGCTGATGCCAATATGGATAAATGGGGAGATACGGCGGAACGGCTTATGACATTAATCATTAATGGCATGTCGGCTGAGCAGGCGCTTGAATTACTCGGAAATCAAGCGAAGGGGGATATTCAAGCCATCTTCACGCGCGGCGACTTTGCCCCAAACTCGCCGGCGACTATCGCCCGTAAAAAATCAAGCCGCCCGCTCATCGACACTGGCCGTTTGCGGAATAGTGTTGATTTTCGCATCAAGAAAGGGTGACATCGATTGGGATTTCGCAGACCGGTGACGATATTGCGCCGAAATGTAGGAACAGTCGGCGACGACGGGTATTACGTGCCCGTGGCGCCTCAGGAAATGACTATTTTTGCTTCTATTCAGCCGCTAAACACAAACGAATATACGCAAATCGCCGCAGATGGGGCTAGAAACGTCCGTTACATCAAGGCATATACCAATACACCCCTACACCCCGCGAAAGAGGCAGGATGGGCAAATACGGAAGATTCCGGGCCATGGGAGGCCGATACGATTCTCTGGCATGGCAGCCGGTTCCAAGTCATCCAGTGTGACCCGTACCAGAGCGGCGTTATCAGCCACTATAAAGCCATTGCTCAGGAGGTGATGCCTGATGACGAATGACCAGCGGCAATTTATTCATGACATCATAGCAGAACTGTTACAACTGCCGAAAGCGTCCGTTGTATGGGCTAATCAAGACCACATGCCGCAGCTTACTAAGTCCTATGCCACAATACGGCTATACAATGCCCACCGGGAAGCCGCTGATGAATTACGGCCAACCGATACAGACGGCATTGTGAATGTCATTGAGCCAACGGTAGTAACACTAGAAGTGCAGTATACCGACAGACTAAAAAACGACCCATGCGAGGTCATAAGCAATATGATATTAGGATTGAAGAGGCCAACTGTTGTCGACCGTTGTCAGGCAGCAAGAGTGGCCTTTTTTGATGCCGGAAATGTACAGGACATATCATTTACGCTGGGAAGTGTCGCCTGGGAACATCGGGCGGCAGTAGATACTCGCGTGCGGTATATGGCCGAAGTACAGGACGATGTGGGCTATATCGACGAAGTTCATGTTGGCGGTATATTAACGGGTCCTGTTATATCCGGTGAGATTACAGTTGATCTACCTATCAAGAGAGGAGAGTAAGACATGGCAAGTATTGACAGACTTGTAAACGTAAATATTACATTAAATACAGCGGGAATTACGCAGGAGGGCTTCAGCACATTATTATGCGTAGGACCTCATATGCATGGCTTGTCGAGGGTAATCACCTATACCGATGTCAACCAAATGATTGAAGATGGTTTTTCTGCTGACGACGCACTATATAAAATGGTAGCCGCTGCCTTTGCGCAAACCCCGGCACCGGCACAAGTGAAAGTGGGGCGACAGTCGGTAGACGGGTTCGTTTTAACCGTGGATCAGCTGGGAGCTAGCAGTACCTATACGCTTACCGTTTCTAATGTGGCCAACAATGGCGATATCCGGGAAAAAGCGTATACCTACACCAACAGCGGCGGCAGTGCATCGGACATTTTAAACGGATTATTGTCGGAAATTAACGCCGACAGCGCTGCCGTTATTGCCAACGCTTCAAGTAGTGCCGTAGGTATGGCGGTTGTTGGCTCGGCTGCGGTGGCTGACAAAACCATAACGTCCTTGCATTTAGTGGCTAAAAATCCAGGAACGGCCTTTTCTGTTAAAGTTACAGATAATTTAACGGCAGTTATGGACGGCAGCAACGAAGATATTGCCGATACCATGGCAGCAATCATGAAGTCCGATGACGATTTTTACGGTGTAGCCCTTGCGTCCCGTGATGATTCCCATATTTTAGATATGGCGGCATGGGCCGAAAGCAATGAAAAGTTGTTCGGTACAGCTACGGCGGCAGACAGTGCAAAAGACAGCGAAATTACCAATGATATTGGTAGTCAGCTGAAGAACAAAAATTATTACCGGACATTCTGGTTTTACCATGCCAACGTCGCAACAGAATACCCGGAATGCGCTGTTATGGCTCGCTGCTTTGCCATTAACCCAGGCGGCGAAACGTGGGCCAATAAGCAGCTTTCCAGTATTACCACAGACGATCTTACTGAAACGGCATACAACGCCATTACGGGTAAAAACGGCAATACTTTTGAACGATTCCGCAATATTTCTATTACACAAAACGGCAAGGTGGCTGCTGGGGAATGGATTGACGTTATTCGGTTCCGTGACTGGCTGGCTGAAGAAATTAAAGTCAATGTCATGAATTTGCTGGTAAATCACGATAAAGTGCCGTACACCGACGCAGGGATTGCAGCTATTGAGGGGCAAGTGCGGGCAGCCTTAACGCTGGGACAGCAGCGGGGCGGCATTGCCCCGACGGAATATACGGCAGACGGCCAGACCAATCTGGGCTTTACCGTATCTGTTCCGCTTTCATCCAGCATTTCTGCCAACCAGAAAGCAAGCCGTATCCTGAACGATGTGAAGTTTACGGCACGACTGGCCGGAGCTATTCATGTTGTTAATATTACAGGCAGTCTTACCTATGAAAACCTGCTGGAAACAGCCAATGCATAGAAGGGAGCTATAAAAGATGGCGAATAAAAATGTATTAACCTACGACCCGAAAAAAGTTCTTGTCATTTTGGGCGGCACCCAAATTACGGGGTTTTCAGATGACGATATTATTACCGTAAAGCCGTTGGGTGATGGCATGACGATTTATGTTGGTGCCGATGGAGAAGTAGGGCGGAGCGTTGACCCGAACCAATGCTTTGAAGTCACGGTTACGCTGGCTACAACATCCAAAAGCAATGATTACCTTTCCAGCCTATATAATCAGGACCGGGCCAATGGCAACGCTATGAAGCCGCTTATGATTAAGGATTTGAGCGGCTCCACGCTGTTCTTCGCCGACCAGGCATGGCCACAGAATTTCCCTGAAGCTGGCCGGGGTCGTCAGATTGACAGCGTAGAATGGACGCTTAATACAGGAACTGTCACGAATCCTATTATCGGAGGTAACAACTAATGTACGAAGGTGGAGACATTAAAACATACACGCAGGGGGAATATACGTTTAGCATTCGTCAATTCCCTCCGTTTTACGCCATGAAGGTGCTTGGCGAATTGCAGAAAGTCATTGCCCCGCTACTCGATGGAGCAGTAAGTGGCGTATCTAGTCCGGCTGTAAAGGACGACAGTCGTTCTGATTTGGCGGTACTGGCAACGGTAGCAAGCGGCAGTTTTATTCAACTGTCGCAGCATATCAGCGGCGCAGAATTTGAGCATATCGCCCATTTACTACTCGATCCGGAATATGTATACGTAAAAGGGAAAGTGTATAAATCCACAACAAAGCTGACAGAAGACGTTGTAAATGACGTATTTTCGGGCAGACCCATCGATATGATTGTCTTGATGGTGAAAGTTGTGACCGTAAATTTTATGGATTTTGGCAAGCTTTGCAGTATCCCGTCTGGCGCCCGCGAAATGTGGGACGGCCTGACGTCGACATCCCTGGACGAATTGACGAAACTTTCCAATCAGAACTCTTCATCTGGCGGGCCATCAAAGAAGGAATGACGACACTGCCCGACGTCAAAGCTGGGCGAATGAATTTGGAAGAGTTAGTCCGAATCAATCAGTATTTGGAAATGAACGCTGATATTGAGTATTACAACACGCAAAAACAGCTGAAAGAAGGGGGGAGAAAGCATTATGGGCGCAGTCCGCGAACTCATCGTTAAAATCGCCTTTGCATTTGACAGCAGAGGAAAGAAACAGGCTGATGCAGCCATAAATAGCACAAAACAAAATATGAATAATATGGCTAGTAGTACACAAGCTGCCGGAGCATCGGCTTCAAAAGGGTTCGCGGCAACGGGTACAGCGGCTAGAAAAGCGTCTAATGATATTGCAAACGCAGCCAGACAAGCGGGAGCCTTTCAAGATAGACTCGGGCGATGGCATTCTGCTGACGGGAAATTTTTGAACATGGGCGCAGGCGAATCATCGGGACTTATAGGACAAATGGAAGGCGTTGGCGGCAAAGCGTCTTCCCTGATCGGTAAGTTTAAAGCCCTGGGGGCTGCTATTGCCGCAGCCTTTGTTGTTCGAGGCGCTATCCAGACCGCCGACGAGATGATGAATCTGGACGGGCGGTTACGGACGTTATACGAAGACGAACAAACCCGGCTAGGCGTAGAAAATCGACTGTATGCCATGGCACAGCAAAACCGGCAAGGTTTGTCTGCAATGGGCGATTTGTATTTCAAGGTGGCCCGTGCAGGAAAGCAGTACGGCAGGGGCATGGAGGACGCCGCCCGGGTAACGGATATTGTCTCTAAATCGCTTACTATTGGTGGTGCGTCTGCTGAAGAAGCACAGTCCACTATATTGCAATTAGGGCAGGCCCTTGGCTCAGGCGTATTGCAAGGCGATGAATTGCATTCATTGAATGAAAATGCGAACCTATTGATGCAACATATCGCGTCGAACATGGGGGTTACCATTGACGACCTGAAGAAAATGGGCGAAGAGGGCGTACTTACTAGCGATGCCGTTATGGAAGCCATCATTGCCAGCGGTAGCGCTGTAGATAAAGAGTTCGGCAAAATGCCAACAACCTTTGGACAGGCGACAACCAAACTAGAAAATTTTTGGCGTCGATTTGTTTGGTATGTACAGAGCAGTACCGGTGTATTTGGCTGGGTGGCGAAAAAACTAAGCCGCATGGTAGATGTTGCCGACACGGTCATGACACTGGCAACAGGTCCACAGCAGGGAGCCACGCCAGAGGAAACAGCAGCCAATCAAGCGAAGTACGACCAGACTGTTGCCAATAATCCCCAATTAGTCGCCATCGCAGACGGCATACAACACGTAGTGGCAGCCTTACAGCTTGCAGGACAATATATCAGCGACGTGTTTACCCCGGCTATCGATATGATTAAAGAGCACTGGGATGCTATTATGGCAGCATTCACGCCCGGTATAGAACTACTACAATACGGTGTTTCTGAATGGAGTGCGGCTTTTGAGGAGTTAAAACCGGTTTTACAAGCCATTGCACAAATACTAGGGGTGGCCATCGTAGGTGCATTGGGTGCTGTATTTAATATGGGAGCTATGGTTTTTGCCGCTACCGCAAAAGGTGCCGAGGCGCTAGCGTATGTATTGAGTACGGTATATAACTGGGTTGTTGCGATTGCGGATGGCATATCTGGATTAATTACTAAAGCACAGGAATTTTTTGGCTTGCGTGCCCAATTTGACGCCGCAGGCAGTGCGCTAGATGGACTGGCTCAGAAAGTTGTCAACATTAATAATAATGCCAGTCAAATCAATCACTTTGGCAACGGGTATAGCTTTGAGCAACAAGGCGATGTGGCCGCAGCTATTTACCCATCTCCGTACAACTAAGCAAGCCGTCCCGGTATTAGGGGCGGCTTGTTGGGGACTATCCATTTACGTTCACTTCTGCCATTACGTTCTTTGTAGCACCCATGACTTTTTAGTATTTTTATTAGCTCAGATATTTTCAGGTCGTCACCACCTTACAAATATATCGTAGCACGTATAAATACGTTCAACCTTATTGGCATACGCATTTATACGTATAAAGGGGGCGTTTATTTTGAACCTTGACAGTTTACTTGGCCGTAACAGCGGATTGGGATTCGTCAGCAAGTCGTCTGGAGTTATGCCGAAGGTGAGCGAACCGGCACAAATTGGTGATTATTTAACAGTTGACGTCGTAATGAGCCGGGAAACAAAGTTTGACAGCGAAGTATCAGAATATCCAGTCGAAGATGGCTTTCCCATTGCCGACCATGTTACGAGAAAACCCATGACGTTGTCGCTGGATGTGGTATTTACCCCGACGCCTGTCACACACATGCAACGCTTTATCGGTGCGCACTCGCTGAACAGCGTTACAAACATGCTGATGCAGATTTATCAGGCAGGTGAACCGGTAACAATCAAGATGGTCGATGCCATCTATACGGATATGGTCATGACATCGGCCCCGTTGCCCAGAAACGTAGAAAACGGCTACTGTTATAAATGCCAGCTTGAGTTTACCCATGTTCGGCGAGTAGTGCAGCGTACCGAGGATGTACCGGAGGAATACGCGCAGAACGACGCAGCCGGGAAAGCGGGTACGACGGAAAAAGACGGTGGTGCTGCCTTTACCAGCAACATTGGGACGGGCCTGCAAACGGTAGATCCGGCGTCTGGGGCTATGAGTCCGGGCATTAATACGGATAACATTGATTTTGGACAACTGGGAGCTATGGCCGTCGGTTCTGAAGCTACAGCCTATATGGCAGTATATTCTGCGCTGGTAGCCTATGGAAAAGGAGGTATGTTGTATTGATTACGATATCTATGATAGATGCCAATGACTTCCACGAAACGGCTATTTTAGACGCCGTGCAATACAATCTTCATTTTGCCTATAACGCTAATGCGGGAACGTGGGCGATGGATATACGAACCAGCGGAAACTCCGATATTGTACGTGGCATTCCGCTGGTGCCGAACTTCCCGTTGCTCCATCAATACCGCCGTCACGTAGGGCTGCCGGTCGGTGAATTGGTGGCGGTTATCACGTCGCCAATCACCGGCAATGAAATCATCGGCAGAATGGATTTTATCAGCGGCAAGGCGACCATGGTATACATCCCGGAGGACGAATGCAATGACCTTATGGCATAGGCAGTACAAAGTGGTATTCCCGGACATTGGCATTGAGTACGCCAATACGCTGCGGATTACCTTTGAAGTAGAAAAAGACCTGACGAAAGAAACCAATAAAAGCAAGTTGTCCATCTTTAACCTTGCACCAGGCTGGCAGAAGAAGCTGGAAGTGGCTGACCTGAAAGTGGAAATATGGGCAGGCTATAAAGATAACACAGGGCCGGTGCGAATCTTTACCGGAACCGTTATTTCAGCGCAGACGAAGCCGAACGGCAATAACGTGGAAACGGAATTAACCCTGTCAGACGGGCAGGTAGCTATCCGTGATACGGCGTTCACCTTGTCTTTTGCGCCGGGAACAGCCGGAAATACCATTTTGCAGTATATTGCCAACGCTATGGGGCTGCCACTCATATTGGGCGAAAAAGTACAGTTTGGCACCTTCACGGATGGATATTCTTTTGTCGGTACGCCACGAGCGGCCCTGGATGGCATTTGCTACCATAGCGGATGCAGCTGGAGTATACAAAATGAATCCTTGCAGGTGATTCTAAACGGTGGCGTATTGGCCAATCGTGGTCTCGTCTTTGCAACGGACAGCGGGCTGATTGGTTCGCCGGAACGCATAGTAAAAGCCAACAGCAAGGCCGATACAGAAACGGCAAAACGGCGGCGCACACAAAAAGCGCAGAAAGAACGGCCGGAAAAGCAGGCTGGATGGAAGATAAAGACGTTGCTTGCTCCAACGGTTACACCGGGTGATGCCGTAAAGGTCGAAAGCCGGGAAATCACAGGCTGGTTCCGGGTGGAATCGGTAAAACATCAAGGCGATTCTTACAGCGGCGAATGGACAAGTGAAATCAATTTGATAGAAAGGCTTACGTATACGGATGGTACAGAGCAATAACGAAATTAAAGACACCATCACGGGATGGATTACAAATGAAATCAGTCGTGTACACACGGCTATACCAGGTACAATCGTATCGTATAACCCGGACCGTAATCGGGCGCAGGTGCAACCTGTAGGGATGTATAAGCTTCCAGACGGGCGGGCTTTGGATTACCCTGTTATTCACCATGTACCGGTGCAGTTTCCCCTGGGGACGGGTGGCCATTCAGGCGTCACGTTCCCACTGGCCGCGGGCGACGGCTGTCTGCTCATCTTTTCTGAATCACAGATGGACGACTACCTGAGTGGCGGCGACAGCGACGACCCACGCATGCATGACCTAAATGACGCTATTTGCATACCGGGTCTGTACAGCGGTGCGGCTCCGTCCAATGTGTCTCATTCTGACGATACGTGTCTGTTTAACGGCGGTTCTTTGGTGCATCTGGGAAGTGGCGGCTTTTCGGGAACACTGGCAGACGGGACAACCTTTTCGTTTTCCGGTGGTGATTTGGTAGTAAACGGCATATCCCTGACGGAGCACCTGCACGGCGGTGTTGAACCGGGCGGCGGTAAGACAGGAAAGCCGGAATAGAGGTGATAGTATGGATCTGGCAATGAATATGGAATCCGGCGACCTTGTCGTAAATAATGGTGACTTGCTGCTTATCGATGCCGCCGAACGAGTAGCACAGCAAATATTAATAACCCTTAGATTCTGGCTGGGTGAATGGTTTTTGGATACTAGAGACGGCGTTCCCTATCTGGAATACATTCTGATTAAGAACCCGAACGAAAACCACATACGGCAGATTCTGACGGAAAAAATAACCAGCGTAGACGGCGTAACAGCTGTCACGGCGATGGATTTGGCCATGAACAGCAAACAACGTATTTTAGCTGTAGCCTATATGGTACAGACGGAATACGGACTATTGACAAGGCGGGAGGTGCTTGGATATGGCAGAGACTAAATATGGTCTGACGAGGGAAGGCTTCAAACGAAAGCGTCTGCCTGAAATACAGGCCAGCATCAATAGACGAGTAGCTGATAAGCTCGGTGTCGACATTCAGACGGGCAGTAATTCCGTTTTCGGCCAACTGCATGGGGTGTATGCTTATGAATTAGCCGATTTATGGGAGCTGGCACAGAACGTATACAACGCCATGTATCCCACAACGGCAACGGGCGTATCCCTGTCAAATGCGGCGGCCCTTGCAGGCATTACGCTGATAGAAGCCGAAAAAAGCTCATTAATTGCGACCTGCTACGGCGATGACGGAACCAGTATCCCTTATGGGGCGCAGATTTCAGCAGGCAATGCGCAGGCAACTGTCTGGCAGAATACGGAAAGTGATGCCTATATCGACGCCGGGAAAGCGTCGTATATCTCTATGGGTATTCCAACGGACGTCACACCAGGAACAGCCTACACGCTGACCATCGACGGCGTACAAAAGACGTATACCGCCAAAAATAGAGATGATAAAACGGCCGTGCTTGTCGGATTATCGTCACAGTTTAAGTTTACAGATAAAACCTTTACCGTAAGTAATGAAGTCATGACATTGAGCATGAACAATCAGGCGAAGACCTTCACAGCGGCGGCAACGGGCATATCCATCAATCTCATTGGGTCGCCTGTCAATTTCCAGTGCCTAACAGCTGGCGCCATCAATCCGGCAATTGGTACTATTACGCAGATTGTTACTACATACCCTGGCTGGAACAGCGTATCAAATAACATAGCAACTAACGTCGGGCGTGATGCAGAATCTGACATTAGTCTACGACAGCGGTGGAGTGCGTCATTATATGGCAGGGCATCTGTCATGGCCGATGCCATTGCGGCGTCTATTTACAACAACGTCGATGGCGTTACAACGTGCCTTGTATACGAAAATACCAGCGACACGAGGGACAACGAAGGAAGGCCGCCCCATTCCATCGAGGTGGTTGTAGAGGGCGGCCAGGAAAACGATATAGCGCAGGAAATATGGAACCATAAAGCGGGCGGCATTGATACATTCGGTACGGTGAGCGGGATTGCTACCGATTCCCAGGGTGTACAACATACAATGAACTTCAACCGGGCAGAACGGGTTAAGGTATGGATGAAAATCATTGTTGGCGAAAATCCGGACGAAGTATTTCCTCCCGCTGCCTTGAATGACATTGCAGACGCTGTACTTGCAAAAGGGCAGACGCAGAACATCGGGCAGGATGTTGTATTACAGCGGTACTTTTCAACCATTTTCTCGGCAACGACGGGCGTTGGGTATATCCGTCTGACAGCTTGTACCGGCGAGACAGGTGAATCGTATACAACGGATAATATTACGATCAATGACCGGCAGATTGCAGTATTCGACGCCGCCCGCATAGAGGTGACAAAACAAGATGGCTAAACGATCAGAAAGTATGGAAAATCACCTTATCGGACAGTTTAAAGGCAAGCGGGTTCTAAGAGCCATCCTTGAAGCATTAGGCGAAGAGATGGATGAATTAGAACAGGTTTTCGCCGATTTGCGCGACAAACGCTGGATTGATACCGGCGAGGGCGCGCAGCTGGACGGCATTGGGACTATCGTCAATCAGCCCCGGCAAATTGCCGACGCCATTCAAATTGCTTTTTTTGGGTTTCAGGGACAAGACAATGCGCTGGGGTTTGAGCAGGGACGTTTCCGCGACCAATGGGAAACGTGGCTGCAAAGCGTCAACCTGAGCGATCCGGAATATAGAAAACTATTGTGGCTGAAGGTGTTTAAAAACATATCGACTGGCACGGCAGAGGATACCATTGTGTCAACCCGGCGTATTTTTGACGCGCCTTATGTGGTATTGAGTGAGCTGGGTAATGCGAAAATATTTATTGGCATTGGCCGGGTGCTGAATAAAAACGAGTTGGCCATTGCTAAGGCCATGGACTTGATTGTGCGGGCCGGCGGTGTTGGCGTAAAGGGGATGAGCATGTTTAATTATGACAATTATTTTGGCTTTCTTGGCCAACCGAACGCCAAAGGGTTTGAAGTCGGGTCATTCGCAGACGATATAACGGTTATTTTTTAGGAGGTAATTATGGCTGATACCATGGACTTTGCAAAGGTTTGGGGCAGTAATTCGCCGCTTGCCAAGTATGAATTTACAAATGAAAACTATTTAATGGGCTGGAATTTTGTCGGCAGTGTTCCACCATCTCGTATTATGTGGGATTCATGGATGCGTAATGCTGACCTTAAAATGAAGTGGCTGTATAATAACGCCTTTTCAGAAGACTCGTTGGGTGGCTTCTTGTTTTGGCGTTTACCTAACACGGCCTACTTTGTTAATGACCTACGCTGTTTGCAAGAGGGGCCGATAAACATATACCTGAAATGTACTGTTGCAGGCATGAGTTCAGGGGAAAAGATAACGAAATTACCGGCAAATAAGCGCGTGGGGGAAGCATGGCAAGACGGCACGGTTACGTGGGAAATCATGCAGTTTTCCAGTTCTGCTGATATGGAAAAAGCTGTATCAGATCACAATAATAACACCAACGCGCATAAAGACTTCACTGGTGCTACGTTAAGTAAGATGGGGACGCGTGGTATGGTACCAGCGCCGGCCGCAGGGGACGAAGGAAAGTTCTTATGCGCCGACGGCACGTTCAAAGTTGCGAAAATGACGACGTTAGAACTAGTTAATATATTGTATCCAGTAGGTATCATTGCCGAGTTTACAAACGATACAGACCCTAACGATATATGGCCTGGTACAACGTGGTCCAAGATGGATGCAGGCCGTGTACTTATATCGGCTGGCACGTATACGGAAAATGGCACGACGTATACTTATAACCTTGGTGATAAGGGCGGGGAAGCAAAGCACCAAAACACTATCGAAGAACTAACGGAACACAACCACAACATTTCAATCTCTACAGCTAGTATTACCGGCGATTTGAACGCAAACGACAATAACATGGGATTGTTCGCGTGTAATAATTCATCGGCCAGTGGATGCATTGGCGTTGGAACTGCTGGTCATCCACACACGGGAAGAGGGGATTATGGTAACTGTTGGCAACACCTGCACATTGATGTAAGCCATAGTCATAGCGCATCAGCGTCTAACACTGGTGGCAATACAGCACATGAAAACAGGATGCCGTACATTGTAGTCAATCGTTGGAAACGCACCGCTTAATCCGTTCTTTTCCAACGATTAACTACCATAAAAGGTGGAAACGGACGGCTTAAGCTGTTCTCTTCCAACGGTTGATAACGATATAAGGAGGCCTGTTTTCGTGA
>OAWS01000320.1_pt1 | contig 40776 bp, 53 predicted proteins | sample 1517141 | NCBI WGS metagenome assembly OAWS01 (sample SAMEA2580173, study PRJEB22360) | human gut metagenome | biome: human gut; feature: human-associated habitat; material: faeces | place: Denmark | collected 2008/2010
GGATGTGAAATTGACAGATGAAACATGGGCATCCAGATTCAGGTCGCTATTTTACTACTTTTGGGCTACCCATTCAACCCAGGAATCGCGTGAGCAATAGCGCCCATAAAATGTGTGTTGGCTATATTGCCTAAAATATTGCCAGAGATTATTGCTGTCGATAACAATAACAAACAGCATTCCGTTTGTATTGCTAACTGGCAGATTCTGAGTCTCTGGGCTGGAGTTGATATAATAAATACCTGGCTCTACGATGGTATTTATATCTTTAGGTCCAACGAGTGATTGAACAGTGAAGGCTTTTGTCCTGACCTCGCTATTTTATTGTATTGTATATATTATTTGTCCACTGAAAACAGTGTCTGTTGTGTTTCCGACATACCAAGGTTTTAATTTTCCGTCATGTGCAACCGATACCCTGATTACTGTATCATGCGCATGTGCCACTGCAGTTGGAATCATTCCGGGAGAAGGAACAGGCAGGCCACTAGCTATAGTGGCTACATTTTCCGTTGAAAAACCAGGCTTAAGACGTATGTCGTAAAAATAAAGCAGTATTATTTTTCCAAACTTATAGTATGCCACCTGTGTGGACTGTTCTCTTGTTACGTATGTTTCATCTATTGGTACATTTACATGTTTTATTTCCAGCTCGCTATTTTACCATTTTTAAATTTCGGCTGGTGGTTGTCCCTTGGGGATGTTGATGTAATATATCCTTACGGTATGTGCGGCTGTTGAATTGATAATTAGACTATCATTAATCAATATATGCCCGACAATATAATCATTGTTTGACAATGATGCCATACCAGTTATGATATTGTCGTATGCATTTAATGCATCTGTCTTTGTTTTTCCTTCCTGGCAGGGAACGTCCAGGAATTTTATTTCCAGCTCGCTATTTAATTCGGATGGCCCATACCTCGCAGGTAATGGAAGTTACAATAGTGGAATAAGCCCAAAAATATAGAGTTACTTCACTATTATTTAATCGCATTGCAACATTAGAAACACTTCTAAGCGTTGAACCATCAGCTATAGACAATGGCATATTTATTTCTTTTTCATATAAAGGAAAGGACTCAGCTGCATTATCAATTTTTGTATTTATATATGCGTTAGCTGATATATTTCCATGTGCCTTATAACCCAAAATATAAGTACCAGGAGGAAGCGTAATACTTATATTTGATTTATGCCAAGAATTAGGAGAGATAACTTCTACTTTTCCGACTGTAGACCAGTAGTCTTTTCCAAGGTCGCTATTTACTTTATCAAGAAAAACTGAAAACAACTTTTTCTGCGGGCCATGTTTTTCCTCCGTCAATGGATTTAAAAAGCATTATTCGGCCATCACTCACAACCTGAAACCTGTATTGAATTGAACTCCCTATTCCAGCCTGAAGTCCTACAGAACCATCTGGAATATGGTAGAGAATTTGCAGGTCGCTATTTTACAGAGGGCGAAATCCGTTCCCGCACCTGCTAAAATAAAGAAAATGGAAAGGAGAAACTATGATTATCACAGGAATGAGACATTTTGAAAACGTATGTCAGAAAAAGCTGGTGGAATGGTATAACAGAAATCAGCCGCAAAAAATCGATCTGTCAGATGTGTTTATTGTATGGTCGTGTAAAACTCTTCAGAATTACAAATGCCTGGCTTCAACGACAGTTTCGGGAGACGGGATCTATGCAGAGTATACCTACAATGGAGACAAGCAGGAGATGTATGAAGATGTGTATAAAAAGCTGACAAATACATGCCATAAGGAGGAATAATATGCAGTTTGATGTAGCATTAAAATTAATGAAAGAAGGCCAAAAGGTAAAACTCCCTTCATGGGGAGGTTTCTGGGCCTGGGATGAAGAAAAACAGACGATCTTAATGCACTGTAGAAAACAGGATAGTGATACAGGAAAAGAGATTCTCGACATCAGGGAAACCCGGAGGGTGGAGTACACCTTGAGAAATATTATTTCTGGAGACTGGATCGTTGCGACAGAAGAAAATACGCCTCTCTTGGGAGGAGAAGCTACATTCGGATTTGACGCAGCAATCAAATACTTAAAACGTGGAATCAGAGTTAAACGGAAAGGCTGGAACGGGAAACAGCAGTATATTGAGTTGGCTGAAAGAATCAGTTACACAAACCAGAATGCAGAAATAATTAACCCAGAGCACAAAGATATGGGGAATCGAGCCATTGCATTTGTGGGGACATCAGGGGTACAGCTTGGCTGGCTGGCTAGCCAGGCAGATATGTTGGCAGAAGACTGGGTATTTGTATAGGGAGGAGAAATAAAATGGACAAAATGATTTTAAAAGATAAAACTGTGATCAACCTTCAGGCAGGTGCATCCTTAGATGCTGTTCAGGTCATATCAAGCAATAGAGCTGCCATGCTTAGCACATGGGAAAAGCTGACGCCAGAAAATCTGTCTCAGGTCGAGTTTAAAACAGAAGCCGATCTGACGATTGGAACTTGCACGGATCTGGTGCTGGTATCTGAAACTTCCGCAGTAGATAAAAAAGGTACGGTATTCACCTCTTACAAATTAAGAGAAAAGACAGAAGAGGAGAAACGCCTGGATGAACTGGAAGCAGGGCAGGCTGTACAGGATGCCGCGATCAGCGACCTGGGAGAAGCTACAAGCATGTTGGCGGAAGGGATGGTATAGATGGGAGCATTTTACGGTACAAAAATCAGAGAAAAAGAAGAGAACCCAGCAACAGGAAAACCATGGACCCTTGCAGACGTTCCAAAATTCTGGAAAACGAAAGTAGAGAAGTGGTTAAAAGAAAACCCGGAGGAATAAATGGAGAGCTGCATCACAAGAGCGGAGCATGAGGAGTTCAAAAGAAGAATGGAAGAAGAAGACCACCGGCAGAACAAAAGGATCGACCTGCTGGAGGAGAGTGTTCGACAGACCTCTGCGATTGCCGCATCAGTTGAGCGACTGGCTACCAATATGGAAGGAATGCTAAAAGAGCAGGAGCGGCAGGGGGAAAGATTGGACACACTCGAAAAAGAACCCGGGGATACGTGGCAGCGAATCAAAGTTAAGGCGATTGATACTGCGGTAGGGCTCATTGCGGGAGCAATTATTACAGGAATCGTGTTAATGATTGCTCAATACATACGATAGGAGAGTGGAATGAACGTGGACGAGATTTTAAGGTATATGTCATACATTCTGGCGGCGATTGGAGGGATGGCCTTCGTGGTATCTACGATTACGCAGGTTATCAAGGCGTGGCCGGGACTGTCAAAGCTGCCGACGTCGGCGGTCGTGATCGTATTGAGTTTAGTTTTATGCCCGATCACATTTCTGGCCGTGATGGCATGGCAGAAACAGCCGATTGAGTGGTATATGGTATTTGCCTGTATGTTAGCCGCTTTCGTTGTGGCTTTAGTAGCTATGGACGGCTGGGAACGATTGAAAGATATTTGGGAGAGGACTGCATACAAAAAAGAAGAGTGAGAGGAGGTGATCCTATCATCTCCCGGCGCGAGGGTTAGAGCGCAGAACCTATTTACTATTTTTTTATTTTGGAAGGAGAAAAAAGAATGAGTGAGAAGAATATTTGCCCAGTGCATGGAGAAATGAATGCGAATGATTGCCACAACTACAGCGCAAAGAAAGCAGAAAAACTGGGACATCCAGAGCTGACTGTAGATCCGGAGAATTGCAACTGCGATGTTGGAACCAACGGACCGGCCGCGACCGGAGGAAATGTAGCAATGGGACCAGCTGCAGAGGGAAAAAGACCAGGCCCAGCAGACGAGTGTAAGTAATAACGGCCCCGGAACATTCCGGGGCTTTTTTGAAAGGAGAATTATGGGAAGGGATATCACAAAATGTCACCCTAGCCTACAGGAAGCGTTTAAGGAATTGGCTACAAGGTGTAACGCCCAGGGCCTTACCATTGGTCTAGGAGAATGCTTCCGTACTGTGGCGGAGCAGGATGCGCTGTATGCTCAGGGACGAACAAAGCCAGGAAGTATTGTAACGAACGCAAAAGGCAGCAGCTATTCTTCGCAGCATCAGTGGGGGATTGCTTTCGATTTTTACAGAAATGATGGCAAGGGAGCCTATAACGAGTCAGGGGATTTCTTCCGGCGCGTTGGCCAGATTGCAAAGTCAATTGGACTCGGCTGGGGCGGAGACTGGACAAGTATCATTGATAAGCCTCATATTTACCTGCCAAACTGGGGCAGTGGAACTAATGTTTTGAAACAGCAGTACGGGTCGTTTGAGAACTTTAAGAAGACCTGGAGCACTGGAAAGAAGGAGTATATCCATCAATCCATCGGAACCAGCGCAACACAAGTGGAAGTCACAGCCTCTTCTCTGGTAGTTCGCAGCACTCCAGGCGGAGCAGATGCAGGAGTCAGGTATCGCAGAGGCGACCGGGTGATACCAACAGAAAAAGCTATGCACGGATCAGAACGATGGTTCCGGACAGACAGGGGGTGGATCAGCGCCAATTACCTGCAGGGATGGATTTTGGAGAATGGCCAGTGGTGGTATCTGCGCCCAGGCTATACCTATCCGGCGGGCCGCCTGGAAGTCATCGAAGGAAAATGCTATTGCTTTGATTTTAATGGCTGGATGCTGATGCCGGAACGGTTTAAAGAAGATGGGGAAATTGTTTAAGGCAGCGGGTTCGCTGCCTTTTTTGGAAGGCGAAAAACAAGATAGCACTTGATATGATAAGGAGGAAACATGTATTTAGCAGAATTAATTAATCTGATTGACGAAGAGAAACCAAACCAGTACTTACCGGAGCAGAAAGTAAGATGGTTGTCTGAGGTAGAAGGAATAATAATAGATGATATCCTGAACAACTACGAAGGAGAGGAAATTAAATTCGAAGCCTATGATTATAGCAAGGACCAGGAAACAAAGCTGTTAGTGCCGGATCGATACACAGACATTTACATCAACTATCTGTCCGCGAAAATTGACTTTAACAACATGGAAACTGAGCAGTACAACAACGACGTGGCCATGTTCGAGTCATCCTTGGAACAGTATAAAAAATTCTACATCAGAACCCATATGCCAAAACAGAGAGGGAGATTTAAGTATTGAAACTGCCATATCTTAACAACATCAGAATGAAACGAAGTCAGATAGGGAGCTTCGCTGGATTGGATAAGCGGATCATAACACAGGAAAATGCGTTTGCCGACATGGAAAACATCACGTCTGACTTCTTTCCGGCAGCAGCAGTAAGAAACAATAGAGGGGCAGTCATAAAAACACTGACAAAGCCCAATGGAATTTTCTGGAAGAATGGATTGGCCTATGTAGACGGGACAGATTTTATCTATGAAGGAGAAAAGAGGGGAGAGGTCGCTGATTCAAACAAAAATATGGTAGGAATGGGGGCCTATATCCTGATTTTCCCGGACAAAAAGTATTTTAATACTTCCTCAAAAGAGTTCGGAAATCTAGAAAAAGAGTGGATACAAGCCTCTCAGGCGAAATTTGAACCCACTTATGAGGCGTCGGTGTATACGAAAATTACCTGCACGGGGATTGGAAAAAACTTCGGAGAAAAGGATGGTGTTGAAATTTCAGGCTGTTCGAATGCCGGTTTCAACGGAACCTTTATCATCGAAGGGAAAACAGATGACTCCATCACAGTTATATCCACCCTGGACAAGGCATTTACCCAGGATTCAGGACTGAAAATTACAAAGAAAATTCCGGATATGGATTTTTTAGTGGAAAATGAGAACCGTTTATGGGGCTGCTCGAACGAGAAACACGAGGTATACGCCTCCAAACTGGGAGATCCGACAAATTTCCACGTATTTGAACAGCTGTCAACAGACTCTTACGCTGCCACGGTGGGAAGTGATGGAGATTTCACGGGAGCGGCTTCCTGCCAGGGAAACGTAATATTTTTCAAAGAAAATATGATTCACAAGGTGCAGGGCAATAAGCCGTCAAATATTCAGTTCACCAGCCAGGAGGCGGCCGGGGTAAAAAAAGGATGCGGGAAGACGCTCTGCACCATTAACGGAACCCTTTATTACCGCTCCCCGCAGGGGGTTTATGCTTACAATGGCGGAATTCCCTACCTGATATCAGAAATGCTGGGAGAAGATATTGGGGGAACCGCAGCAGGAAAATACAAAGACAAATATTATTTATTTGCTCCTAAGACCTTGGTTTACTCCCCGCAACATAAAATCTGGAACCAGGAGGATGAACTGGACGTCATGTTCTGCGCCTCAGGGGGCGGCAAACTATATCTCATAAACATAAAGAATGAACTGAGCGAAGTAGAAGGAACAAAAGAAGAAAAGATCCACTGGTTTCTGGAGTCTGGCGATCAGGAAGAAGGAACCTTACAAAAGAAGACCATCCAGAAGCTTCAGGTGCTCCTGGAATTGGAGAGAGGGACAAGAGTCGATATTTCCTTCAAATACGACTCAGAACCTGCCTGGAGACATGCTTGTTCGGTCGCGGCAAAAGAAAAGAAGACTACAACCATTTTCCTGAAGCCACGAAGATGCTCCCACTACCGATATAGAATAGAGGGGCTGGGAAAAGCGAAGCTTCTTGGAATAGGGAAATATATCAGGGAAGGTAGTGGTGTTTAATGGCACTTTACAAAGAAACAGTATTTGACCAGGATGTAAGGGATCAGCTGTATCAATTAAACGAACAGCTGAAGTACATGTTCGGAAATCTCACACCAGAAGACAACTACAGTGAAGACGCGCTTCAGAAATACTTTGAAAATGATGAGAAGATCACCACTTTGATACTTGACGTAGATGGGTTAGATATCAATTTGAAAAACTTTAAAAAAGACACAGAAGCAAAGTTTCAGATAACAGATGAAGCGATCAAGGCAAAGGTCTCAAAAGGAGAAGTGTCTTCAGAACTGTCCATGGAGCCGGGACTCGTTACCTTAAAATCCAACCGACTGGTGGTGGAGTCCACAAACTTTAAATTAAAACCCAATGGAGATGCAATCTTTTCCGGAGATGTAGTCGGCGCTTCCATTAGATGCAAGGACGGGGAATTTGAGGCTAACGATGAGGCTGTATTTATCGGAGGATTTTATACCTTTGACACACGTTATGGAAAATACTTAGCCACACAGGATCAGCGAACCGGCATGGGAGACAATGATTTGTATTGCTTCTGGACTGGCTGGGATGGAGTGGGGAATGTCAGCAGCAGCAATCCCAGGAGGGTTCTGGCACATTATGGCTGTGTATTGAGCCCGACCGACGCCTACGCACAGGAATTATATCTAAACGATCCAATATTTGAGGGAAAATCTCATTATTGGGGCGTTGGAGAAAGCATTGCAGATATCTATGACAGATTGGAGGCGCTGGAAGCAAAATGATTGAATATACAGGCGAAGCGATAGAACGGATCAGAAGATGCCTGGACAACGTCCAGGTAACAGGAGTGGAGCAGGCGAAAAATTTAGTTTTAATCACAGCACTTTTAAATACAGGGAGGGAACAGAATGGCGTTAGGAATAGTAGACTGGATGAAACAGAACGGGCAGGACTCAAGCTTCGGAAACAGAAAAAAGCTGGCAGAGCAGTACGGGATCCAGGGATATACCGGAACGGCAGCTCAGAACAATCAGCTTCTGGGAAACCTTCAGGCAAAGACACCGGCGTCACAGAATGCACAGCAGAATACACAGAAGACTGTAACGACCCAGAAGACAAGGACAGCGTACACCCCGTCAAAAACGGTCACCGATTACCAGAATAAAGTCCAGAATCTGGAAAGGAATGAACCGGACGACTTCGACAGCCGATATGACGGCATGATTCAGGATATTCTGGGCGATATCATGAACCGACCAGACTTTTCCTACACGGGAAAGGACATGGCAAACGATGACCTTTATAAGATGTACAGAGACCAGTATATCAGAAACGCAGACAGAGCCATGAGAGATACCATGGGAGCTGCTTCGGCCCTGTCAGGCGGGTACGGGAACTCCTACGCTGCTTCGGTAGCACAACAGGCCTATAACAACCAGATTGCAGGCCTAAATGACAAAGCACTGGACTTTTACGACCGCGCTTATCAGAGGTATCAGGATGCAGGACAGGATCTATACAATCAGATCGGTCTGGTAACCGGCCTGGATGACAGAGATTACAACCGGTACAGAGACGAGGTAAGCGATTACTTTGCAAATAGGGATTATTACAATAATCGCTATAATCAGGAATATGGATACGACTACGGTAGATACCAGGATAATACGGCCTACGAGCAGTGGTTAGAGGAGATGCAGTTCCAGAAAGACCAGGCAGCTCAGGCGCAGGCAAACTGGGAAAAGGAATTTGCGCTTCAGCAGCAGGCTGCCGCAAGGTCCGGTGGAGGACGTTCCGGCGGAAGCTCAAAGAAAAGAGTCTCCAAAGCAACGCAGATCCCAGAGTCGGAAAGATTATCGTGGAACCAGGCGGCGGATTCCTATATGCAGGAATACAAGAAAAACGGTAAAACGTCAGCGGACAATATGATGCGTTATCTGGAAGATATAGGAGCGGTAGATGCTTTTAAAGTAAATAAAGATGAAGTTACCATTCCTGCAGTACCACAGAATGCACTGGAGTATAGCGACTGGCTCTTGCGAAAACCGCAAACAGAGGAAATTGCTGAAGCAGCCAAAAAATGGAGGAATAAATGGACCGGTACAAAATAGATCAGTTAAAAAAAGGGAAAGAAGCAGCGGAGAAATACTTTCCGCAGCTTTCAGAAAATAAAATTTCTGGCGCAGGATATAAAGCAGACCAATTAAAGAAGGGAGAAGAAGCGGCGCTGAGGCACTTTCCGCAGCTTTCAGGAGGCGCTACGCCTCCTGTTTCAAAAAGTAGAAATCTGATGGATGAGTATCAGACGTGGAAGCGACGGAAAGAGGAAAGAGAGCGCATGTTTCCGTCTCTCACAAAAACAGTAAGCAAGCAGACAGAAACTCAGAAAATGATTGCCGACTATGAGAGGACTCATAAAAACAGAAACCAGACTATTTCTACAGGAAAGAAAGTCTATGAATCCATCCCGGTTACCTACGGGAAAGGAGAACTGACCAGAAAAAGAAATCACGCAACCATTATCCCGCAGGCAGATCCGGAGTATGAAAAATACGTGGAAAAGGGAGCGAAAGACCCCTTGGTGGGAATGGGAGACACAAAGCTCCAGTCCTTTGTCAGAACAGCCTTAGACCGCCAGCCGATGGAAGAAATGTCGCAGGAAGAAAAAGGCAACTACAACTATGTCCTTGGAAAGTATGGCAGAAGAACAGCGGATGAGTATTTAAAAAGCCTCGAAGAGCGTCTTAATAAGCAGTGGATGGATAAGGAAAAGGAAAAGACCAGAGAATTTTCAAAAGAACATCCATTATTAGGAACGGCCATGGACACAATCGCCCCCATGGCAGCCTATGAGCCGTACATCGCAGGCGTAGCGGCACAGATGACGGGCAGCGACCTGGATCTGAATCATCCCGTGTTTGCACCGGTGACAGGAGAAGAATCTATCAGAGAAGGAGTAAAAGATGCAGTTGGCAGAGGGCCAGTGAAAGATTTCCTGGTAGATACGGGGCTTTCTATGGCCCAGAGTTTGGGGCGTATCCCGCTGGGGCCTGCGGCAGGAGGTTTAAGCGCCGGCCTTTCCGCGGCCTCATCCGGTTATATGGACGCAAGAGAGCGGGGAGGAACAGAAGGGCAGGCACTTTTTCAGGGAGCCGCTCAGGGAGCTGCAGAGAGCCTGGGAGAATCTTTAAGCCTTGGAAGCCTTGAAAAATTTAAGCAAAATCCCGGAAAAGGAGTGAAAAACTTCCTTCTAAATGCCGCAAAACAGGCTGCCGTGGAAGGCTCAGAAGAAGGGGCAACGGAAATTCTGAACACGATTTCAGACCGCTTTATCATGGGAGAGAAATCAAATTATAATCAGGCCTACCAGTATTACAAAAATCAGGGCATGAGCGAAACAGAAGCGAAAAAAGCGGCTCGTATAGACGCGGGAAAGAACATCGGCCTTTCCGCCTTGGGAGGAGCCTTGTCCGGCGGTATCTTGAGCGCAGGTGTGCAGGCGGTCGGAAATCACACAAGAGCCAATGAAGCCACACAGGAAAATCAGAAAACGAAACCAGATCCAACCTCCATTCCCGCTCAGCAGGAACCTACGCAGCGGGAAGAGGCAAACCAGACCCTTACACAGCCAGAGTACAGGCAGCAGGAAGAAGAAATCGTTACCCCTGCTCTTTCAGAGCCTATGCAGCAGGCACAGAAGTATACGCTTGACACTGCCGCTGAAACAATTATGGAAAGAACGGGAAGAGAACTGGAAGAAAATTTCTCGGATCTGGAAGAAAATGGAAGAAAGGCAGCAGCAGAACAGTACGACAGAGCAATCGAGATGCCGGAATATAGAAAAGCCTTCAACCGGTATTACGATGCAGGAAGATACGGTCTGCTTCCGGAATATACGCAGGACTCAGCCTACTCTTCTCTCCTTACCACAGAACAGAAACAGGCGGCGCTTAATGCGGGAATTCTTGACAGGGAAAATGAACAACACAGAAACACGCAGTATGTCCAGGGAGCCGCGAAAACAGGAAGCCTGATAAATAATGCAGGAAACGCAACAGAAGGGCAGAAAAGGCTTGCAGAGGCCTTAGGAAAGAAAACAGGACTGACCTTTGTGCTGGAAGAAAGAATGGATAACAGCGAAGGAACCTATAAGCAGGGAGAGATTAGAATCTCAACCAACAGCGAGAATTTCATGCAGACAACGACTCACGAACTGACTCATTTCCTGAAAGACTATGCCCCAAAAGATTACCAGGTTTATAAAAAGTTGGTAGTGGCAGCCCTGGCAGAATCCAACAGCGAAGAACTTGAATCGACCATCGAACGGTACGAAAGACATTATAAGAATTTGTCCAGAGAAGAGCTGATAGAGGAGATTGCAGCAGATGCCACGGGAGAATTCTTAAACGATGAGGAATTCATCGGAAAAATCATTAAAAAAGACAGAACTATCGCGGAAAAGATTGTAGACTTCCTGTCTGACATGATTGACTCCATTAAGTCTCTGATTCAGAAAAAAGGCACAAGAAAAGTAGCGAAGGCTTTAAAAGAACAGGAAGATTTCTATACAGAGGCCAGAAACTTCTGGCTGAAAGGCTTGGAAGCCGCAGGAGAAAACTATAAATCCGGTCAGGAAAAAACAGGAGAGTCCTTAAAACATCAGCTAAAAAATGTGGATGAAGACATTAACTACAAAGAAATCCTGAAAAGAAATAAAGAACTCATGGAAATTAACCGGGAGCTGGAACGCCAGCTAGAACTAACCAAAGACTACGCACCGCGAAAAGAAGATATTAAAAAGGTAGCGAGGAAGTTATTAAAAGACTATAACTCCAAATATTCACAAGAAATTCTGGAAGAAAACCTGTCAAACCTGTATGAGTATATGCATAACAGCTATCGCGTAGACTGGCAGGAGGTGACAGACGCCGCCACTGCAATCGCAAAGGCAGTATTAAATAAATCGGAAAATATGGATACAGAACTGACGGAGCGCTACAAAGATGTCTTACAGGAGATCCGGACAACCAAAATGCGACTTCCGGAAGCTGATAGAGCGGAGCTGGAGGTGGAGGGAGGATACAGTGCCTTCCGGAAGAAATATTTCGGAAAAATCCGTCTGGGAAATGAAGGAATTGACGTAGACACAGCATATCAGGGACTTTCTGAGAAAAATCCGGAGTTATTCCCAGAGAATATTGTGAATCCGTCCGATCAGATTCTTCGAATCGCAGAAGTAGTGGACTCTTTAAGACCGCAGGTTCAGAACCCATATAAAGCAGAGATAGACGAGCTTTCCGTGATAGTCGGACATGAAATCTTTAATTTATACAGAACAGTAAGAGCTCTTCCTCCTACGAAAATGGATCGCATGAAAGCGGAAATGGAGGAGGCGATCATGGACTATGATCGAAAAATGGAGAACTACAAGGAACGTCTGAAAAAGCGGTATGAAAAGAAGTATGCCACCAAAGAAGAATATTTGAAAAAAACGCTGGAAAGAAAGGAAGAACGTCTCTATTCCAGAAAATCAAAAGAAATCATCATCAAGAACGTCACAGAGATGAAACGCTGGCTGGTAGAACCAAACGACAAGAAGCACATTCCGGAAGGATTCCGAGGAGCCTTGGCGGAATTTTTAAACTGCATCGACTTTTCTTCGCGCGGAACGAGACCAGACGGAGAAGACACCAACCGGACAAAGCTGTGGCAACAGACTCAGATGGAGCTTCAGAAGATTATAGCAAGCGGCAATCTGGACGCAGACGGCAACTATTACGAGATTGATCCGGACTTAGTAGCCAAAATGGAAGGATTAAAAGAAAGCGTTAAAGATCTGGACAAGCTGGAGAATTTAAGTAAGATTCAGTTGGAACAGCTCAAAGAGACCATCTATTCCATGAAAAAGTTGATTCGGGATGCCAATACTCTTCATTCAAACGCCAGATTCCAGAGCGTATCTGAACTGGCAGAACAGACTGTAAAGAACATGGATCTCAAAAAGAACCGGACAGAGTGGAAAGGCGCACGAGGGATCATGCAGAAGCTCATACGGGATGAAATGCTAACCCCCGTTACATTCTTTGAACAGATAGGAGAAGAAGGAAGAAGCCTGTTTGAAGAACTGAAAAAAGGAAGAGACAAGCAGACCAGGAATATCAAACAGGCAGCAGATATGCTGGACGAGCTTTTGAGGGAAAGCGAAGTAACCCGAAAGGAAATAGAATCCTGGAGCGGGGACAAGGCGGAGCTGCAAGAATTTGACTATATTGGAACCAAATTCAGGATGACAAAAGCAGAGATCATGTCCCTGTACGAACTGAATAAGCGCCGGCAGGCACAGCTTCACATATACGACGAAAGCGGAAGATATGACAGGAAGAGAGGAATCAGGCTTCCGGAGCGCATGATAAAAGGAAAAACAGGAACTCGCCTGGAAAAGAACACGGCCCACATACCGTTATCAAGAGATATGGTTGAAAAAATCACCAGCACACTCACTCCAAAAGAGAAGGCGGTGGCAGACGGAATTGCTAAATTCTTCCAGACCACTACAACGGACTGGGGAAATGAAATCAGTATGGATCTGTACGGCTATAAGAAATATAAGGCAAAAGATTACTTCCCGATTTCAGTAGACAGACACCAGATTGCCACCACAACAGACGCCCTGGGACGCGCCCAGACCATCAAAAATTATGGATTTACAAAAAGTACTATAAAGGGAGCCTATAAACCCATTGACGTAGAAGACATCTTCGATGTGTTCGCGGATAGAACGGCGAAAATGGCAGCCTATAACGCGTGGATGCCGTCCTTATCAGATCTGCAGAGGTGGTTCAACTACAACGATCCGGAGGTGGGAAACATAAAAGAAACTTTGGATCGTATCTTAGGCAGAGACTCTCTGGAATACATCGAAAAACTGATGCTTGATATCAATGCCGGTGAGAGCGCAGAACAGGGCGCGACAAAGAGCCTTCTTCGCGCCATGAAAAGCTCTGCAGTAGGAGCCAATTTAAGGACAGCGGTTCAGCAGCCGACGGCTTACCTTCGAGCGGCAGCAGAACTGGATCAGAAATACCTTCTGGCAGGACTAAAAAAAACAGAATCATGGGACACCATAAAAAAATATGCTCCTATCGCGCAGTGGAAAGACTGGGGATTTTTTGATATCAACACAGGAAAGAGCCTCAAAAGTATCTTATTAGGAACCAATACACTACAGGAGGCCTTGACAGAGAAATCCATGTGGCTGGCCGGAAAAGGGGACGAGATCACCTGGCTGCACTTATGGTCTGCGGTGGAAGCAGAAACAAAAGACCTGCATCCGGAACTGACGCCGGGAAGCGAAGAATATTTAAACACAGTTGGGGAACGGTTTACAGATATCATCGACAGGACTCAGGTGGTGGATTCTGTATTAAACCGGAGCCACATCATGAGAGAAAAGACCATCTTTAAGCAGATGGTGACAGCCTTCATGGCAGAGCCGACACAGAGCTTTAACATGCTTTACCGCGCCTATTTTGATTTAGAGCAGGAGAAGAGCCCGCAGAACAAAAAGAAAATGGCGAAAGCAGTAATCGTTTTCGTGCAGACTGGAATTGCCACTTCCTTGGCCGCAGCCTTGATTGACGCTATGAGAAGCAAAGAGGACGATCCGTACTGGGAAAGATATAAGGACGCAGTAGGAGAAAATATTTCAGACAATCTAAACCCTATGAATCTGGTTCCCTTTTTGAAGGATGCCTATAGCATCTTCAATGGCTGGGACGTCAAACGAACCGACCTGCAGGTAGTGGAGGAAGCCTACAGCCTGTACCAGGAGATAAAAAAGACCGTCACAGGCGAGTCAAAGATCAATCCTTTGAGTCTGATGAATAAATCCCTGAAAGTAGGCAGTACAGCGTTTGGAGTGCCGCTGTACAATTTAAAAAGAGACATGGCGGCTATCATGAACACGGGACTGGAAATTTTCGGGGGCAGTGAAAAGCCTGATACAGCGTCTGAGGATACAGAAGATAGGGAAAAAGCCGCAAAATTCGCCAAACAGGCGCTGAAAGAATACCTGAAGGGAAATAAAACCAAGGGGGATGAGATAGCAAAGAAGCTTGCCGAAGAGGGAATTTCGGAAAAGACCATGGATCGGGCTATAAAAAATCAGCTGAAGGATTCAAAGGAGGCAAACGAGGCAGCAGAAGCCAAGATGACAGGAGACTATGCGACATATGAGAAGATCGTAGGTGAGCTGGTAGAGGCAGGCATTACAAAGGCCCAGGCAGTGTCGGCTATCAATTCGGCCATTAGCAAAAAGAGAAAAGAGGAGGGAGAAGAAGATGGTGAGGACGATGGAGAGGTAGAGACAGACGCTTACCTCTATAAAAGCAGTGAAATAGTTGACGCGTTAGATGCAGAAGATCTGGATACTGCAAATAAAATTGCTGATAAAATCTTCATGGAAAAAACCAGAGACCATGTCAAGGAATCTAAAATCATAGGAGGAATCAAAAGCAGCCTGGCAAGGAAGTATAAGGATGAGTATCTGGAAAGCTCATTGGAGGAACGGCGCCGGATTGAAACACTGCTGAAAAAAATCAAAGTGAAAGGAAAAGCAATCTATAAAAGCGAAGACTTCAAAGAGTGGCAGGAAAAGAAAGAAGAATAGTTTTTCGGGGAGGAGAAGTACCTCCCCGATGTTAGATTGTATCATCAATCGGAATCAAAAAGCATAAAATAGAAATAAACGGTTAGCGACAAATTAGCGACAAACACCCCGGAAAACCCTGATTTTACAAGGAATGTAAATTATACCATATATAATGACTTTGCGGGCGAACCAAAAAATTTTGAAAAGAACAACGTTTTGTATCAGTATCCTGTCAATCGTGATAAACTGCTCATTGGAAAATTCTGCTCCATCGCCTGTGGGGCAAAGTTTATATTTAACAGTGCAAATCATACGTTATCGTCCCTGTCAACCTACCCGTTTCCTATTTTCTTTGAAGAATGGGGATTAGACGTAAAAGAGATTGCAAAGGCATGGGATAATAAAGGGGATATTGTTGTCGGAAACGATGTCTGGATTGGCTATGAAGCAGTCGTTTTAGCGGGTGTTACGATTGGAGACGGAGCTGTTATCGGAGCGCGGTCGGTTGTGACAAAGGATGTTCCGCCTTATACAATCGCAGGAGGCGTGCCTGCAAAAACGATACGAAAACGATTTAATGAGGAAACCATTGATACGCTGCTTGAACTCAGGTGGTGGGACTGGCCAAGGGAGAGAATCGCCAGGAATATAGCTGCGATTCAATCTGGAAATGTGGAACAAATAAAATAAATCTGCTGTGAAATGAAAAAAGGCTTCTGCATATCTGCAGAAGCCAGTGACCTGTCCGGGAATCGAACCCGGGTTTACGCCGTGAGAGGGCGTCGTCTTGACCGCTTGACCAACAGGCCGGAATCGAGGCGACGTGATTCGAACACGCGACCTCTGCGTCCCGAACGCAGCGCTCTACCAAACTGAGCCACGCCTCGATGTTGTCGTTTCCTGACGACGCTGATTATCATATCATAAGTTCCGGGAGAATGCAAGCATAAATTTCAAAAAAATTAAAAAAATGGAAAAATTTATTAAAAATCCATTTTATACTGGAACGGCATGATTTAAAAACCGGACACATACATATCAGTAATGGAAAGCTGCCGGAGATTCTATGATAACAATAAGCCTATGTATGATTGTAAAAGATGAGGAGAAGGTGCTGAAAAGATGCCTGGACAGCGCCGTAAGCTTTGCGGATGAGATCATTATTGTAGATACAGGATCCTCGGATTCCACAAAGAAAATAGCGGAGACATATACAAAAAAAGTCTATGATTTCGCCTGGAACGATGATTTTTCAGCTGCCAGAAACGAGGCGTTTCGCCACGCGGAAATGGATTACTGCATGTGGCTGGATGCAGACGATATCGTTTCTGAGCCTGAGCAGGAAAAAATACGGAGGCTGAAGGAGGAGCTGGATGATGATACTTCCATTGTCATGATGAAATATAGTATGGGATTTGACAAGACAGGAAGTCCCTCCCTTTCTTATTATAGAGAGCGCCTTATAAAAAATCACGAGGGATTTTGCTGGCAGGGAAAAGTCCATGAGGCAGTCGCTTTATCCGGAAAGATTCTATATACAGATATTGAAATTGAGCACAGGAAAACAGAGAAGGGAAAAGAGGGGCAGAGGCGGAATTTGAGCATCTACAGAAAGATGAAAGAGGAGAAGGTTCCATTTACTGCCAGAGATTTGTTTTATTATGGAAGAGAACTCTACTATTCGGCCATGGAAAGCGCGGAATGTTTCAGGGAGTCTCAGGCAGTTCTGACAGAATTTCTCTCCCGCCCGGACGGATGGGCGGAAAATAAAATAGAGGCCTGTCGTTTCCTGGCCCTGTGCCGCCAGGCAGAAGGGGATGAGGAGGGGGCGCTGGCCTCTCTGCTCCATTCATTTTTTTATGACTGCCCCCGCGCAGAGCTGTGCTGCGATATAGGAGACTGGTTTTTTAAACGGGAAGAATATCGAACTGCCTCCTTCTGGTATGAGACGGCTTTAAAAGCAAAAACAGACGAGAGAAAAGGCGGATTTATATGCCCGGACTGCGGCGGCTACATTCCGGCGCTTCAGCTGGCTGTCTGCAGTTACAGGATGGGGGAGACGGAACAGGCGGAGCAATGGAATGAGCTGGCTCTCCGTTTTAAGCCGGAATCAGAAAGCTGCCGCTATAATCGGCTGTTTTTCCGGCAGCAGAAAGAAAAAAGTGATTGAAAACATATGTTTGATTGTGCTATAATATTCTTGAAATAATTATGGTTTTGTGCCATAATGAAAACTATTGCCCAGATCCGGCGGGCCTGGGAGATGAAAAATGAAAATAAAAAAGTACAGAGCAAAAGAGCTGTGTATGTCAGACAGCGGCAGGAATACTGCCGGATAGAGAGATGGAGGAACATTATGGGTAAGTCACAGTATGACGCGGACAGTATTACCGTACTGGAAGGGCTGGAAGCAGTGCGCAAGCGCCCCGGCATGTATATTGGAGGCGTTGGAACCAAAGGACTGAATCACCTGATTTATGAGATTGTAGATAATTCTGTAGATGAGCATCTGGCGGGAGCCTGCACCTCGATTTGGGTGACTCTGGAATCGGACGGTTCCTGTACGGTCAGAGACAACGGCCGCGGTATTCCTGTGGAAATGCATAAAAAGGGCGTGTCGGCAGAGAGGGTAGTGCTGTCGACTCTCCACGCAGGCGGCAAGTTTGACAATGCGGCCTATAAGACGAGCGGAGGCCTTCACGGCGTCGGCTCCTCTGTGGTGAACGCCCTGTCAGAGCGCCTGGATATCAAGATTTATAAGAACGGGCAGATCCATCATGACGCATACAGGCGGGGCCTTCCTGTAGTGGAGCTGGTGGACGGTCTTCTTCCTGTCATTGGAAGGACGAAGGAGACGGGAACCAGCATTAATTTTCTTCCTGACGATACGATTTTTGAGAAGACAAAGTTTAAGGCGGAGTGGCTGAAGAGCAGACTGCATGAGACGGCCTACTTAAATCCAGCGCTGACAATCCATTATGAAAATAAGCGCTCCGGCGAGGAGGAGCAGATTACATACTCTGAACCGGAGGGGATCGTTGCCTATGTGAAGGAGATTAATGCTGGAAAGACAGCCCTCCACGATCCGATTTATATGAAGGGAACGGTAGACGGAATCGAGGTGGAGGCGGCGATCCAGTTCGTAGATACGTTTGAGGAAAATATTCTGGGCTTTTGCAATAATATTTTTACGCAGGAGGGAGGAACCCATCTGGCTGGGTTTAAGACGAAATTTACCATGCTGATTAACAGCTACGCCAGAGAACTGGGTATCTTAAAGGAAAATGAAACGATAGCAGCTTTTTTAGAACCCCTGGATTCTCTTTGTGTATGTTTAAATTGCATTTGCAAAGTTCCGGCAGTAGCGGAGGCGGAATGAGCCAGTAATTCGGCATTACTGGATTGGTTTTTTGCCTCAGAAGCAATGCGCTCTACAGATTCAAGCTGACGCATTAAAAGAAGCTGACGCTCAATAATGGCTGCTCCTTTTGGAAGGATGCAGCAGTGGTATCCTGATTTTAACTTATCTACTTCGTTCATTGGATAATTAGCGACTTTCTCAGTGTTGGACTCGAAGTCGTGATACAGGTTGTCTTCCTGTTGTGACTGATACGGAGTGATTCGGATAAATCCAGAGTGCAGGAAAAAATTCAAGGTTTCTATTAAAGCGTGTTCGTAATAGTTTCCTGCATCAGCAGATACAAAACATTCTTTGAGTTTTGCGGCACTGACATAGGGATTGCGGCAGATGTACTCAAGAATTTGTAGCCTGCTTCCAGGTAAATCGTCTAAATACTTTTCAAACATAATATTCTCCTTTGTTTGATTTGGTCTGTAAGGAGAGTATACAGCAGAGAAAATAAAAAGACAATCGCGAGGAGGGTAAGACGGAGAAATAACAGATTAAAGGGAAAAGGAGGAGGGAACCATGAAAACCATTTATACCGCGCCGGAAGCAGCTGAAATCATTGGCTGTCCAGTCCAGAAGTTACGGATCCGGATGCAGCGCAAACTCTGGGACTTAGGAGCTGTGTACGCCCCTGAAAAATTGGGGAAAACTACATGGACCTATGAGATATACCGGGATAAGTTAGAAAAATTCCTGGGAAGAAAGATAGAGGAGGGAGAACCGTGTGGAGAATAAAACCGACTAAGAACCAGGAATCCTACATCACAGGAGCGAATCTGCAGCGGGCAGAGAACTACCTGAAGTCCTTGAAAGAGGAAAAAGAAAGAATCCATGAAAAATGGAAGATGGATAAGCAGGTCGCTCCACTCTTTGTCAGGGCATTAGTCAGATATGAAGGGGCAAAAACCATGTATAAACTCCTTACAGGAACAGAAGAAACAAGTGAAAAACTGTATAGAAAGGTGTGTGACAGATGAGAAGAGTAGAGCATCCGCTTGAGACGGAGCGAAGAGCTAATGCAGAGCTGAGAGACGAAGTGAAGTTTTTACATGAGGCCCTGTTTTTCACAGAGATTCTGGCCGCCGGATTCTTTGGGGCCTTTCTGGCCGTGTGTTCGTCAGCTGGGTGGCTGTAACAGGAGGTGACAAGGATGTGGCTGATTTTTTTAATTAGCATGCTGGTGATTGCAGTGGCAGCGCTTGGAGTTGTCTGGGCTGCCAGCAAGGTATTTTTATCAATCAGGCGAAACGAAAGAAAATTCAATCAGGAGGAAAAGGAAAATGAATAAGGGACTGGTCGTAGGTTTAGTAGCAGCTGTAGCAGTAGCAGGAGGCGCATATACCGTTAAATCAATCGAGCATGTAGGGCAGGGAGAGGTCGGAGTTGTCTGGACTGCGAAGAACGGAGTAGAGGGAACACTGGATTCAGGATGGCATTTTGTAGGCCCTCTTACACGGGTAAAAAACTACCCCATTTCACAGCAGCAGCTGGTTCTAAGTAACAACCCAGAAGATTACAACGAAAAGGAACACGCAGACTGGCATGTGGATGCTCCGGCAGATGGCGGAATGGTAAAAATGAATCTGACAGTCAACTATAACTTCATTCCGGAGCGAGTGACAGACCTCTATGCAAGGTTTAATGGCATGGATGGGGAGACTATTGTAGACAGCAGAGTGCAGAATTCCATTGTGGCCTACATAAAAGAAGTGACACCACAGTTTTCTGTGATGGACATTTACAGCGATAAGCGGGCAGAAGTAAGCAAGGCGGTAACAGAGTATCTGGACGGAAAGCTGAATGATGAGTATGGAATCCATGTTTCCTCTGCGCTGATCATCGATGTTCAGCTGGATGAAACACTTCAGGCAAAGATTCAGGCGAAAGAGCAGGCGAAGCAGGACGCAGAAAAGGCAGAACTGGACAAGCAGACAGCAGTTGCCCAGGGAGAAGCCAATAAGGCTCAGGCTCAGGCGGAGGCAGAGGTAAAAAGAATTAATGCAGAAGCGGAGGCAGAGCAGACCAAGATTAAAGCCCAGGCAGAGGCAGAAGCAAACCGATTATTAAATCAGTCTATTACACCAGAGTTGATCCAGATGAAAGAGGTAGAGGCTAGATTGAAACATGGATGGGTAACCGTTCAGGGAGCCGAAGCTGTAGTAACAAAATAATGGAGAGGCGAACAGAAGACGCAACCTGTCGGGACTGCCGTGGCTGGTTCTGGTGTATGGAAGCCAGCCGGATGTACCCATGTAGGGACTGGAGTAAGAAAGGAGAGAAAAAGAGTGAACAAGCGTATCGTAAAGAAAGCAGAGAAGAGGCGTAGAGATAAAATCCATGAGCTGTTAGACATGACTCTGGATATTAACTCCACGATGCCACGAAAACAGGAGAAAACAGGGAATAAACCGACAGCATTTTTTAGATTTGATGGACATGTCGGGGCCATTAGGCTGGAAGTCTGCGAAAAGGGCTGGAAAACAGGAGCTGCTTATACTCCAAATTGGACGTGGTCCCATACATATCGAAATCATGAGCTGGATAAAGCTATTCGTTGGGCAAAACAGATGAAGCGGCAGTTATGAAGTAGAAAAGGCCCGCCGGTTGCCGCCGGACAGGCCCATGTAAAAAAGAAATTCAGTTAGATTATACCAGATTAAGGAGGAAATACAAGTGATTAAAGAAGGAATCATCATCATGGAAGACGGAACAGAGGAAAGGATAAAAAAGTGCGATGCAATGTATTGCATTGGAATGGAACTGATAGGATATGCGACAAAAGTGCAGGAAATTCTGGCAATCAATAACATGAGTCGAGAAGAATTCATTGGAACACTCGGTAAGGCCGTAGCTAAAAGTTTATTCGAAATAGCAAAAGATGATAAGGTAGAACCAAGTCCGATAGTAAAAAGGTTTTTGGGAGCTTTTTTAAAGGAAGCCTCAGAACATTTATAAAATAAAAAACCTTCCGGGAAAGGAGGCCCCGGAAGGAAAAATAGAAGGTTCCAACGAAATGGAATGTTGGCATGCCTCCATTGTACGGCATGCGGGAACCGAAGTCAAGGCAGGGGACACTGCCTTAAGAACTCGTTACAGCTATTAAACTTAGGACAGGGAGTACGCATGCCATATTTAATTAAAATCACCGATCTCCCCTATAAAAGGGAGGTGGAAAAGGTACATAGCAGCCGGTACGGAAAAAAAGGGATAAAGCCAAAACCCAAGCAGAAGCCAACCAAGGAAGAGGTAGAAAAAGTCAATGAGAGAAACCGAATCAAAAAGCTCAGAAGAAAGATAGAGATGAATTTTGACTTTGGTGATTACCACACCGTATTAACCTACAGAAAAGAGGAGCGTCCGGAACCGGCAGAAGCAAAAAACATTTTAAAGGATTTTCTGAAAGAGCTAAGGAAATTATACAGAAAATTAGGGGAAGAGCTGAAGTACATCGTGGTGACAGAATACGAGAACACGGCGATTCACCATCATCTGATCATCAATGACATAGGGCGAACCCCGGCGCTGGTGAGAAAAGCCTGGACGAAGGGAAACGTATTCTTCACGGTAGTCAGAGAGCGGGGAGACGTGGAAAACCTGGCTGCCTATCTGGTAAAGGAAACCCAGAAAAGCTTCAGGAACCCGGATAACCCGTCAAAATTAAGCTATTCCTGTTCCAGGAATTTAAAGCCAGTCGTCACAAAAACCAAAGTGGTGGACGCAAAGACATGGCGGAAAGAGCCAGTAGCCCCAGAAGGTTACTGGATTGCAAAAGACAGTATCATAGAGGGATTTTCCAAAATCACCGGATATCCATATCAATATTACACCTGTTACAAGATATCCCCTGAACTGGAGGACAATGGAAACTGGATCAAACCCAGAGAGAGGAGAAGGCGTGGAAGTTAGTAATAACGCGGTAAAAATCACAAGAGAAGAGTATCGGATCATCAAACGAATGAAACGGGAGGAGGTAGAAGCGTTCCTGTACAGGCTCTACCACAGAACGAACGCCAGGGAACTCTGCTTAGAGTCTGTTAAGGCGTTAGAAAGTGCCATGGATGAGGTAAAAGGGGTAGGACCCGTAAAAAAAGCAGAGATTCGAAAGAAATACAGGGAGAAAATGGAGGCGCTGCATGAAGAACTTTAATTTCACAAAGGAGGAAAAGGCCCCTTATTGGAAGAAGGCAGAGAGAATGATTGAAGAGTCCGGCCTGGATTTAGAGATTGAATACGATTCCTTTGGCATCTGTAAAGAGGGAACTTATGTTTACGTCAAACCGAAGAAAACAGGGAAGAAAACGAAAGCTTTATGGGAGCAGGCCAAGAAGTCAGTGCAGGGATTTACTCCCAGAAAGACAGCAAAACCAGGTTACCGCACAGACAGCGCTTACCTGTACGCCTATATCCTGATCCCCTGGGAGGAAAGCCATGTATGAAGTAACGATTAAGATCGGCGCGAACCCCAGTAAATACTGGGGCAGTCTGGAATTTTCAGATGCCGCCGGGAAAGTCCATCGTCGGGAGATATCCGGAGAGCGGGACGCATCGAAGCAGAGCAACACCTTACAGGCCCTGATTGAGTGCTTAAAAGTCTTGGAGCGTCCCTGTATGCTGAGTATTTATTCATCAGAGGACTATGTCGTGTCCGCCTTCCAAAACGAGTGGCTGACCGGCTGGCAGGCAGCAAACTGGAAAAACGCAAAAGGAAACACCATCAGAAATGTGGAGCAGTGGAAAGAGATTTGGAATCTTCTCTCCCCACATTCCAGAAGGGTGATGAAGGAGGAATAATGGCAAGAAGTATTATGGAGCCGCGCGGAGCCTATGAGTGTTACAACTGCGGCGACACCAGGAATTTAGAAGAACATCATGTCTTTTTCGGGAAAAAACAGAAAAAGAAGTCAGAGCATTATGGATTGAAGGTTCATCTCTGCCCTGGGTGTCACCGTCACAACAAGACAGGAGTTCACGGTGGGAACATAGAGCTGGACAAGCGCCTGAAGGAAGAGGCGGAACGGATATTCGAAGAAAAATACAGCCGGGAGTTGTTCCACGAAGAATTTGGCCGGTATTACACAGAGGAAACGAACGACGAAGCCAAAGGACAGCAGGAGAACGGATTCATCAGATTGGAGGAGACATGTTAAAAAGCGATTTAGAAGAACTGAAACGGGAACATCCGGATGGACTGGAGGTACAGACAGGCGCCTGCCGGTTCTGTGGCCAGATGGCCCAGATTGAGACACTATTCCCGTGGGAGCAGGAGAAATTAAACGAAGCAGCTACAGAACTTTGCACCTGCGGAGAGGCACTATACTATACATCCAGAAAAAAACGGGTAGAGAAAGCGAAAAAAACATTAGGCTTAGAGCTGAAAAGCTATCTTTCGGAAGAATCTATCATGCTACTTCAAAATGCTGTCGAACTGATTGAAAACGAGGAAGCCAAGAGCATAACGTTTGATGGGAAAGAAATTAAGGTGAAAATTTCAATGACGGCAAAGGGAGGAATTAAAATTGAAAAAACCAAAGTTAAAAAAGAGGTACGAGAGCTCTAAGAGTTGCGAGACCTGCATATTTGAATATAGCTGCGACTGGACACCGGCAGCAGGCCGCGCATATTGCGAAGGTTGGAGAACAGATTTATTAGGATTGGAGAACGATGAAGAGAGAAGAGATACAGAAAAGATCGGCTGAAAAACAGCGTAGGATTCTGGACTACATGGAAAAAGCGGGAAAGCCCGTGAGTATTAAGGCAGTTCAGGAAGAGCTGGGGTTAGATTATAAAGACGCCAGAAACCAGTTTGGAAATTTAAGAGTAAAAAACGCCATCGAGTGCGCCGGTAGAATCGGAAACGAATATGTCTACACGATTCAGACGGGAAATACAGAAAGTTACAAGGGAAAGGTAGTAAAAAGAATGAACACCATGGCGATCACGCCGGAGGCGATAAGAAAAGCCAGAGAAAAAGTGTGTGTCGGAGATAGATATTACTATCGGGATGAAGAAGGAACCAGAAAATCGACGAAGGTGTCTGATACCAGATACCCGTTCATCTGTTTATTTGACAATGGTCAAGCGTATTCCTGGGCGGACGTGATACGGTGCCACAGAAGAGGCGGGAGAATCTTAGGAGAGTGGGAAAGATGAAACACATCTATGGGTCATACTACATGGAAAAGGAAACCTCTGGCAGGTTTCGGATTTTAAAAGAAACACCTACCGGCTATGCGTCTATTGGCTGTTATTTTTCACCAGCGCTGGCAGCAGAAGAAATCACCGATAGAGAACACGGGGAAAAGTGGATCCGGGAAAGGATCGAGGAGGAGATGGAAAATGGAACAGGCAGTCGACCAGGAAGAAGTCCTGAAGTATATTAAACATTTTTTGAATCGCCACGGATACCCACCAACACAGCGGGAACTGGCAGCCAAATTCTATTGTTCTGTGTCGACGATTAATGTATGTATGCGGGAAATGATGGAGGAGGGAATATTAGAAACCGATCATTCAGCCGGTTCCTGCAGAGCGTATCGTGTCGCCGGGATGCGTGTGGTAGATACCAGGAAATTACAGGGTGCTGTAAAACAGCTAGAGGATCTTCTGTATCACTGCTGGGACATGGCAGCAGGACGTGACGCGGATCCAATCTGGGGCAGGGATGTGAAGGCGCTGGAGACGGTGATAGGAATGATTAGAAAGGAATAACGAATCCCGGTAAACCGGGTTGAATGCACGGGTGTCTAAGTGCTGGCGAAAAAGAAGCTGAATAGTTGCGAGTCTAAAAAACTCATGGGTAGCCTGATGCTTCTTATCCACGATACGGTATTTGTAGCGTGGTGTTATCAAAAAAATTTTAAGTTGCAGTTTCGGAAAAGACAGTTTGGCAATGTTACTTCTGTGTTTGGAAGAAAACATTCCTGTTGATGAAGTGATTTTTTATGATACAGGTATGGAATTTGATTCCATTTACAGAAATAGAGACAGAATCAAGGAGGTTTTGTTACAGAAAGGGATTGAATTTACTGAATTACATCCTGCCAACCCATTTATTTATGACATGTTGGTAAGGCCTGTCAAATACAGAGAGAAAAAAGAATACCCATACCATTACGGATATGGATGGTGCGGGGGAAATGCCAGATGGGCTACCAGGTACAAACTGAATGAAATTAACAAGCATTACAGAGAGCAATATTCAGATGAGAAGATTGTGGAGTATGTCGGTATAGCAGCAGATGAGCCGCAGAGGATAAAAAATATTCCTCGCAAAAAATATCCTCTGGTTGAACGTGGAATGACAGAAAGAGAATGTCTTCAGTACTGCTACGATCATGGATATAACTGGGATGAGGACGGGATCGAACTATACAGTATTTTAGACAGGGTAAGCTGCTGGTGCTGCCGAAACAAGAATCTCAAAGAACTGAACAATATATACAAGCACCTTCCAAAGTATTGGGAAAGATTGAGGGGGCTACAGTCCAGAATAGACGAACCATTCAAGGGTCCAGGAAAGTCCATTTTCGACCTTGAAAAAAAGTTCAGTGAATACGAACAGATAACGATGTTTTTTATAAGAAACGGGCATTAGACTATTAAAAAAGAGGAAACAAGATGGGACTAATCATTGACTGTTTCGCCGGCGGCGGCGGAGCAAGCGTAGGAATAGAAATGGCTTTAGGCCGTCCGGTAGATATCGCAGTAAACCATGATCCGGAAGCAATTCGGATGCACAAAGTCAATCATCCGGATACACTGCACCTAACAGAGGATATCTTTAAGGCGGATCTGAAAGGCATCGTAAAAGGACGCAAGGTAAGCCTGATGTGGGCTTCCCCTGATTGCACATCACATAGTAAGGCAAAAGGCGGACAGCCCCGCCTGAGCGGGCTTAGAATTCTTCCCTGGGCAGTATTTAAACATGCTAGGGAAATCCTTCCGGAAGTAATCATCATGGAGAATGTGGAGGAAATCCAGCAGTGGGGACCATTGGACGAAAAAGGATACATCATTCCAGAAAGAAAAGGAGAAGACTACAAACGGTTTATCACAGCCATGTGTTCGCTGGGATACCGGTTTGATAGCCGGGAGATGGTGGCAGCAGATTACGGCGCACCCACCACCAGGAAACGCTGGTACGCAATTTTTCGGAGAGACGAAAAGAAAATTGTATGGCCAGAGAAGGCCAGAACAAAAGATAACTGGGAGCCATGCGGAAAATATATTGACTGGTCAGACCTTGGTAAGTCAATATTTGGCCGGAAGAAATCGCTGGCAGCAGCCACACAGAAACGGATTGCAAATGGGATCCGGAAATACATCCTGGAGAGCGAACCGTATATTGTGCAGGATGACAGAGTAGTCGCTTTCCTCATCCAGTACCACGGAGAGCAAAAGGCCGGAGAATCCAGAGGCCAGCTCCTGTCGGAGCCGATAAAAACCATTGACACATCAAACCGGTACGGGTTGGTGACGGCATTTATCACAAAATATTATAAATCCGGAATCGGACAGGGGTGTGAGGAGCCAATTCACACCATCACGACATCACCGGGACACTTCGGGCTGGTATCCGCGTTTTTGGTTAAATATTACGGATCCGGCGGAGGCCAGACAGTAAACAGACCACTGGATACCATTACCACTAAAGACCGGTTCGGCCTGGTAAATGTGGCTATTGACATAAAAGGAGAGCAATACGCCATAGCTGATATCTTTCTCCGAATGCTGAAGCCGGAAGAACTGAAGCTGATGCAGGGTTTCCCAAAAGACTATATCATCAATCGGGACATTGAGGGGAAACCGTACCCCATCAAGGAGCAGGTGGCCAGAATCGGAAACAGTGTTGTCCCGATTATGGCAGAAGCCCTGGTAAAAGCAAATTGCGGATATCTGAAAGTAGGAGAAAGACTCCCGAACCTGCTAATAGATGAAAGCGAACCCCAACTGAAATTTGCCTAAGGAGGCACGTATGAAATGGCTGTGTATTCAGGTATGTGAAAAGGCCCTACTGACCATAGAAGTAACAGAGGAGATGGAACGGGACTTTTATGAGTGCTGGGATAAGGCGGAACATACAGATACTTTAAAAGATTGCAGTACATGCAGTTGGCATGGACAGGACATTACTTGCGGGACATCTGCCTGCGAGATTGTGGCCGAATGGGGCAGCAGGGAAGGGAGGATTACCTACGGTTGATTTAAACAGTTTTATCTATGGGGACTGTATGGATTATCTGCCACAGTTCCCGGATAGCTTTTTTGACCTTGCCATTGTAGATCCACCCTATTTTTCAGGACCAGAACGCAGAGAATACTATGGGAGGAAAATAAGTCCGATTGGAGTACAAAGGCATTACGAGCCGTCTGAGAATTGGGAAGTACCAGGGCTGGAATACTTCCGGGAACTGGAACGGATATCAAAAGAACAGATCATTTGGGGCTGTAATTACTTTAATTACCATTTTCCTCCGGGGCGTATTGTCTGGGATAAGTGTAATGGAAACAGTAGTTTTTTCAGATTGTGAGATTGCTTCCTGCAGCTTGCATGATTCGGTTCGGCTTATACGGTATATGTGGAACGGGATGCTCCAGGGAAAGAGCTTGGAAGAAGGAACAGTGCAGCAGGGTAATAAAGCTCTCAATGAGAAAAGAATCCATCCAACGCAGAAGCCAGTAGTTTTGTATGATTGGCTGCTTGCGAAATATGCAGTTCCGGGAGCAAAATCCTTGATACACATGTTGGCAGTGCAAGCAGTCTGATATCCTGTTACAAAAATGGATTTAGTTACGTAGGATTTGAAAAGAATCTGCAGTACTACAGTTTGGCAAACAAACGCCTGGAAGAGTATAAATCCCAGATTACGCTCTGGGACTGTGGATTAAGGAGGAATTAGATGGGACGATTAACAGAAAAAGACGTATGTGGGAACTGGAGGTTGAAAGGACTCCCATGGAAGAATTTGCATACAGGGACACCCATTACACGAGAAACCTATGAAGTTTTGTACGGGGCGCTGTGTAAGCTCTTGGTCTATGAGGAAACAGGACTGACGCCAGAGGAAATCGAGATGAGAACCTACTGCACTATGGGGACGCCCTGCGAGTTCCAGAGTTCAGAAATCAGGAAAGACGGCTGGATTCCGGTGGAGGAGCGGTTGCCAGAAGATGAAAGTGAAGTGCTGGTTTCTATCAATACAGGTCATGTATTTACAGGATATTACGAAGATGGAGAATGGTATATTCCTGTCGAGCCAGATTATCCCATCGCCTGGATGCCGCTTCCAGAGCCATACCGCCCGGAAAGGAGGAACAGAAGAAATGGCAGAGGATGAAGTGATCAAAGTGAAATGAGGTGAGATGATTGATAGACGCTGAAGAGACAAAACGGGTGAAAGCGAGGCAACTAAGATATAAAAAGCCCATCGTCAGAAACCTGAACCTAGACGCAATCCGGGGGGAGCTATGGGACATCCGAGAAGCGTGTGAGGATATTCGGTGGTATACAGATTCTGAGGATGGAACAGATTCACTGCTTAATGCCCTAGACGGAAACGAAGATGAAGCCTATGAGTTCCGGATGGCTTTTGCAGCCCTATGCGCGGAGTGTGAACAAATGATAACAGATCTGGAAGAGGAATGGGTTCCTGAATGTTTCGATCTCTTCTTTGTGGCAGCAGGGGCAGGAGACTTTGCAGGCGGATTATTTGGGTGGGACAACTACGAAGGAGATTATCTGGGGATTGACTGCATGACCAGTTTTGCAGAAGATGTGGCAAAGAAAAAGCTGAAGCAGATAACAAAAGATGAACTGATAGAGGCTGCCCGTCAGTGCCTGAAAGTCTACCACGCCTACATGGAATTAAGCAGCCGTTACAATAATTTAAAGGCGGCGATTGACATACTGAGGGACCAAAATACAGGATATCTTCAGACGGTAAAAGAAATCGAAAGGCTCTATAGAGAGGCCGTCGAGGCTGATGATTGGAGTAAGCAAGGCCTTGAATGGAAAATGTATACAGATGCGCTTCCGCAGGAAGCGTGGATATCATAAAACCTCCCGATGGCAATAATATATCACGATCACGCCATTGGTGTTACATACAGGGCGGCTCTGACCGGCCGCCCACCCTCAAAGCGAGGTGATAAAGTTGGGGGATACAATAAGATGCCCGTTTTACATAAATCACAAAAGCAAGACGGGAAACGTAACACTCACTTGCGAAAATATCAAAAATAAAATGGGCTTTGAACTGCAGAACATGCTCCGCTTTAAGAGCCTGGAAGAAAGAAAGGACTGGATGGAGCTGTTTTGCGAAGACAAATACGAAAATTGCCCTTACTATAAAGCAATCTATCAGAAATACGAGGAGGATCAACATGGGAATTGTAAACAAATTGAGGAAGCAGGCGAAAAACGCAGAGAGAAAAAAAGAATTAATGAAAGCCATGTGCAAAAGAATGTGCCGTGAACGGGATGAGAAGGCGGCAGCAGCAGAAGGTAGGGCAGCAGCCTCTGAGAGAATGAACACGATCCTGATTGCGCGCCTGGGAGGAACCGTAGAGATCACAGATGAAGAGTGGAATACAGAAAAAGAAGTGATCGCCAAATACAACCAGGAAGAAAAGAAAACCACTTTTAAAATCATAGAGTAAGAATGAAGCCGGAGGAGATTCCCCCGGCCTTATTTATGTTTAGTCCAAGCAGTATTCCATGGCGATAGAGTACTGTTCCTTCAGCTTTTCAAAAGCCCTCTTAGTAACCCGGTAGCTGCGCCAGTGCTCTACCTGCTTCTTGCATCCGTCAATGTAGTGGGCTTCCTGTTCTGTAATACCACGGCCTTTCAGCTCAATAGGAGTATCAACCCAGTAATGCTTGCCGTAGTAGCACAGCCCTGCTTCCATCTGACAGCCTTCAGGCTCTTCCTGACCCATTTCTGGGGCGTAAGAGTAAGTCCCTGGCTTCTCTGCCTTAACAGGTTCAGAAAACAGATTTGCAAGGCTCAGACGCTTCTGGCGGCCAATCCTGCGAAGGGTGAGAAGCTCATTCTCCGTGATGCTTCCAGACTCGAAAAGCTGTTCTGCTGATTCCAGATAGAAGTTACAGCTTTCTGCGCTATCGCAAATTTCAAACAGTGCTTTCAAATTCTTAAAACCGTTGCTCTCTACTCTCTTTGGAAACTGGATAATCTTACACATATCATTTACCTCCTGGTTTTGTTTCGTTTGATGTACTTACATTATATTCTAATATTAGAATAATGTCAAGTACAAAATATTCAAATTTTAGAATATTTTTTGATTGACTTATTTCGACAGGAATGCTACCATATAATATAAAGAAGGGAGGCACACGGCCATGATAAAATATAAAATTGATGTATTTCAGGAATTAAAAAATAAAGGATATAACCAGACTAGGATACAGCGAGAAAAGCTGTTACCGGCGCAGACAGCGCAGAATATTAAGGCAGGCAAAAGTATCACATTAGATACGTTAAATAAAATATGTATAATGACGAAGTTGCAGCCGGGGGATATCATAGAGGTGGAGCCAACAGACGAAGAAAAAATAAAATATTATTAAAAAAGGTATTGACTTATTCTAATATTAGAATATAATAGAAAGTGTCAGGAGGGCAAGGCCTGATGCCCGAAAGGAGGAAATAAAAATGGAGGTTTTAAGCATGACAGATAAACAGTGGAAAGGCTGGCTTAGAAGGTTTAAAAGAGATTTAGAGGATCTGAAAGAAGCTAAGGACGAAAAGGAACGAGAAAAGAAACTCGACGCAATGCTCGAAGAAATTCAGCAAGATTTAGAGGATTAATCACAGAAAGGGCGGGCTTGCCACCGCCCCCAATAAAATCCAAGAGCAGCACAACTGCCGACAGACATTTGAACCATGGCAGAGATTTGTGAAATAAGGAAGAACCGGAGGGCGTAAACCTTCCGGCTTTTCTTTTTTATCAGGGAGCTTAAAAGCTCCTTTTTTTATACCCTTTTCCAGGAGGCGAAAATATAACCCTAAGATGCCATAATGGTATATAGAAAGGGGGCCAGCATGGCAAAAGGCAAATACAAAGAATGGATTGAGGATCCGGACAAGCTGACATTGCTGGCCGGATGGGCCAGAAAAGGCCTAAGTAATGAGCAAATCGCTAAAAATATGGGGATCCGTCGGTCGACTCTTGGCGAGTGGGCCAAAAAATTCCCCGTCATTTCGGACGCTTTAAAGAAAAACAAGGAAATCTGTGACTATGAGGTGGAAAATTCCCTGTACAAGAAGTGTATCGGGTTTCATGTTGACATAAAAAAGACGTTTAAGGTCAAAACCGTCACATATGACGAGAAAACAGGCAAAAAAACAGGAGAAAAGGAAGAATTAAAAGAGGGAACAGACCAGATTTACATTCCGCCGGATACAGCAGCTATTAAATTCTGGCTGTCAAACAGAGCGAGGGAAGACTGGAAAGAGCGGTTCCCGGTAGTAGAAGAGAACGATGAAGATTCTGGCGGCCTTCTGATGATGGCGCCGGTTGACATGGAAGCCGTACAAAAAGAGATAGAAAAAGAGAAATTAAAAGATGAACAGGAAAATCATATGGACACCACAACCTAAGCAGGCCATAGCCATGAGCAGGGGAGAAGATGAAGCGCTGTACGGCGGGGCAGCAGGAGGGGGAAAGTCAGATTATCTCCTGGTAGAGGCCACCAGACAGATAGAAAAGCCAAATTACAGAGGAATTATATTTAGAAAAACCTTCCCCCAGCTCACAGAGTTGATAGACCGAAGCCAGGAGCTTTATAAGCCCCTTCCAAAAGCGAGATATAACGGCTCATCTCACTGCTGGAGTTTCAAAAGCGGGGCAAAAATCTACTTCGGAAACATGCACCACGTTTCAGACCGCACCAACTACCAGGGAAAACACTTTGACTTTATCGGATTTGACGAGCTGACACACTTCACCTGGGACGAATATTCTTACATGCTTTCCAGAAACCGCCCTTCGGGTCCGGGAACGCGGATCTACATGCGTGCCACGGCGAACCCCGGAGGGATTGGCCATGGATGGGTGAAAGATTACTTTGTTACAGCGGGGAAACCTTACGAAACAAACATTTTTAAGCAGAAAGTCAGGTATCCTGACGGAAGGCGTGAAATATTCTACCGCTCAAAGACCTTCATTCCCTCGACGGTGTTCGACAATAAAGAACTATTGTCAAACGATCCCGGCTATCTGGCAAGACTGGCCTCCCTTCCGGAGCAGGAGCGTCAGGCCCTGCTATACGGAAATTGGGACATTTTCGCCGGGCAGGTGTTTAGAGAGTTCAGAAACAACCCGGATGGCTACAAAAACCAGATCATGACTCACGTCATTGAACCATTTAAAATTCCGGACGACTGGCTGATTTATCGGGGCTTTGACTTCGGCTACGCAAAGCCCTTTTCGGTAGGCTGGCACGCTGTGGATCATGATGGCTGCATTTATCGAATCCGTGAATTTTACGGATGCACAGACACCCCGAACACGGGAATTAAAATAGAACCCACGGAGATTGCCAGGAGAATCAAAGAAATTGAGAGCACGGATCCACAGTTAAAGCGAAAAAAGATTATAGGAATCGCCGATCCGTCCATCTACGACGAATCAAGAGGCGAGTCGGTGGCTGCCATGATGGAGCGCCAGGGCGTTTATTTCTCCCCGGCGGACAATACGAGGTTAGCCGGAAAGATGCAGTTTCACTATCGTTTAGCTTTCGGCGAGAATGGCCGTCCTATGTTCTATGTATTCAATACCTGCAAGGACTTCATAAGGACGATTCCGGCCCTGGTATACGATGCAAAAAAGGTGGAGGACATCGACACAGAATGCGAGGATCACATCTATGACGAATGCCGGTACGTGTTAATGGAGCACCCGATTTCACCCAGAAAGAACGAAGAATGGGAAATCCCGTTGGAGGATCCGCTGGATCTATACAAAGACAAGAGAAACCGTACATTCATAAAGATTTAGGAGGACTACATGGAAGATTTAAACATGCAACCAGTCACAGAGGAGACCATAAAAAAAGCAGAAGCCAGGCTGCAGAAGTACAAACAGGGCAAGCAGATGTTAGACCAGCGCCTGATTTCTAACGAACAGTGGTGGAAAATGCGCCACTGGGACGAGATAAGGACCAAAGAAGAGGAGGAGCCGGAGCCTGCCAGCGCCTGGCTATTCAATTCCATCATCAACAAACACGCGGATTTTATGGACAACTACCCGGAAGCCAATATTCTCCCCAGAGAGGAGTCGGACAAGGAAACAGCACAGATTCTTTCGGACATCATCCCGTACATCATGGAACAGAACGAATACGAGGAGACCTATTCCACTCAGACCTGGGACAAATTAAAGACAGGAACCGGCGTACAGGGCGTGTTCTGGAACCCGGAGAAGTGGAACGGATTGGGAGACATTGAGATTAAAGCCTGCGATTTATTAAAAATCTATTGGGAGCCTGGAATAGACGATATTCAGAAATCAAAGGAAGTCTTTTACCTGGAAGCAGTGGACACAGAGACATTGAAAAACCAGTACCCACAAATGAAAGAGAAAACCACCGGCGGACTGTTAAACGTAAAGGACTACATCACAGACGACTACATAGACAACAGCGAGAAAACATTGGTCGTCGACTGGTACTACAAGAAAAAGTATGTCACATCCCCAAAGGATGAGTTTACGATCCCGCAGATCCGGACCGTGTTACACTATTGCAAATTCGCAGACGGCGTGATTCTTTATTCTTCGGAAAACGCTGGGGAAGAGAGTTGGTACACCCATGGCCAGTACCCTTTTATTTTTGACGGTATGTTCCCGGAAAAAAACTCCCCGGCGGCGTTTGGCTATTTGGATGCCATGAAAGACTGTCAGGCCTACATTGATAGAATGGGACAGGCGATTCTGGCCAATACTCTGGCAGGCGCAACCCCCAGATATTTAAGTAAAATGAACGGGGGAATCAATGAGGAAGAGTTTAAGGACATCACAAAAAAGGTAGTTCACTACGAAGGCCAGCCCGATGACATTAAACCAATCGAGACCTTCCGCATGGATTCTATTTATTATCAGGTGTACCAGGGAAAAATTGAGGAGCTGAAAGAAACATCAGGAAACCGTGATTTTTCCCAGGGGTCCACTGCCAGCGGCGTCACAGCAGCTTCTGCCATTGCCGCCCTGCAGGAGGCAGGCTCAAAACTTTCAAGGGACATGATAAAATCATCCTTCAGAGCCTACAAAAACGTAGTATATCAGGTGATTGAGCTGATGCGCCAGTTTTACGACATTCCAAGAGCGTTCCGAATTACCAATAAAACCGGACAGATGGATTTCTTAACCTTCGACAACTCTTTTCTGAAAGGAGAAGAGAAAGAAAACAGTTTTGGAATGATGATAGGCGGTCGGATGCCATATTTTGATATCTCCATCGCACCGCAGAAAGCTTCACCCTTTGCAAAGGTATCACAGAACGAATTAGCCAAGGAAATGTATAACCTGGGATTCTTTAACCCCGAATTTGCTGATCAGGCCCTCGCCTGTCTGGACATGATGATGTTTGACGGAAAAGAGGAACTGATGCAAAAGATTGAGCGAAACGGAACCATGTACCAGAAGATCATGCAGATGCAGCTCACCATTCAGAAGATGGCCGCACTGATATCGCAGTCAACCGGAGACACCAGGCTGGAGGATGCTGTCTCAGGGCAGGATTTATCTCAGCCAATCGCAAGAGGCGGAAAAGAAGAAAAGACCGACACAAACTCCCTAGGCGGAGTACAGAAAGAATTAAACGCGACAGCGGGAAAGGCAAGGAAGAAGGCAGCAGAAGCCTCCACACCAAGTTAAATGACAAAGATTAGTATCTCACATTTAAAAAATGGCCTGGATATCGCGGTAATAGGCCACGCCGCAAAAATCAATGAAGGGCCGGTTAATCTGTTATGTTGCGCGGTTTCTATGCTAGGCCAGACACTGGCAAAAATAGCCATGGACATGGACGAAGCGGGGAAGATAGACGCAGCGGTCAAGATAGAAAGCGGCCTGATTCAAATCAAAGTAAGATTTAAAGACGACGGAACGGAGTTTAAAACCAAAGCAGAGGCCATCATGGAAGGGTTCCGGTTACTGAAAAATGAATATCCGGATTTGATTTTTACCGAAGGCGAAATCTGTTCCCGCACCTGATAAGATAGAAAAATAAAGACACGCCGGAGAGACGGCAGGAGGAAAAATGAAAACTCTTTTTTTAGATTTACAGTTATTTGACGGTGCGGAAGGCGCACCGGCAGCAGGAGCTACAGCAGAAACGGGCGCAGAAGGCCAGGCCGCCGCTGGCGATACGGGAGTCGCTGAACCGGAACAGACACCAGAGGAACGTGCTGCAGAGTTTGAGAAATTAATCTCAGAAAACTACAGAGATTTGTACGAGGCAAGAGTCAAGGACACCATCAGCCAGAGGCTGAAACGCTACAAGGGCATTGAAAAGCAGGTAAAGGATCAGGAGGAAGTGCTGGGGTTATTAAATTCCAGATACGGCACAAACGATCTGCAGAACCTGAGAACTGCCATTGAAAATGACAATAATCTGTGGGAAGAGGCTGCAGCAGAAGAAGGATTGACAGTAGACGAATACCGCTACAGGAAGAAATTAGAGCAGGAGAACAAACGTCTTTTAACTGCCATGGAAGAGGCGGAAAGAAAGAATCAGAGGGAAATGGTATTCCAGAAATGGAACCGGGAAGCCGAAGAGCTGAAGAGCCTGTATCCGAATTTTAACCTGGAAGTGGAAGGACAGAATGAAACCTTTGCACGGCTCTTAGGGAATGGAATTGACATGAAAACCGCTTACGAGACGATCCACCATGCAGAGTTAATGCAGGCGCTTGCCGCGCAGACCGCGAAAAACGTGGCAAAAGCCCAGGCGGACGCCGTGAAAAACAGCCAGAAACGGCCCAGCGAGGCAGGCATGAATTCCAAACCACTTAAAAAGACTGGAAAATCAGTCAAAGACATGTCCAGAGACGAGATCATGGATTTAGCAAAAAGAGCGGCAAGGGGGGAACTTATCGAATTATAAGGAGGATAAATGAACCCATTTAAGCTGAATTTACAGTTATTTGAAGACGTAATCAATACCACCGGTTCCGCCGGTTCCGGAAACAACTTAAGCACCGAAATGAAGGAATACTATGACAAGTATCTCCTTGAAAATGTAGGCCCTGAACTGGTACACGATCAGTTTGGTCAGGAAAAACCGATTCCGAAAAATGGAGGAAAAACCATCGAGTTCAGGCGCTACACACCTCTTAAAAAGGCTCTGAATCCATTAACAGAGGGCGTAACCCCGGACGGAAACAAGTTAGACGTTACAACCGTAAAATCTACCGTCAAGCAGTACGGCGACTTTATCAGAATGTCTGATATGCTGTTATTAACCGCTATCGACAACAACCTGGTAGAGGCGTTAAACCTGTTAGGTTCTCAGGCTGCCGTAACATTAGACACCGTCACCAGAGAGGTTATAAACGCCGGGACTAACGTCCAGTACGCAGAGGGGCAGGTAAAGTCAAGAAGCGCCCTGACGGATGAAATGAAGCTGACAGTAAGGGCTTTAAGGATAGCGGCAAGAACCTTAAAGAGAAAGAACGCAAGACCGTTTGACGGTCAGTCCTATGCGGGTATTATTCACTACGATGTGGCCTTCGATTTGATGGATGATAAGGACTTCATCGAATGGAACAAATACACTACACCGGACAAGATGTTCAAAAATGAGATTGGAAAAATCGCAAACATTCGCCTGGTAGAGACCAGCGAGGCGAAAATCTGGCCATCTGCCGGCGCTTCTATCACAGATGGAAATGCAGACGTATACTCTACCCTAGTCATCGGAAAGAATGCCTATGGAATCACCAGCGTAGAAGGTGGCGGCCTGGAAACAATCGTAAAGCAGTTAGGTTCTGGCGGAACTGCGGATCCGTTAAACCAGAGAGCAACTGCAGGCTGGAAGGCAGTCAAGACTGCTGAGATTTTACAGGATGATTTCATGGTAAGAATTGAGACCGGATCTTCCAACAACGTACACGAGGCAAATTAAGGAGGAACTATGGCAAGAGAAACAAAAACTGAAGCAACACCCAAAGCAGCACCTGAAACAACACCCAAAGCAACACCTGAAACAACATCTGAAGAGCCTAAGAAAAAGGCCCCTCAGATGGTTGAGATTGAGTTATTCAGAGACAGCGAGCGATACACAAACGATGTATCAGTCACGGTCAATGGAAAGACTACCATCGTGCCAAGAGGAAAGACGGTAAAAGTCCCGCCGGAGGTAGCAGAAGTGTTAAGAAATGCTCAGAAGCAGAGAAATGTAGCTGCTGAGTATATGGAGCGGGAAGAAGAAGAGTTTGAAAGAAAACTGAGAGAGCTGGAAGAGTAGGAAAGGAGCCGGTATGATATTAGTAAAAGGCCAGAGATTATACATACCATCAGGAGAAGATCATATCGGAACGACTTACGACAATCTGACAGGTAGCAGGACATTCAAATTAGAACGCCTGACAAGTAGTGGGGCGGATCTGTCGGAACTGTATTTCTATCTGGATCTAAAATTTGAAAACGGAGACCACGATACAGTTATCTTAAAAAAGAAGGTAGAGAAGGATGTTTTGTACCTGGAATGGAAAATTTTAAACCAGACCTTGAAAGTACCGGGGGCCGCCCTAATCAATCTGAGAGCCTACAATGCAAACGGAGTGGAGAAATATTCTTCATTCCGTTCTGCTGTATATATCGAAGAAGTCAATAACACGCCGGAGAACTATGACGGAAGCCTGACAGAGCTGGAACAGCTGGAAAAGCGTATTAATGAGAGCATTGAGGATGCGGAAACGGCAACAGAAGAGGCCAGCGAAGCGGCAAAACATGCAGAGATTAATTCAGAGCTGGCTAGTTCAGCGGCTACAAGAGCCAATGAGGAAGCGAAAGAGGCTGAAAAAGTCAGAGAAGACATCGTAAACAAGCTGGAAACCGGTCAGCTGACTGGCCCACAAGGAGAAACCGGCCCAATAGGCCCCGTAGGTCCGCAAGGCCCACAGGGACTAAAAGGCGACAAAGGCGACAAGGGTGACAAAGGGGACAAGGGTGATATAGGCCCGCAGGGGCTAAGTGGAGTCATGGCTCCGTCTTCTGGGATGTTTTCACTATATTTGGATCCGGCAACTGGGAACCTGTATGCGGACTACCCAGACGGAGCAACGCCCCCGGCATTCGAATATAATGCAGACACAGGAGAATTATACTATCTGACAGGGGAGGATGCGGTTTAATGGCAAGAATTTTAATCGGAAACATTAAAGGTCCGCAGGGAATCCAGGGTCCAAAAGGAGACATCGGCCCGCAAGGAATCCAGGGTCCAAAAGGAGACACTGGCCCAGCCGGACCAAAAGGAGCGACAGGAGCGACAGGTCCTCAGGGCCCACAGGGGCCACAGGGAATCCAGGGTCCACTGCCGCCTATGGTAGCAAATTATTTCATGCAGGAGCAGGGTAAGGCTGCGCTGGATGCCTATATGGGCTACCTGATCAAACAAAAATTAGATGAGTTAGTAAGCAAAGATGCGGAATTGCTTGAAAAGTTTACTCAGTTAAATAGCGAACAAAATATACCTTTCTCCTACATCAATGGAGTAAAAGAAGGTGAAACGTACACGAACTGGAAATCTAAAATCGCAAAATTAGGCCATGTCTATCTTTTTACGCTTACTTTGGATTTTTCATTATTTAATTCGATGGAAGGAGACGCTTTGGATTATTCGCTTCCAACTGAATTGATTTCCCCTTGTTTTGCCCCGCTTTATACGGGAAATGGAAAAATAATCGGTGGAGCTAGTATAAATTCTAATAAATTATATGTCAGATTGCTGGAAAAAGGGCTATGCTATACTACCGCCGCACTTTTGGGAAAATAGCAATTTAACCATGTAAATATTAAATTAGAGCGGGGCCGTGTTGCGAGACGAGGTCTTTGGCGCCGCTCTCTGCGCTTGTGGCATGGGCCACTTTGACCATATTTTTAGGGCCTTACACTATATACACGAATCAAGTAAATAAAATATGACAAAAATCATTCATTTTTTGGTAATCTAGCCAAGAAAGGAGTGATTTTTTTGTTGGAGAAAATATTGGTAAATGTAGTACAGCAGATGTCTGAATGTCTGGATGAGGAACAGCTGGACAAATTACAGAATATCCTCTACATCAATTTCCACGGAAAACAGATAGTAGAAGAGAAAAACGAGCTGATGGCAACAGGAACTGACTCAGACACGGCCAAGGTGCGGATGTTCGTGGCATCGAAACGGATTTCCGGCAGGCAGAACAACACACTGGCTCAGTATGTCAGGGAGATCACCAACTGCCGGAACGCCCTGAGAAAGAACTTTGAGGACATGACAACAATGGATCTAAGGTGGTATTTTGGCATGCTGCGGGAGAGGAATAAGATAAGCATGGTAACACTACAGGGGCGGATGCGCTACCTCAATAGCTTCTGGACGTTCCTACAACGGGAAAAGTTAGTAGATGACAACCCAGTGGCGCGGATAGAATCTCTGCGAATAGAGAGCACAATCAAAAAGGCCTACAGTGCTCAGGAATTAGAGTCGCTGCGGATGGCCTGCGAAAACCCCAGAGACAGGGCACTGATTGAATTTTTATATGCCACAGGACTGCGTGTATCAGAGCTGTGTAGCCTCAATGTAGGGGATATAGATTTATACAAGCAGGAGTTTAAAGTCATGGGAAAAGGACGGAAAGAAAGAACCTTATACATATCAGATTCAGCCAGCTTTTACCTGTTTAGATACCTGAAATGGAGAAAAGAAAAGGAAGGACTGACAATAGAAGAGTTGGCAAACACTCCGCTCTTCGTGGCTCTGAAGAAGCCTCATAGTAGGCTGACAGTTGCTGGTGTCCAGTACGCTCTTAAACTGCTGGGCAAGCGGGCGGGAGTGGGAAATGTACACCCGCACCGGTTCCGCCGGACGTTTGCCACAGACCTCT
>OAWS01000332.1_pt1 | contig 39764 bp, 34 predicted proteins | sample 1517141 | NCBI WGS metagenome assembly OAWS01 (sample SAMEA2580173, study PRJEB22360) | human gut metagenome | biome: human gut; feature: human-associated habitat; material: faeces | place: Denmark | collected 2008/2010
CAGCTTCAGCAGTTCTTCAAAGTCAGCAGGACTTTGTGATAATGCGTTGTCAATCGCCACACGAAGCAGCTCTCGGTGAGATGGCTTTGCCTGATCGCCCAGCCATTTGTTATAGCTCTTTCCGTGAAGTTTCGGATTCTCTACAATGGACAGTCCGTTTTCAATGCAGATGGTATCGCTCAAGCGTCGGACGGCTCTGGTGCTGCCCCAAAAGTTGCGGAACTTTCGGTCACAATCTGCATTGACCGCCGACCAGATGATGTGATTATGAACGTGCGATTTGTCTATGTGGGTGCAGACCACAAAGGCGTGATTGCCCTTGGTGAACCGCTTGGCAAATTCCACGCCCAGGCGGTTGGCTTCCTCCGGTGTGATTTCACCGGGTTTGAATGACTGGCGCACATGGTAAGCGATCACATCGTCCGCCCCGCGCACCCGCCCGGTGGCGGAGATATACTGCCGCTTCGCCAGAAGGAACTCTGCATCGGCGGTCCGGCTGTCACAGCCATAGCCGGTAATTAGTTTTCCGTTGTCAGTCTTTTGCGGATTTGCCACATAATCAATAATATCGCTGATTGCTCGGCTCTCAGTGCGCCCCTTTCCGATATGCAGGGGCATGATGCGTGTGGTTGCCATAGAAGGGCCTCCTTTCTAAAAAAGAAACGGCCTGCATGGTGCAGACCGCTTTTGCTATTCTATAAAATCGTCCTCGATGTCCTCTAACCGCTTCGGAGGAAACCTCATCTCGTATTGTTCTTTTGCCAGTGCGCGAACTTCCGGGCGCTTATCTTTCATTCGGTTTTTCAGCCAGGAAATCTGCTCCTTTGATAACCGCCAAGGGAGATTCAGTAAGCGGTTTACTGTCATTTGCTCCGCTTGTTTCTCCGGCGATAAAGAAGCACAGGATTTACAGATGTGCGCCGCATGACCTTTGCCGGAAAATTTTTCGTTAGCCTTATATTCTCCGCAGACTTTACAATAATGTCCATGCTTCTTCATAGGCTCGATTCCTTTTCACTGAGCGCATATAAACTGCGAACCGCCCTCATGATGATGTTCCACTCCAGATCTGCCGCATAGGAAAACTTCCTGCGGTAAGATTCCCAAAGTTTCTGCATCACAGGACTGCTTTCCACTTCATTCAAAACATCCACAGCTTCTGCAAGATGCCGTTCGGTTCCGCGTTTTTTGGCAGTTGCCAACAGTGCATCATAGAGCGTCTGCCGGTTCAATGTGTTCCCGTGGAGCTGATCCAGAATATAAATGTCATAGAAATCTCTCATGCGGGTGTTGGTGGTGGTTCTGGTGATGATTGTTTCCAGCTTTTCAGCCAGAACGGTTTCCAGATTGTATGCCCAAATGTCAATGGAGCGATCTTCCAGCATCAGCTTGAAAGAGTAGCGTACCTCCCTGGGGGTAATGGCATCCCCTGTGGAAATGTCAATCTTCAAAGGTGTCACCACACCGTCAAAGGTTGTAGTCATGCTGACCCGAATCCCAGGATACTCCGCTTCATCCATAATCTCTGAAATGCTTTTCAGCTGAAATTTGACGCCATCATCAATCGGCACACTCACAATAGCAGAAATCAGGTTCTCGATGTCCTCTACATTAACATTGGCTCCTTTTACAGTAGCGTCCAAGTCCATCGTGGAACGGGCATCCAGTCCAACCATTGCCGCTACCAGCATCCCGCCTTTCAGAATAAATTTATCACGATATTCAGAAAGGGAAATACGCTCCAGAAAACGCTCCATCATATAGTTTCGCATTAAAAGCTGTGCATCCGCAGATTTTTCTCTGGAAAGATTGCGAATCAAATCTTTTAGCTGCCTTGCTGTCTTTATCATAAAAGCACCTCCAAATACTGCCGTAAAATTTTTTCAACCCGGAACATACCGGCATACCGCATCAAAGTCCGCAGATCCTTGTCCTTTCTTCTGGCATACATCTTCAGCGCACCTTGAAAAGTCTGTATTTCCATGCTGCTTCGGCTGCGGAGCAGATCGCAGATGGTGCGCTCCATATCATAGACAGGAACCGTATGCCCAAAAGGTGTTTGGCCAGTTGTCAGCCCTACCTCATATAGTTCTGGTTTGATGGTGTAAACAGAAAGGCCCTCTGCCTTTAAGCGAGTGGTGCTGTACCCTCTGCGCACCGTGATAGCGTATGGAGATGGTTCCCGGTCTGTCAAGTCATGGAAAAATAGCGCTGATTCATGGGAAAATACTGCCTGACCACATCGCAGATGTAACAGAAACATCGCATCAATCCAGGTGTCCTCGGAGACATAAATTCCGTGAGCAACCTGCTGAAGATTTTTCTCTTTGACATATTCATAAAAAATGGGTTTTACAATTCCGCTGGCGATTACCTGTGCGGTTTGCAGCATCCCATCATGCTCGGTCAGAAGTCTGTCTAATTGCTCAAACCGTTCTGATTTGGTCACATCCATCACTTCCTTTCGTGCTACTATTATACACGGATGTAGCACAGAAGTAAATACAGCAATTTAACAGACACTGTCTGGCATTTTTGTGACCGCACATTTTATCCATAAACCAAATCCTGAATGGCAAACTTCAAGTCCTGCACCTTGCCCAGCAGCCAGATGGCAGCCATCGGCAGACCATAGGGACTAATAAGGAATGCCATCACCAGCAGGATAATGCCGTTTTGCAGGGAACAGGTCAGCAGGACCGCCGCGCCCAACAGGGCGATCACCATGCTGATAAGCCCCAGCACCAGACCGGAAACATAGACGATCCCCACACAAATCCAAACGAACAGGGTCAGTGTCAGAATTACCGGAGCTACCAAAATCTTCAACAACAGTTTTAACAAAAACACCAATGCCCTCATTGTTATGCCTCCTCCCAAAATCACAGTTCCTGTTCCTGATTCCATTATCCCTGTCTTACAGCCAAAAGGCAAGGATACGGGCAAAAAGAAAAAGCGGAGGAAGGCGCGGCGAAGAAACGCCGTTCCTCCCTCCGCAGATGGGGTATTTGTCCCGGTTACGAAAGTTTGGAGAGTTGTGTCAGTATCTCTTTAACTCCGTCCCATAACTGTTCCTGCCGCTGGGATATATCCTCCAAATCGACATCGTAAATCCGTCCGGTCTCATGCACCTTGCGGGTCAGCTGGTTCAAGTTGTTGCTGCTTCGGCGCAGCAGGGATACCAGTTCTTTCAGCTCCGGCAAATCCAGCTGCACCACATAGCCGTCCACAGCCATTTTTCGCAGATAGGCGCTCAGGTTTTTTGTTCCAAACTGCGCCATTTTCTGCTGAATCAACTCCATTTCATCAGCGGACACCCAAAACAAAACCGGAACATCCCGCTTGCGCTTTGCCATGGTTATCGCTCCGGCTCCCGTTTTTTCGGGGCGGCAGGCTCGCGGGCAGGCGGTTCCTGCTTGAGCTTTTGCAGGACAGAACTTTTCTGCTGTTCTTGAGCGACTTTTCGGAACTGTCTGGTGAACAGGTCGGTTAAACCGGGATTGACCTGATCTACCACCAGATAGGCACAGTGGCGGGAAGCGCCGCTGTCCTCCAGCATGGGAATGATTTTTGCCCATGCTTTATTGTCCTGAGAGATACGCCCGTCATAGTTCTTGCGCTGGATGGTGTTGGCAAGAATAAACTGTACCCGTTCCGTCCCGAACTTTTCCAGCACATCTTTGACCGCCGCCTCCGTATCCAGCCGATTCTCTGCATAGTGGGCGCTGATGGTCTGCTCAATGGCTTCTTTGCAGGCGCTGTTCGCCTGATATGAGAGGTTGTACTGTGCCATTTCCCCATGCTCGGACGCATAGGCAGCAGAATGGGGATAGACCGGTGTTGTTCGCAGTTCCTCTTTAGCTCTGCACACATCGTCGGCACGGTTCTCAATACTGTCCCGGATCACATCCATATAGCCGGTCTCCAGCTTTTCAAAATAGCGGTACACATCCGCCAACGGAGAGGGAGATTCCAAAAGTGCCTGAGCCTGGGTGTCGGTCAACTCCAGTTCCTCCATTGCCATCACGATGTCCTCGCGGATGGTGTACTCATAGGCATGGTTTAAGACTTCTTCCGGGGGCTGGCTTTTCAGCCAGTCCCGGAACTTGTCCTGTTCGGCAGTCATCTTTTCAAAAAGGGCCGTATTCAGATTATTGGTATTCATGTTATCGCACCTCCTCATGCTGTTTTGGTTTCTTGTCTGTACTGCGGGGCGTCGCCGGGCGCTTCAGGCTGTCCAGCACCGAAGTCCGTGTGCTTTTGGCAACAACAGCCTCGGCGTGTGCCTGTCCCTTTCCGTCGATGTTGAGCAAAGTATCCAGCTCCACCAGACGGGCATTTTTGCTTCGCAGTTCTTCTTCATAAAGGAATGGCTTTCCGACTTCCTCCTTTGCGGCAGCCTGCTGCTGATAGAGGTTATCCAGCTGGGCCTTTGCCGCCTCCAGACGCTGGGGCATCAGGGCGAGGGCATTGTCGATACGGGTAAGATTTCCGCGAGGGTCTGTACCAAGGGTTGCCCGGTGGGTCATCTGTCCTTTCAGCAGGAGCGTATATTCCTGTTTCCAAGCGGAAAATTCCACGGACATGGCATAGCCCCGGTAGCTGCCGATCTGCACCGGATCGGAGGTTTTGACCTCCTTGCAGGCATCCAAAAGGGCTGCGCCGGCGTTCTCCTTATCGGTCAGCAGGTCTCCACGAATCTCCATACCGACAAAGCCGTCCTCCGGGTGCGGGTGCGCTGCCAAAACCTCCAGATCGGATTCAAAGCCCTTGATAAAGCCTTTGTGCTTTTCAATCTCCTCCGGGAAGTATTTGAGCAGCTGGTCCTCCAAACGATATTGCTTGCTCTGGTGGTCGGCTTTCATCAGCTTCAGGCGGGATACCTCCACATCCAAATCCATACGCTCCTTGATGCGGGGATCTCCGGCACACAAAGCCTTGATCTCGGCAAAACTGAGGGCTGTTTCATCCACATCATCGCAGGAGCGCACCGGCGATTTAGAAGTCATGATCTGGCTGATGAATTTTTGTTTATTCTCCACCGTCTGCCAGAGGTATGCGTCAAAGGTTCCTTCGGTCACATAGCGGTACACATGGACAAGAGGATTCTGGTTACCCTGGCGCTCGATACGGCCCTTGCGCTGGGCAAGGTCTCCCGGTCTCCACGGACAGTCCAGGTCATGAAGTGCCACCAGACGGTCCTGCACATTGGTGCCTGCGCCCATCTTGGCGGTGCTGCCCAAAAGGACACGCACCTGACCGGTACGGACTTTAGAGAACAACTCCTTTTTCCGCACTTCGGTGTTGGCTTCATGGATAAAAGCGATCTGGTCGGCAGGCATCCCCTGAGCAATGAGTTTCTGACGAATATCGTCATATACCGTAAAGACCGGTTCCTGCTCCGGCAGAGGCACAGCGCCTTCCAATGCGTGAAGCAGTGGATTATCCAGCGTTTTCGCCGCCTTGCTTGCAGGAGCTTTTGCCTGCGGTGTAGAAATGTCGCAGAACACCAGCTGGGTCAGCTTGTCAGCTTTGCCATCCCGCCAGATCTGCATGATGTTGTCCACGCACTGATTGACCTTTGTGCCAGGTTCATCCGGGAGCATCTGGTTGACGATTCTCTGGTCCAGGCCCAGCTTACGGCCATCCGAGGTAATCTTGAGCATATTGTCCTGGGACGGGTCAACGGTTCCGCTGTGTACCAGCGATGCGCGCTCCGAAAGGGCCTTGACCATTTCCTGCTGATGTTCGGTAGGCTGCGCCACGATGTTGTGGTATTCCACTTCCGGGGTAGGCAGATTCAGCTGGTCGGCAGTCTTGATGTCGGCCACCTCTTTGAACAAGTTCATCAGCTCCGGCAGATTAAAGAACTTGCTGAATCTCGTTCTTGCCCGGTAACCGGTGCCTTCCGGTGCCAGCTCCAATGCTGTGACGGTCTCCCCAAATCGGGAAGCCCAGCAGTCGAAGTGGGTCATGTTCAGCTCTTGCAGGCGTTCATATTGAAGATAACGCTGCATGGTGTAAAGCTCGGTCATGGAGTTGCTGACCGGTGTGCCGGTGGCAAAGATCACGCCACGGTTTCCGGTGATCTCATCCATATAGCGGCACTTGGCAAACATATCGGAGGATTTCTGCGCATCCGATGTGGAAAGACCCGCCACATTCCGCATTTTTGTGTATAAAAACAGGTTCTTGTAGTTGTGGGCCTCGTCCACGAACAGCCGGTCCACACCCAGCTGCTCAAAAGTCACCACATCGTCTTTTCGCCCCTCGGCTTGCAGCTTTTCCAGTCTGGCTTCCAGAGACTTTCTGGTACGCTCCAGCTGCTTGACGGTAAAACGCTCGCCGCCGCTGGCCTGCACCTCTGCGATGCCCTCGGTGATCTCGTCTATCTGCTCATAGAGAAGCCTTTCCTGGCGCTCCCGGCTGATGGGGATACGCTCAAACTGACTGTGTCCCATGATGATGGCGTCATAGTCACCCGTCGCAATACGGGCGCAGAACTTCTTGCGATTATGGGTCTCAAAATCCTTTTTGGTTGTGACTAAGATGTTTGCAGAAGGATAGAGACGCAGAAACTCCGACGCCCACTGCTCGGTCAAATGGTTTGGAACCACAAAGAGAGATTTCTGGCACAAGCCCAGGCGTTTGGCTTCCATCGAAGCAGCTACCATCTCAAAAGTTTTGCCTGCGCCTACTTCGTGTGCCAACAGGGTATTTCCTCCATACAGCACATGGGCGATGGCGCTTTTCTGGTGTTCCCGCAGGGTAATGGCCGGGTTCATGCCCCCAAAAGTAATATGGCTGCCATCATACTCGCGGGGACGGGTAGAGTTCATTTCTTCGTTGTACTGGCGCACCAAAGTCTGGCGGCGCTCCGGGTCTCTCCAGATCCAGTCCCTAAAGGCTTCCCTGATAGCTTGCTGTTTTTGGGCAGCCAGGGTGGTCTCCTTGGCGTTCAGCACGCGGCGCTCTTTTCCGTCTGCGTCCTCTATGGTGTCATAGATACGGACATCCCGCAGGTTCAGGCTGTCCTCCAAAATCTTGTAGGCATTGGCACGGCTGGTTCCGTAGGTGGTGTAGGCTGCCACATCGTTGTAGGATACGGAAGATTTCCCCTTGATCTGCCATTCAGCGGTAAAGGACGAATAGTTGACCTCGATACTGCGTTGGAGATAAAACGGGGTATTAAAGGTCTCATACATAAACTGCTGGATATATTCCTTGTCAATCCAGGTAGCGCCCAGACGCACCTCGATCTCCGACGCATCCAGGTCTTTGGGCTGGGCGGCGGTAAGAGCTTCCACATTGACTGCATAAACCGGGTCCTGCTGTGCGGCCCGCTGCGCCTGACGCAGTTTGCGGCGTACATTGCCGGAGAGGTATTCATCAGCAGTCACATAATGAGGCGTTCCGTCCTGCTCCAACTGTCCCGGTACGCGGAAGATTACGCCTTGCAGCTCTCCGGCCAGTTCTTCTTTTGTTTTTCCGGTAAGCTGGCTCATATAGCTCATATCCACGCAGGCTTTTTCCGAGATAGACACCGCCAGTGCTTCGCTTGCCGTATCCACCACAGCCACCGCCTGATGGGGCTTGATGGTCCGTTTGGTGAACATATCTGCCTTACGTTCCAGTTTCCCATCCTCGTCGATGACTTCCAGCGCACAGAGCAAGTAATAGGAAGAATCGTCTGCATAGGCCAGACGGTTTGCACGGTCATTGATGAGACCGTATTTGGCAGAAAAGCTGTCATAGAGGCTGTTCAGTTCTGCCTGCTTCTCCCGAATGGTGCTGTCCGGAACCGCTGCATCCATCTGAAGGTCGATCAGTTCCTGCACACAATCACGCAGTCCCACAAGACCTTTTACACGGGCTTCGGCGGTGGCGTTGAGGTCAGGGCGCACCATACGGCTGTTTTCCCGGTAGTACACCTGCCCGTCTACAATGGCATAGGAATAGTTCTTCACATTGGGGTCGGCAGGAATGGAGGTGTCAATAGCTTCGCCTTCGCCCAGCTCCGGCAGCTCTGCCTCCTGATAAGTGCCATGAATATACTTCACCGCATCATGCAGCTGGTCGGAAAGCTCCAGTCCCTCGATAGGGTTCACGGTGTAGTCCATACCATGAGCAGTGCTTACCGGCTCCTGTCTGCCCAGCACCATTTCTGGGTGGTCGATAAAATACCGGTTGATGGCAAACCCGTCCTCCGTCTGTCCGGTCTGAGTCCATTCCGGCACGATGTCCAGCGGGCGGTCCCGTTTTTGGAGGAAGATGATGTCCGATACCACCTCGGCACCGGCATTCTTTTTGAACGCGTCATTCGGCAGACGGATAGCTCCCAGCAGCTCAGCACGCTGGGCAAGATAACGGCGCACGGTGGAATCCTTGGCGTCCATAGTATAGCGGGAGGTTACAAAAGCCACCACGCCGCCGGGACGCACCTGGTCCAGTGCTTTGGCGAAAAAGTAGTTGTGAATACTGAAACTCAGCTTGTTGTAGGCTTTGTCATTGACCTGATACTGACCGAAAGGTACATTGCCGATGGCAAGGTCAAAGAAGTCACGCCTATCGGTGGTCTCAAAGCCGCCTACTGTGATGTCCGCCTTGGGATAGAGCTGCTTTGCGATGCGCCCGGAAACAGGGTCCAGCTCCACGCCGTACAGACGGCTGTTTCGCATTTTCTCCGGCAGCATACCAAAGAAATTGCCCACACCCATAGACGGCTCCAGAATATTTCCGGTCTCGAATCCCATACGGTCCACCGCTTCATAGATGGACTGAATGACCGTAGGGCTGGTGTAATGGGCGTTGAGGGTAGAGCTTCTGGCGGCGGCATATTCCTCCGGGGTCAGCAGCTCTTTTAGCTGAGCATACTCTAAAGCCCATGCCGGTTTCTCCGGGTCAAACGCATCAGAGAGACCGCCCCAGCCCACATATCGAGAAAGAACCTCCTGCTGTTCGGGGCTTGCCTGCTGTCCGGCAGCTTCCAGCTCTTTCAGCAAACGAATCGCATTGACATTTGCCTGGAACTTGGCTTTCGGACCGCCCTCACCCAAATGCTCATCTGTAATGCGGAAGTTTTTTGCATTGCGGCGCAGGTTAGCCTTGTATTCCTCATAAGATGCTTCCTCGGCAGCTTTGGCATTGGGAAAGGTCTGCCACTGGCCATTGACCTGAATGGAAACCGGGTGTTCGTCCAGCACTTCCTCAAAGGTTTTCTCCGGCTCAGTCACAGGGGCTGGCGGCTCCGGCTCCTCGATATGCAGTCGTTCCACCACCACATCATAAGGCAGATTGTTCTTATCGCCCGGATAGACGGCCATGGTCTCAGAATGGAAGGTCGGGGATTCGGTAGCCGGTTGGGGCTGTTCCTGTCCAAAACCGTCCTGCTGACGGGCATACATCCCGCGCAGCAAAGGCGCAACCTCATCCCAGCGGAAATACAGCATAGCCAGACGCTTTTCCTCTGCATCCATGACTTCCAGTTCTATGCCCTGTGCCGTGGTACGGTAATCGACAATATCGCCGGTCTCCAGATTCAGTGTCTCAATCTCACCGGAATAGGCTCTGCTCAGCCAGTAGGCGATCTCGCTGTTGCTCCTGCCGGATTGCAGCAGCGTGGAAATCTGCTGTTTATCCGCTTCATCCATCAGTCCATGGGCCAATACATCCCGCAGGTCCTGATCTGCCTTATCCGGGTCAATGGGAAGAAACTCGGTATAGTAAGCATTGCGGCGGTCTGCCCGAAGCAGCTGCTCGAACTGTTCTTTGCGCTCTGCCCGGTAGATGGGATATACCATCCCGGTGGGCAGAAGCTGTACGGTGTCCTTCCGCAGCTCGGTGATCTGATAGGCGTCATCCTCGATATACACGGTATCGCCCACGGCATAGACCGGGGCGGCTGGGTCATAGGAGGTTCTTTGCGGAATTGAGCGGCGAACTGCGTCATATTCCTCATCGGAAATGGAAACTTTGGAAGTCTGCTCTGTCTCGGCATCTGCGATCTGCTCGGCATCTGACATCACCTGTTGGATAAACGGATCATTGTCCAGTTTTTCCGGGTCTGTCACCTGTCCGTTGACGATTCCTCTTTCTTCCAGAGCTTCCCGGATGGCGATGGGGTCGATGTCGTCAAAACGGTCCTGTTCTTCTTCGGTATAGAACCGGTCCTCCTGAATGAGCTGGGCAATCCTGCGCTGTACCTTCGGCCAGGGCAGCTGCGTTTCCTCCGGGCTGCCGGCACGGACAACGAACAGGCTGTTGCTGTTACTGCCGCCGTATTCCTGAGCCAGCCATGCGGCGGTATCTTTTTCTCTTGCATGGTCTTTCATATAGCGGACAACAGCGTGTTTACTCTCGATATTGCCGTTCCACGCACAAAGGGCAGTATCAATATCTTCCTGAGAAAGAGGGCGCAGAAGCTCATGGAGCTTTGGATAGGTCTCGTCGATCACTTCCCGGTGTAAACGCTGACGGAACTCCGGCACATCCGAATAGAGTCGGATCAGCTCCATATCCTTAGAACCAAGGACTGCACGGCGCACAGCGGCATTACCCTCGATGACAGCATTTTCACGGTCAGAATGACCGCAGGCATTGCGATATGCGGTATCCTCGGAAATGGCGGCAGTCACCACAGGCTTATACTGCTCAAACTGCTCCCCAAGGGTAGGCTTTGGCGTTTCTTTCTCCACCTCCGGCTGCTGGGCTTGAATGGCATCTTCTTCTGCCAGTTCCTTTTCAGCCTGGATTTTGTCATACTGCGCCTGTTCCTGTTCGGTAAGATAGCGGTCTTTCTGGACAAGTGAGGTAATGCGCTTGGCAACCTTTTCCCAGTTCAAGTGAACATCCGGGCAGTCCTGCTTTTTATAGTGCAGTCCTTTCCCGTCGTGATCTTCGCCGCTGTATGTTGCACCGGAGAGAGCGTGGGAACGCCCACCAATGCCGTATTCGCGTTTGAGGAAATCCACCTTCTCTTTATCGGTGTGGTTCCCCTGGAAAAATACGAAGATACGGCCTTTACCGCCCGCAAAGCTGCTGCCGCCGGTCATGGCGGCGTCGATCTCATCCTCGGTAATGAAGTGCTGGACGGTTGGCACTTGGGAAAGGTCCGAAGAAAAAGTCCTGCGGGACAGGGACAGGTCTTTCAGGTTTTCCCAAATCTCTCTCGGTTTGTGGTAGTGGAAGCGCAGCAACTCCCGGTCCTGCTGGTAGGCCGTCCAGAAGGCAGCGTATTCTTCCGCAAGGGTCTGACGGAACTCCGGGCGGTTCAGCTGCTCGGCAAGCCATGCGGTTTCTTCCGGGAACCCGGTTCTCTGAATACCGGACAGACAGGACAGATACCCGGAATCTCTGGCTTTATCGCTGAAATCGTGGTACAGATGCCAAAGTTTTTCCGCAAGGAGGGAGCGTTCATAGCCTGCCGCTTCTGCAAGCTCCACATTGGAGGCAAACAGGCCGCTCTCCAAAAGCTCCCCGATACGCTCGGCGGCGCTCTCCCAGGAAATGACCTGGGCAGACCTGTCATAACGGACAGACTTCCCATGTGAAAGATGGATACCATCCTCGGCATACCATGCGCTCACACTGCCAAGGCCGTTACCGCCGTGGTACAGCGTTTTCAGTATCTCGGCAATCTCAGCGGTGGTTTTCTGCTTTTCAAAGGCTGCAACCACACGCTCCCTCTGGCGGTCTGTATTGCCGCCCAAACGCAGCACATGGTCGATGTCATTTTGGGCAAAAGAAAAAGCAGAGGATGTATGCGCTACATTCTCTGCTTCATCTATGGATTGGATCTGTTCCGCTTCGGAGAGGAACAGGTTTAGAGTCAGCTGTTGATAAGCTCCGCCATCAGGATTTCCTCGGCCTGAGCTTTGCAGGTGTTCATCAGCCCCACCCACTTCATGGGATCGCTGGCTTTCAGTTCCTCGGTGGCTCCCGCTTCCTTCGCCAGCTGGGGCATCATCTGCTCCAGTCTGCTCTGGGCGGTCTCGTCGATCTCCAGAAGGTGCGGGTACAGCTTCTCGCTCAGCAACATCTGGTTGTAGAGAATGGGACGGTGTTCCTTCAGGTAGGTTTTCCTCATCCTGCCGTACTTGCCCAGGGGTTTCTCCGGCTGCTGGCTCAGCTTCAGGTCGGGAATCAGATAGTCTCCGTTCTGGATATAGGTCATGGGATTGTTCATCTTGTTTGCTCCTTTCTTGGTTGGCTTCGCGCTCTGCATTTCGGACGGTAACGCCGATCTGCCGCAGCACCTGCTGGTTGATCTGGCTGACCGCTGTTCCCAGCGCCCCGATGGTGGACGGGGTATTGAAATCAAAGATTGCCATGAAATCTTCGTGGTCGAAGTAGCGTTCCGGCTCCAGTCCGCAGCGGGACATCAAAGCGTAAGTGATGCTGACGGTGGCTGCTGCCTTGAACTGTACTCCGATGTTAAACTCATCATATTCCTCCAAAAAGGAACCGTCAACGATATAGAAGAAGTCCTGCTGATGCTCCGTCCAGTATTCCTCAGCCAGTTTTCCGGCTACCTCGGTGAGCTGTCCGGCAAGGTCATCACCGGAAACATCATAGGTGCGCTCAAGCATGGCCTGCACCGAATCCAAATGGCGCTCCTCCAGCTGCCACAGCCAGGGAGTGCGGGAATGTTCACGGGTTCCGGTGTCGGAAATATCAAAAACATAGCGCAGGCGGGGTCTGTCCCCGGAATCGTCCACCAGAGCAATTCCCTTGGAGCCGCGCCTTACATACCGGCCCATCTTTTCATTCCACAAATCGTACTCTGCACAGGCGGTGGCGTCCGGACGCTGGGCGTAGATCATCAACTGCTCATGGAACGGGTACTTGTAAAGGCGGGAAGCAGTGGTGAGAAACCCTGCCCATTCCTGCCAGCTCCCCGTGAGCTGCGTTGTTACCTTCTCCGCCATCTGTGCATATAGTTCAGCTTTGGTTGGCATAGTGTTCTGTCCTCCTTTCAGTTTTGGGGTAAAAAGGTGGGGTGGCATATTGCCACCCCATCCCTGCGATTATAGTGTTTACTGGTCAAAATCCGGATACAACTCCAGCTCGGCAAACTCGGCATCACTCATGGCCTGGAGCTTGCCCAGTGCGCTGTCTGTCAACTCCCGCAGCTCGGTTTCCTCCGGGGCCAGCTCGCCGCGCATCTCACGCAGGCTGTCGATCAGTCCGGTGCGGCTGCCGGTATTGTAAATGCACATCAGGTTCATTTCCTCAAAAGTAAAGTTTCCCATATCAAATCTCCCTTTCCGCACTCTTTTTGGGCGCTGTCTTTTTGTGTTCTGCCTTGGGCTGGCTTTTCAGCTGCTCCATGACGGACTTTTTCTTTTCCCGTTCCTCCCGATGGGCAGCGGCAGCCAAATCCATGAGGGAAATGGACTGACCGCTGCGGGCCTGCTGTTCCAGCTCTGCCACCGTAGGCTCTTTTGCGCCATTGTTGATGATACCGTCGATCATGCCGTAATCGTCCTCCACGGCCATCTCCGCATTTTTCAGCGGATTTTCCGGCAGGAATCCGGGGATCTGGGTAAAACCAACACTGTCACAGTAATGATAGGATACCTTACCCTCCTGCTTGATCGCAACGATGTCACTGACACTCATAGAAGGACTGTGAAAATCCGCCGGTTTTTGCAGATTAAACTGCTCATATAGTTTTTCCAGCTGCTCCGGTACCGTGCCAGACTCCCTCAGCGGAGCAGTGTAAATGAGGTCATAACTGCTGCGGTCTATGGAAATGTCATGGGACTTTAGCCAGTCCAGATTCATAAAGCGCACATTCTGCGGATCGTCACGGCTCACCTGATAGATGGCAAAGCAATCTCTGTTCTGAGCAAGAAATGCCTGTTCCCGTTCCTGCTGATGTTCCTGGCGCTCCATGACCTTTTCGTGGAACTGAGGGCTTTTCTCCCATTCCTCACGGTCCACGCCAAAAAGACCGCCATGATCCATGATTTCCTGCGGGTCAAACACCATGCTCTCCGTATTGTCCTCATGCAGCACATAGACGGTCAAACCAGCGGCATCCAGTTCCAGCGCCCGTTCTCTGGTGACAGGGAGCATCCCATCATAGGAGTAGCCGTATTCCTGCATATCTGGTGTGGAGACCTGCTCATCCGGCATGGGGTATTCATCCAGTGCCTGCTCCTGTGCTTCCGGCAGCTGGGAAGAAGCAGCCATCTGACTGGCCTCTGCCTGCATCTGCTGGTAGACAGCTTCCTGCAAGGTCTCAATCATGGACAACGGTGCGTATTTTACAGAGTCTCTGCCCAAATCGTTGTCATCACAAATCTGGAGAACTGCCTTCATGCGAGAAATCTCCGGCATATCCAGCTGACCACCATCCAGCTCTTTCATGGACGCGGCATCGTAAAGGGTATAGTCCCAGCCGCTGTCACAGGACTGGATATGAAGATAGGTGGCATCGTCAATCAGAAACAAAGCCTCCTGCTGGTTGGCGTCCGCCCCCAGCACTTCCATTTCTGGCATTGCCGCAGCCAGTTCCTTTACCGCTTTTTGCACCAGAGGATTATCACGGTAATAGTCGATTGCCTGGATGGTGTCCAGGTCAATGGTCTGGCCGGTCAAAATCGGAAAAGGTCCTTCATAGTCGCTTCCGTCTTTCAGCTCAAAACCAATGCCCTTGATCCCGTTCATTCGTTCTGCCGGAATCTCCTGATAAATGCGGATTGCTTCCTCCAAAGACAGGTTATCGTGGTATTCTCCGAGGTTTGGAAATTCCATGCACTCTGCTACATAGTAGGTCAGATCGCCGGTCTGCTGTCTATCAGATACCTTAGCGGCATCTTCTGGCTGCTCTATCGGGGCGGGTTCCGGCTCTACCTTTGCATGAGGGTCGATTCCGCGCTCTTTGCAGATTTCCTTATAGTGGCGCTCAATGTCGGAGATCAAAGTGCCGGAGGTTTTGTTGATGGTCTCCAAACTGGCTCTCAGCTCTTTCAGCTCTTTGCCCTGGCTCCAGCTTGCAATATAGCCGAAGCTGTTTTCTCCTGTCTCGATGCCAAAATATTTGCAGACTGCATAGGAGATGCTTTCAGCCTCCACTTCTTCCGTGTGACGGTTTTTGATTACCTGTTTTTCTGCGGTTGCATCTTCCTCAACTGCAAGACGCCATTCAAACTGATTTTCGTCCACATAGCGCCAATCCATATCAGAAGCAAACTGTTCGGCTTCTTTTTCTGTGGCAAAATCCAACTTGAAATCATGCTTGGTTCCACCTTCACTCTCCTGCACAACCTTCCATGACGGTAGCATTTCATATTTTTTAGGGTCATGAAGCTTACTGTGGGCAATCTCGTGAACCGTGGCCGAAACTGTCTGCACCTCACTCATGCCCTGACGAATGGCAATTTTCTGATGATCAGCAGAAAAATAGCCGTCCGTATCGGCGGCCATTGCTTCAAAAGTGATCGGCACCGGTGCGCTGCGGCGCAGGGCCTCCATGAATGCCTCATAATTTGGCACATTGCCGGAAAGGGAGGAAGCAAGCTCCGGCAAAGGTTTCCCGTCGGTCTGACTCACATCAAAAACCTTGACCGGGCGAAACATGGGGATCTCGATTTCTTTTTCCTCTGTAACGATCTTTCCGTCTTTATCCAAAATCGGAGCCTTGGTATCCGGGTCCAGCTTCTGCTCCTCGATTTTCTTCTTATACGGTGTCGGGGCAATGATGGTAATGCCATGCTCGCCCTTTTTTACATGACGCTCAAACTGGTCTTTCCACTTATTGTATCCGGCTACCAAAGTGGCGTCCGGCTTCTGCATATAGATGAGCATGGTGTTGTTTACCGAATAGCGGTGAAATCGGGACATGACGGACAGATAACGCATATACTTTTCGCTTTCAAACAGTTCTTTGATGCCCTGCTCGATGCCATCCGTGATTTCCCTTAGCCGTTCTCGGTTGGTGGGTTTGTTCTCAGCCATGATTTTCAATCTCCTTTCCAAGTGTGTGATTTCTGCTGTGTGTTCTGCAATCCATGCCTTTTGTTCTTCTTCACTTTCATAAAGAAAAAGGTCCAGCAGGTATTGTACATAGGCTTTCTTCTGGATTGCTTCCACAAAACGGGGGTGCGGTTCTTCCTCCGGTGTCCTGGGAGAACGGTCGGCTTCCCATTTTTTCAGCAGATAGTAGTAATCGGACAGTACGCGATAACAGCGCTGTCGATCCTCCCGAAACTTCTGTGCCTCGGTTTTTTGCCGGACATATCTCCTGCGGGGCGGGGCCTGACTGTCATAGATCAGGCCAAAGTCCTGTGCCAATTTCTCCGCCGCTTCTTTTGGGGAGAGGTTAAAGAGCTTTGCGGTAAAGTCGATCACATCCCCATCTGCACCACAGCCAAAGCAGTGGAACCGCTGGTCTACCTTCATGCTGGGGTTCTTATCATCGTGAAAGGGACAGCAGGCCATACCAGTTCGTTTGACCTCGATCCCATAAAACGCTGCCGCTTCTCTGGTGCTGACCGACTGCTTGACCGCTTCAAATACATTCTCTGCCATGTGCCTTTAACTGCCGGACTTTTTCACAGGGGGCTGGTATCCGGCGACTTTCGCACGCTCACTGGCAGCTTTGCGGCGCTCGGCGCTGTATGGCTCCCTGACTGATACACACCTCTTGGGGACGGTAAAGTTATGGGCGTCCTTTCGGGTGATCTGGTCGGGGTGCTTTTTTGCCAGCAGTTCCAGTTTCTCCATCAGGCGGGGATCGTGGGTGTAGACCTCAGCCATTGGTTCTGCCTGGTTATAGAGGAGAATGGTTTCCCGTTCCACTAAAGAGAGCTTCATCGGCTGCCTCCTTTCCGCTGGTCAAATTCCAGCTTGAAGTTGGCATACTGTCCATCGTCCTCCAAAACCACAGTGGCATCGTAGGTCTTGCCGGTTTTCTCCGAATATAGCCCCGTCACACGGACACAGCCATCGTTCAGCAGCGCAGACACCACAGCTTTGGTCGGCTGTTTTTTCTTGGCAGCCCACCATTTGTTGTTTTTCCAGATTGCAAATTTGCAAGAATCATTCTGACAGAAGAAGCCTTTTTGCAGTTCTGCAACTTCACCGCCGCAGCGAGGGCATTTGCCCACCACCTCACGGGGCGGAGTGAACAGGTACTCAGTTCCCTTGATGACCTGATAAGTCCCCACCAGATCTTTCAGCATGGTGCTGATCCCATTCAGAAACTCCTCTGGGGCAAGCTGCCCGCGCTCGATCTCGCCCAGGCGATACTCCCACTCGGCAGTCAGAAGCGGCGATTGCAGTTGTTCCGGCAGCACCGTGATAAGGGATACTGCATCGTGGGAAGGAAGAAGCTGCACCGTTTTTCTGTTCTTTTTTCGCTCCAGAAAACCGGCAGATACCAGCTTTTCCAAAATACCGGCACGGGTGGCCGGTGTCCCCAGACCTTTTCTCTCAGCATCCTCCGGCATATCATCTTTCCCGGCAGTCTCCATTGCGGACAATAGGGTGTCCTCCGTAAAGTGCTGAGGCGGACTGCTTTTGCCTTCTTTGACGATTGCCGCAGAAACCGAAAGTGTCTGTCCTTCGGTCAGCTCCGGCAGGGCTTTCTCTGCGCCCTCTTTTTTCGGCTCTGTATCCTTCATTTTGGCACGATAAGCGTCCTCCAGTGCTTTCCATCCGGGGTGCTTCACTGTTTTTCCTTTTGTGGTAAACTCCCCACCGGCACACGCTGCAATCACAACGGTTTCCGAATAGATATGGGGCTGGGCTACGGCGCACATCAGACGCAGGGCCACCAGCTCCAGCACCGCTTTTTCTCCCGCAGGAAGGGCAGAAAGGTCTGCATCCTTGAGATTTCTGGTAGGGATTACTGCGTGGTGGTCGGTTACTTTCTTATCGTTGATTACCGTCTGCGGATCACAGGTAATGGCGATTTCTTTGCGAAACGGCATAGCATTGGCAACCAGATTCACCAGCACCGGCAGGCTGTCTGCCATATCGCCAGTCAGATAGCGGCTGTCAGTACGGGGATAGGTGCAGAGCTTCTTTTCATACAGGCTTTGCAGATAGTCCAGGGTCTGCTGGGCTGTAAATCCAAGCAGGCGGTTGGCATCTCTTTGCAGAGTAGTCAGGTCATAGAGGGCAGGCGGCTTTTCGGACTTTTCCTTGCACTCCACCTTTTTGATTGTGACATTTGCACCCTGACAGGCTTCTTTCAGCTGCTCAGCAGCAACCTTATCCGCCATGCGCTCCCCGGATACGGTAAGACCGGGCAGCTCCAGCGCCACGGTATAAAAGGGAATCGGCTGAAAGGTGTCGATCTCAGCTTCTCGCTGAACAATAAGCGCCAGCGTCGGGGACATCACGCGCCCGATGTTGAGGGTACGGTGATACAGCACGGAAAAAAGCCTTGTCGCATTGATCCCCACCAGCCAGTCGGCCTTGGCACGGCAGAGAGCAGCATCTCGAAGTCCGTCATAGTCCGCACCGGGGCGCAGGTTTGCAAAGCCTTCCCTTATGGCGGAATCTTCCATCGAAGAAATCCAGAGCCTTTTCATCGGCTTCTTGCAACCTGCCAGCTCATAGACGCTACGGAAGATCATCTCGCCCTCGCGTCCGGCATCACAGGCATTTACCACTTCCGTCACATCCGGGGCATTCATCAGCTTTTTGAGAATATCAAACTGCTTTTTCTTATCTTTTCCCACCACCATCTGCCAATGTTCCGGCAGGATAGGCAGATCATCATATCGCCACTTGGCATACTTTGGGTCATAGCTGTCTGCATCCGCAAGACCGGCCAGGTGGCCCACGCACCAGCTGACACGCCAGCCGTTGCCCTCCAGATACCCGTCCTTACGGACGGTTGCGCCGATCACCGCCGCCAAACTCTGGGCAACTGATGGTTTTTCGGCAATTACCAATTTATGTTGAGCCATGATGGTTCCTCCTCTCTTTGAGCCATCGGGACATTTCCCGGTGACAGATACCTACGCAGGGCCTTCCATAATTCCCGCAACCATAGCAGGGGTGGCTGTGAGGTAAAGAAGGAGGACGGGAAGTTTCCTTCCCGCCCTCCGGCCTGCGTGTCATCATGCGTTCATAGGGACTGTCTGTGAATCGGGTCATTTCACTCTGTCCTCGTCATCTTCTTCTGTGCTGCCCCCGTCAGCATCCGGCTCGTCCGACTCCTCATCCTCGGTTTCCCATTCCTCGGAATCTTCCTCGCCATAATCATAATCGTCCAGACTGTCATTGCCCTTGGTCTTAGGCTTGTTCTTAACGAGCTTCAAGTAGGCAAATACGCCACCGCCTCCCAGCAGAGCCAGCAAAAGGACTATCGCAGCCGGGTTCAATCCGGCAGGCTTCTCCTTTTCCGGCTCCGATGTTTCTGCCGGAGGTTCCGGTGCTTTGCCCGTACATTTACTCTTATCAGTTGCGCAGACCGGGCAGGCCGTATTGACTGCCCCTGCTTCACATTTTGTTGAACAGCTGCATACCGCAGGCATCTCCTCTTTGGGTTTTCCATCTTCCATCAGCGCCACAAGGTCTGCATCGTCCACCTGATTCAGAAAGTGAACAGCAGTCTCCTTGTCCTCATTCGCCCTATCAATCAAGATGTAAAAGTAATTTCCAGCTTTGGTCGTAACAGTAATAAGCTGCTTATTGCCTCCAAAATCATCCACCAATGCCGCATTCCCCTCCGGTGTAAGTGCCGGTGCCGGTTCTGTTTCTTCCACAATCACATTGCTGTCATTGGTAGAATCCTCTGCCGGTGCTGCCGGAGCCTGTTCTGACCCCTGTGCGAAAGCAGGGATTGTAAAGCCAAATGCCACAACCATTGTCAGGCAAAGGGCGGAAAGTGTTTTGCAAATTCTTTTATTCTTCATAAGCGGTAGCCTCCTGATTATTTGATTCCGGCAGTGCCGTATCTCTGCCATGGTTCATTCCACCGGAAAGCATAGCGTTCAGCTGTGCTGGAGTCATGCGTAACGCACGAACCATCTGAACGATTTCCAGATTCTCTGCCTCCGTTTTCTGTGCTTCCAAGGTCTTGAGCTTTTCCTGATATTCCGCAATCTTCTCACGGGTTTTCTCAATTTCCTGGTCGATACGTTCAATTTTGTTTTTTGCCATAACCGTTCACTCCTTTCCACAAAGTCTGTTACCAGTTCATCAGGCCGTAGCCCTTAATACTTTGATAATTCAGGTCATAACTTTTGATCTTGCAGGCATCGCCGGAATTTCCCTCCACCGTATAAACACGGCTGCCATCCGTACCGATCACGATACCCACATGGTCCGCTGTCCCATCTAAATCCCAATCAAAGAAAATTGCATCTCCGGGAGCCAGATTGTTATAGCCTCTTGCACCCCATTGTCCATGAGACTGGAACCACGGAACGCCCTGCCACTCACAGCCTGCAAAGCGCGGCTCACTTTTTCCAGCCTGGTTATAACACCAGGATACAAAGCAGGCGCACCACTCCACGCGGCTGTCAAAGCCATACCAGCTCCAATAAGGATAGCCGCCCACATTGCCCACCTGACGCTTGGCCAGTTCCACCAGCTGAGGATTGCCGGGGCGGGTACCGTTAATGAACTGCACACCGGACAGATCTTCCGAGCCGCTGGTATCAGGGGAACCGCCGCCAAACAACAGCGGCTTATTGCCCATGGTCTGTCGGTAGACCTGATACATTTCCATCTGCTCCGGGGTCAGAATCTCCGACGCCACAGCGGAAATGGGCTTGCTGGTGAGTTTCACATTCAAAATGTAATACTCATAGGGGACTTCTTCTGAGGTGGTCTCGCCGGTCTCCGGGTCGGTGGAGGTCTCCGTGCGGTAGCGAATCTCCACTTCCTCAGTAAGCGTCAGCTGATACTGTGCTGCAAACACACGCGCCAGCTCTGCCTGAGCGCTCTGCCGGGTGTAGCCTTGCAAAACGGCAGACAGAAATGCTGCCAGCTCATGAGGGTCATGACCGATCATACCAAGGTCATAGCGATACTCGTCATACCCTGGGTGGCTGCTTTCTATGTTGTCGATTTCCTCCTGCAACTGGGCTTCTCTGGCTGCATAATCTGCCTCCACCGCCAGCATTTCCGGGTCATCCGACGGATAGGTGGTGCCGGAGAGAACGGAACCGATGCTCTGCGCCATCATGGAGCAGGAGGACATGGTATTCATCAGCATACAGGTAATGAGGAACAAAACCCCTGCCATCAGGAAACCCTTCTTGTGGCGCATGACGAATGCCCCTGCCTGCTGTACCTTTTCTTTTACCGTCCTTGCGGCTTTTCCGGTTTTGGATGCAGCCTGGGCGGTATTTCCGGCAGTCTGACCGGCGTGGTTGGCGGCAGCATACTGCTTTTTGATGGCCTGTTTTTGCTGCCAGCGGGAAAGAGGGTTGCTGGCAAACTGGGGATTTTCCTGCAAAGATTTCTGGTACAGAACATTTACATTTGCCTTTTCCAGTTGACGCTCTGCCTGGGCTGCTTTGCGGTACGGCTTCAGCTTGTGGCTGCGATAGCCCTCCCGCACCAGATAAGCGCCGGTCTCCACCGCTTCCTCGGACTTGTGGGCGCTTTCCACGCCCACATTGTCCTGCTCTGTTTCCCGGATCTCTTTGTGGAGCTTGCCTGCGACCAGATGGACGGGAGCTTCCCTGACTCCTTGAGAAACTTTGGAAGGTGGCTTTTTCTTGTCCTCAAAGGTCAGCTTCGAGGTCTTTTTTCCGGTATCCGGGTCAATGACCGTCTGCCTGACCTTTTTCTTTGGGATATTGGCCTGCGCCTTATCTGCTCTGGCCGCAGCTTTCTCCGCTTTACGGATCGGCTTTTCCAGTGCAGGATCAGACCGTTCCTCATCAGTAAAGCGCAGGCGCGGCTCTTTATTCAAACCATTCTCCCAGCATGAGGGAGGACATCATGTAGTGCAGCTCTGCATAAATGGCCATTCCCACAGGATCGTTGAACATACAGCCGGACAGGTAGGCATAAAACTGTGCCACCACATCGGACAGGATCTTCGCCTCTGTTCCTTCCAGAATCAGGCCGCCCATACCTTCTTTAGCACGAATGGCGCTCCAGACCTCTGCCAGACGGAGCAGCCCCACCTGACCGGTCTCATTCAGTTCGGCTGCCTGATCTGCCGCCGTGCGGCACTCACTTACCGCATCGGCCATGACTGTAAGCAGCTGGCTGCGCTGGGCATTTACCGCCCTGTCAAAAAACATCAGCGGATTTTTATTCAAAATGTTGGGGTTCATCATCATTCATCCTCCTTCTTTTTCAGTTCCTGGGGTTTGGTGGTCATAATGCGGTAAAGCTCGGTATTCTTCGGGAAGTGATCCACGAAAGGCAGGATTGTAGAGCCATAAAACAGCAGGCCCTCGCCCTCACCGGAGTGGGTCACATAAGATAATTGGTGTGTGGAAATACCCAGCTGCTTGGCGAGGATCTGACGGTCTCCGCCTGCCTGGTTGAGCATATACACGAAGTCCGAGTTTTCAAAGATGTTCTCTACCTCGCGGCTGCTCAAAAGGTCTTTGACATTCTGGGTGATACCTGTCGGAATACCGCCCCATTTTCTGAATCGCTTCCAGATTTCCACCGTATAGGCGGCGGTCTGCTCCTCCTTCAAAAGCAGGTGCATCTCGTCGATGTAGTAGCGGGTAGACTTGTGAGCGGCACGGTTGATGGTAACGCGGTTCCACACCTGATCCTGTACCACCAGCATACCGATTTTCTTGAGCTGCTTGCCCAGTTCCTTGATGTCATAGCAGACAATCCGGTTATCAATATCCACATTGCTCTGATGATTGAACACATTCAAAGAACCCGTTACATAGATTTCCAATGCCGTTGCAATGTACTGAGCTTCTTTTTCTTCCTGCTCCCGCAGCAAGTTATAAAGGTCCTCCAAAATCGGCATATTCTCCGGGCGCGGGTCATTGAGATAGGTCTGATAGACCAGGCGCACACAACGGTCAATAATGGTTTTCTGCACCGGCTGCAAGCCCTCCTTACCGCCCACGATCAGCTCACACAAGCTGAGGATAAAGTCAGACTTGAGGGACAGCGGGCTTTCATCATCCGAATAGTCCAGATTCAGGTCCATCGGATTGATGTAGTTGGTTGAGGTAGGCGAGATCTTGATGACCTGCCCATGCAGACGCTCAACAAGAGGTGCGTACTCCGCTTCCGGGTCACAGATAATGACATCATCGCTGGTAAGCAAAAAGCAGTTGGCAATTTCTCGTTTTGCGCTGAAGGACTTACCAGAACCCGGCGTACCCAGAATCAGGCCGTTGGGGTTTTTCAGCAGCTTTCTGTCCACCATGATGAGGTTGTTGGACAGAGCATTGATGCCGTAGTACAGAGCTTCTTTCCCGTTCTGGAACAGTTCCTGCGTAGTGAAGGGCACAAATATAGCTGTGGAACTGGTGGTCAGTCCTCGCTGAATCTCAATCTGATTGAGACCCAGAGGCAGACAGCTCATCAGCCCTTCTTCCTGCTGGAAGTCCAGCCTGGTCAGCTGACAGTTATACTTCTGGGCAATAGAGCCTGCCTGAAAGATGTTGTTGCCAAGCTGACGGGGATTGTCCGCTGTGTTCAGCACCAGAAAGGTCAAAAGGAACATTCTCTCGTTGCGGCTCTGCAAATCCTGCAAGAGTTTTTTCGCTTCACTGCCGTAGGTAGCAAGGTCAGATGGAATGATGTCCATGTCGTATCCGGCACGGACTGCTTTTTTCTGTTCCTCGATCTTGCTGCGGTCCAGGTCGGTAATCTTTCGCTTTACCGTTTTGATGGCTTTCACCTGATCCACCGACTGAATGTGCATACTCACAATGAGCGAACTTTCCATATCCAGAAAATCAGCCAACAGACGGTCATTCAGCTCCGGTGCGAGAATCTGCAAAAAAGAAACAGCTCCGTATTTCTTACCCATACGGAACTGCTTGCCGGTGCGGAACTCAAAGGAGCTTGGTGCAATAAAATCCTTTGTGGACAGACCGGAAGGAGCCAGCCAGTCCCATTCAAACTGAAACGGGAGTTGTTCATCCATGTGGAATACCGCATGAAGCTGAAAAAGCCTTTCTTTACCGTCCAGCGTTCTGGCAGCTACACCAAGACGCTTGAAGTTATTAAGTATATCGGTCTCAATACGCTCCAGACGGGGCTTGGCGGCTTTGATGCTGTCCGCGTCGATACCAAAGGTCAGGTATTTGGTCTTGATGAGACCGTTGTTACCTCTGGCCAGCTGATTTTGCAGCATTGTGGTGTATTCCTCGCGGATACTGTCAAAGGCGTCCCTCTGGGGCGGGATGGAAATGGAGTTAGCAAAGGTCTCCTCCGATGCCGCAAGGTTCAAAAAAGACAGCTGGAAATGTATCGAGCTGTCAAAATAATTGAGGAAACCACACCAACCCTCAAAGATTGCCGTCTTATCTTCGTTTTGGGAGAGCTGATAGTTGATGTCCTGAAACTGGATGGTCTTTGTGTAGTAGCTGTCCGATATGCGGCAGATTCCGTCCGGCCACATCCGTTCATAAGGGATACTGTCCTGCGCAGATTTTCCTTTTTTGTCCGTGCGGTTAGCGCGGGCAATGGCCGCTTCGATCTGCTTCTTATCGGCGCGGGACAGCTTTTTCTTTGTCTTTACCGGCTGCACAGTTTTTTCCTCGGTTTTTCCGAACATCCGATGCAGCCATTTTTTTATTGCGGTGAACAATGTCATACACCTCCTTATCGAGCATTTCCTGCCGCTTTAATACGGCATAAAAGTTGTTGGTCTGGTAAGGTCGCTGCTTTGGACGGATCACAGCTACTTTGAGAATGTTGCCCACGATCTTTTCCAGGGGCTGTCCATGCTTTTCGTACATAGCCAGCATAAAGAAGGGCAGCATAACCAGCATCATACACATAGCCGCTACACTGTTTCCGGTAGGTTTTCTGAGCAAAAAGAAAAGCGGTACGCCAATAAGCGCTCCGCCCGTGAAGCAGATAAGCTGCCGCTTGGTCAGATTGAACATGACCTTTGTTTTGACTTTTGTTAAGTCCTTGGGTACGGGTACATAAGCCAATGTAGAAACCTCCTTCCGTTTTAGTGCGCCTGAAAGACTGATTTGGCGAGACTGCCGGTTTTGAACAGCGTAAAACATAGCAGTACGGTGTAGCCCACGCAGCTCCAGATTGCCATGATGATGTCATCTTCCAGAGCGATGTTCTGCACCAGCACAGCATAAATTGCCACGCAGACGATAATGAGAAACGCCTGAAAGCCCAGTGCCAGCAGGGATCGGAGGTAATTCTGTCCCATACCGCCCCATTCTTTGCCCATCATTGCAGCCATTGGAACGGGAGCCACCGAAGTTACAAGGTAGATCTCGATCATACGGCCATAAATAACGATAAAGATACAGATATACAACGCCCACATGGTAATGCCAATAAAGAGGGATTGGAACCACAGTCCGAACAGCGGTCCCAAATCCATTTCCATCAGCCTCGGTTCCAGATCGGTCATAACTGAGGAAATGTCAATGGACGCATCCGAATTGATAATCCCTGCCGCCTGCGCCACCACGCTCTGCGCCATATCAAAGACGCCCATCACGATATTCCATGTGTTTGTGACAATGAGGATGGCGGCAGCTGATTTGAACACCCACTTGAAAATCATCCAGGTATCCACATCATGCAGGTTGTTCTTGTCTGCAATCATCTGGATCAGGTCTACGGTCATCACGATAGCCAGGATCACACCTGCAATCGGCACCATGATGGAGTTTGACAGATTCTCAATCATATTGAAAATACTGCCATTCCATCCCTGTGGGGTCTGTCCTACCTGTACGGATATATTCGCGACCTGTTGGTTTACGCTGTCAAACATCCCCGAAAGGTTGCTCATAATACCGCCCACCAGCATTTCTTTCAGCCAATTTGTCAGGGCTTCAAGTAAGAAATCCATACGGTGTCAACCTCCTTTCCGCCGCCCCCGCAAAGCTGCGGGAGCGGCAAGGATTTCATACGGAGACGCTTAGACAGAGAAAAGCCCAGAGAGCAGAGGTACAAGGACCATGCCGACTACGGCTACACCAGCGCCGGCCATGAGCTGCTTCATGCCCTGTGATTTTGCACCAGGGTTGTCGTTTCCGTAACCTTCCAGCAGGTTGATGACGCCCCAGATACCAAGACCGGCACCGAGCGCGATAACGAGGGTCTGAAGAACGGTGATTGCCTGTTCAAAAAATGCCATATAGTTTGTTAGCCGGAATCTGATTAAAAAATAGGTTTGTCATGTTTCATAGGCATACAAAAGCCGGAACAATCTGCCGCCCGGTTTCCGGGGGCATGATCCCGGCTGTCCTCCTTTTTCATTATTTTTTCTTGCGATTGTCCGCTTTGTACGCCAATGGCCCATAAAGGGCAAGTGCGGCGAATAGATAAGATCACTCCCTTCAAAAGCGGAACGAAATTAAGCGCCCTTTGTGTCTACTTCATATACATCGCAGACCTCATTGGGCTTGAGTTTCAGCCTTGCGGACAGGAATGCTTCAATGTCAAACGCGTTCTTGTCATCCGCGTCGGCAGTGTACTTGAAATTGGGGTGCTTGGTAATGTCGTACTTATCCGAAAGGAATGGACGCACACCGCGCAGCTGGAGGATACACTTGCCGCCGTCCATAACGGCAAGCTCATCCTGGCTCATCAGCTCTTTCCCCAATTTTTGATAGTTGAGCGAATGGGAGGTTTCCCTGCCACGGCTCTCTCCGGTGTTGTAGGTGTCGATGGTTTCCTTGCCCAGCACGGCAGCCAGCTCCTTGAGGGTGGTCGGTTCCTTACCGCCCAGGAAGATGGAAGTATCCATGTTACCGATGATGGTATCCGCGTTGTCCTTATAGATCGCCTTGAGCTGACTCTGCGCCTGCAACACCAGACAGGCGGAGATCTCACGGCTTCGGATGGTGGCCACCAGCTTTTCCAGCTTCGGAATCTGCCCGATGTTGGCACACTCATCAATCAGACAGCGCACATGAACCGGAAGCCTGCCGCCATACACATCGTCGGCCTTTTCACAAAGCAGGTTGAATAACTGGGTGTAGCACATGGAAATGAGAAAGTTAAAACTGTCATCCGTATCACTCATAATGAGGAACAGGGCAGTTTTCCGCTCTCCCAGAGTATCCAGCTCCAGCTCGTCATAAGCTGTGACCTCGCGCAACTCTGCAATGTCAAATACGGCAAGGCGCGCACCACAGGAAATAAGAATCGACTTGGCTGTTTTTCCGGCGGCCAGCTTATATTTCTTATACTGACGCACCGCAAAGTGGTTTGGCTTCTCGGCTTCCAGTGCATCAAACATCAGGTCTACGGGGTTTTTGAACTCCTCGTCATCCTCACGGACTTCCATTGCATTGATGAACTCAATGAGGGTGGAGAAGTTCTGCTCCTCCACCGGAGCTTCATAGTGGATATATCCAATCAACGCGCAATACAGCAATGTTTCCGCCTTGACCCAGAAATCGTCTCCGGTCTTGCCTTCGCCTTTGGTATTGGCAATCAGCGTTGTTACCAGCTTCAAGATGTCCTTTTCGCTATGGATATAGGCGAAAGGGTTATAGTGCATGGACTTCTTGAAGTTGATTGTATTTAGGACCTTGATTCGGTACGGCTCATAAATGACCTTGCCGTGCTTATCCTTCATGGGCTTTCCGTCTTTCCCCGGCTTGGGTGCGCCCCTTTGGAGCATTTTTCCGCACTCCACCAAAATGGTTCCCTTCGGGTCAGTCACGACGTAGCTGCTGTGCATCTGCATCAGATTTGGTTTGAGCCAGAAACGGGTCTTACCGGAACCGGAGCCGCCGATCACCAGCACATTTTTGTTTCTGGCGGTCTTTGGGTCCTTGGGGCGGCTGTTCATGGTCAGGCTCTCGGTTTTTGTGAGAATGACATTGTTCTGGAACACCGGGTCGATGTAGGGAGCAATATCCTCACGGGTTCCCCAACGGGCAGAGCCATACTCCATGCCGTGACGGTACTTCTTGGCGTTTTTACTTTTGAGATACACCGCCAGACGCAGGCCAGCACCGCAGCACAGCCCCGCCAGCAGATCCAACGGGTGCAGGCTGGGCCAGAAACTTTGCAACGCCCCAGGCAGGACAGCAAACAGGGAAAGGAATTTCTCCGAAGCATTTGCCCCCTGAGCCAGTCGCCATGCCTCCCCGAAGTTGGTAGCAAACAGCCCCATCAGGAGATAGGGCAGGTTCAGCAAAACGAGCTTTTTGATGTCAAACTGCTTTTTCATCGTTCCAGCTCCTTTCGCTTGGTGCGGTCCACCACGGCATTTTTGACCATCTCTTTGAACTGACTGAGTTTTGCCAGCACAGACGGGCGTTCCGTTTTCTCGGCCTTCTTGACCTTTTTGCTGATGTACTCGGTAAATGCAGCGGTCAGCGCATCGGCGTCACGGCCTTTGAAAAAGATCAGGTACTTGGGTGGGGAGCTACTGCGGTCTTTCTTCACCGCATAATCCACACCATATTTCCGGGCGATTTTCTCAAACTCCTTGATAGAGGGGTCTGTGATCTCAATGTTGGATATTCCCTGATTCTGACCAATGAGCTGCTTGACGGTCTGTTTGCCGTGAGGTGTCACAGGAGCGTCACGGCTTCTCTGCTTTTGCAGCTTCTTTTCCTTGCAGTGGGCCATGTACTTGCTAATGGCGGCTTTGAGCAGCCTGCCAGTGAACTTTGTTCCACTGACAACCAGTGTTAAAGTCCTATTTTCCACTTCTTCCTGCATTTTCATCGCCTCCTATTACAATAAATTTGGACAGGAAAGCCGGGCAGCCAGTCCGGCTTTCTTTCCATCTCGTGCCTAAGCTACAATAAGAGGAGCAACTGGCTGACCCTTGCCTCCTTGGGCTTTTATGTCCGTTGGAAAGACTGTTAGCCATCCTCTTGTTGCAGCGTTCGATTTGAGCAGGTTGAGCCACCGGATGCCGGAGAGTTCGTGTCACCCAATAGATTGAATCGGCAGCGAGAAAAGATGGATTTCCGGTTGCAGATTCTTTGTGTTGGAGGAATGTGAATGAACTGCGTTGGCATCGATGTTTCCAAAGGTAAGAGCATGATTGCAGTCATGCGGCCCTTCGGAGAGGTAGTGGTTTCACCCTTTGAAGTGCGCCACACCGCCAGCGAACTGAGCGAGCTGGCAAGGCTGCTCAAAAACCTGGACGGTGAGACCCGCGTGGTGATGGAATCCACGGGCAATTACCATGCGCCGGTGGCCTGGCTGCTCCACGGCGCGGGGTTTTATGTCTCCGTAGTCAATGCAATGCTGGTGCACGACTACGGGAACAACAGTTTAAGACGGGGCAAGACCGACAAGAAGGATGCCGTGAAGCTGGCCAACTACGGCCTTGACCACTGGCTCACACTTCCGAGATATGTTCCGGAAGAGGACACCCGGCTCATGCTGAAGACCTGCTACCGGCAGTACCAGCAGTATTCCAAAGTACAGACCATGCTGAAAAACAACCTGATCTCCCTGCTGGACACCGCTTTCCCAGACGCAAACCGCCTGTTTACCAGTCCGCCCCGCGCCGATGGCAGTGAGAAGTGGGTGGACTTTGTCGCCACTTTTTGGCATTGCGAGTGTGTCTGTGGTCTGTCTAAGAAAGCCTTTACCGCCAAGTACCAGAAGTGGTGCAGAAAGCACGGCTACAATTTCAGCCAAGATAAGGCGTTGGATATTTATGCCTCTGCCTGTGGACGCTTCGGTGTCATGCCGAAAACAAATACGGCAAAACTTTTGGTAGAACAGGCCATTTCCCAACTCCAGACAACTTCCGCCGCATTAGCTGCTCTCAAGCAGGAGATGCAGTCTCTGGCAGCTTCTCTGCCGGAGTATCCTGTAGTGATGGAAATGTTTGGTGTTGGCCCTACACTCGGCCCCCAACTCATAGCTGAAATTGGCGATGTGCGCCGTTTTCATTCCAAGAAAGCGCTGGTGGCCTTTGCAGGCATTGACGCCCCGCCCTACCAATCTGGCCAAATAGATGTCCGCAGCCGCAGCATTTCCAAGAGGGGATCTGCCTCACTGCGCAGGACACTTTTCCTGGTGATGGGCGTCCTCCTGCAATGTGCCCCAATGGATGAGCCGGTCTACCAGTTCATGAACAAGAAACGCTCTGAGGGCAAGCCATACCGTGTCTACATGATGGCATCCGCCAACAAGTTCTTGCGTATCTACTACGCTTCTGTGAAAGCCTATTTGGATTCCCTGGAACACGACTGATTTCCCTGCGCTATACCATCTGGCTGGCCGCCGTTTCGATTTTGAGTTGCTCAGCGGCTTGATTTTGTGTTGCCTTTTTCGCTGCTCCCAAAACCTGAAATTTCTACTTGACTTTTGTTAGCAGGTCTTTTCACAAAATGTGCAGGGGTGGTGCATTTCTTTCTAAGGCGGGACCACCAGCCGCCGGAGGAGGTATTTTTTCATCGCTCCATCCCGCGGCTCTTTTTCTTTACCGGCTTCTTATCCGGCAGATTCCACTCTTTCCGGAACTCTGCCACACCTTTGGGGTCAAATGCCTTCAGCTTCTCCAGATCAAAGGCAACAGCAGAATATTTTCCATAACCGGACTGAACCTGATAGGGAAGCACCTTCCCCAATTTGTTCTCTTTGATGAATCGCAGCAAATCCTTGCTGATGTCACCGGAAATAAACGCCTCTCCGGGGTCCAGGGAATATCCTGGTAGGTTCACCGTCATATCTGCAAACGCCTCTGCTCCATCTTCTGTATGGGTAATCATGCCGATATAAAGCCGCTGATTATTCGCATACATTCCAAGTTGCAGCGATATGGTTTCTTCCCCATATTCCCACTTAAAGGGTACTTTCTTTTCCTCATTCATATCGGATTCCTCCTATCGTATCTGTTCTTTGTGGTCATAAAACAAATCTCCATTTCTGACCTTTGCATGGCTGAGAATCTTGATCTGCCCATTTGCCTGACTGTCCAGAGCTTTTTCATAGCCTATATCTGACAAAAACAGGCGGGTGCGTTCTCCTTTCCAGCCAACCGGGGAGTCATGCGTCAGTACATCAAAAATAATCATGTGCCGGGTGTTCTCCGCAAATCGCTGGAGATCCATGTAGTCATGACCGTGATAGTTCTGCGCCCCGGCTTTCTGGCGCATTTCCTCCATCAGCTGCCCGATTGTTTTGCCTTCCTGCATAAAACCCACTTCCTTTCCGTTCTTATGAGACCAGCAAGATTATCTCCCGCAGCTGAGCAAAGTAGAGCTTTCCCTTTGGCGTAACCAGCGTGTAGGAGCCGGTATGCCCGTGATTGCAGTAGTCTTTCACACAGAACAGCCCCGTATTTTTCACATTGGCATAGGGCAGCACATTGCCGGATGCTGTGCGGTACACAAACCGTCGTTCTATCAGAAACCGAACAAACCGGCGCTCCGGGACATCCAACTCTTTGGCGGTTGTCCTGAGATTGGTGCTGTGCTTTAAGTCGATGAACAGGTCATAGAAAGCGGCTTTGCCCTCCAGCTGTGCATTTTCCTTACGCAGAGAAATATTTGCTTCACGCTCAGCCAACAAGTCTGAGCAGAGCTTCATCAGAGCCTCCGGGGAAGTAGCTACCTCCCAAAGCTTCTCTCTTGTGAGATAGGCCCCGTGCTTGCGAATGGTAGGCAGAACCTCATCGAATACCCACTGTTCAAACTGTTCTGCCGATGGCAATTTGCTGTGAACAATCAGGCGGTACAAATCTCCTTCGGGGATAAAAGTCATACTGATTTTGCGGTCGGGGCTTTGTGGGTGAGGTGCGTCGCGTTTCACGACATACCTACAATGGCGGATAATTGCATCGCGGGAATTGCTGTACCCCAGCGCAGCGGCCACATCCGTTCCGCAGAACAGGTATTTGCCGTTTTCTTCGATGACCCGGATACTGCCAAACTCCGGGTTTTTGAAAATTTCCATCTGGTTCATGTCGTGCCTCCTTTGGCATGATAAAAGGCGGCCTTTACCAGCCGCCTGCGTGCATATCGTGGTTGACCAATGAAGTGAAGTGATTATTCATGGTGGTAGGCGCATTGAACAGCACCGCAAGCAGGTACTGCTTCATGTTGCGTACCTGGGTGGTGTTCTTTTGCAGACAGTCCATGACAAACTCGATGTGGGAGCTGTCCAGTTTCAAAAAACGGGAACGCACGATTTCGTGAGGAAAGTCTGCCCCAGAGATCCGGGTGGTCTTTCGTCTGGCACAGACCGTTTCTACCAACAGCTCTACGATCTCATTCAGGTCATCCAGGTAGAGAGGATAACGCTGCTTCAGACAGTCATACTCGATATTCTCCAAAATCAATTCCCGATAATTTTCTATCTCTGTGACAGACATCGCATCTCTTCCTTTCCGTTCCGGCGGTCTTGCCGCCGCTGTTTCCCGGAAGGGAATGGAATCGGTACTTGATCCATAAGTAATTGATTTTTCTGTATTTGATTTCTCTATATTTAATTCTGCGGGCTTTTCCGTATCCGGTTTATCCATATACGGGTTTTCCGTATCTGGTGAATCCGTATCCAGTTTTCTAAGCTGTGGCTGCTCGTATATGACATACTCTGTATCGCTGATGCGTCCCTGCCGGTCACGCAGCTTGTGCCGCACAATGTAACCGGCAGCCTCCAATTCCCGCAACGCAGCGCCTATGGCATCCACGCCCTCCTTACAGATCTTTGCAAGACCACGGGTGGTGTAATTCCAGTCCTCTGGCAAAGACAGCATCATGGAAAGCAGCCCCTTGGCTTTTAACGACAGGTTTGCATTTCGTAAATGATGATTGCTCATCACGGTATAATCACGGGTCCGTTCAATACGAAAAACGGCCATCGACCTCACTCCTTCCGAATTTTGGGTACAAAAAAACCGCAATCCTCATTCCAAAGAATTGCGGTGTTCAACACTTTTCAAATTTTCTTGCATAGAACCAAAACAGCGGCTTTCGAGGACGCGCCTCTGTAAATGGCTCCTCCTGGGCGAAAGGAAGTGTTTGCATCACTCGGTCAATATCCGTTGAATCCATGTCATGCTGAGATTTGCAATCTTCCCGGATTGCTTCTTGAATTTCCTTTACCGTACACATAGTCATTCCTTTCCTTTCGTTGTATGGGTTTATGAGCGGCGGCGTTTTCCCGGTTTGAAATCGAGGATATGTCCCTCAATCACACGAGCGTAATGCTTGATCTTAATCTCCCGGCGCTGCTGGCTTTGCAGGGCAGCCTGATACCCGTCCTCGGTCAAAAACAGCCGCATTTCCTCTCCGGGGCTGCCGTAAGCTGTGCTGGGACGCAGGACGGAAAACTCAATCATCCAGCGGGTGTTATCCCAAAACCTCTCTACGGCGAGAATGTTGTGTCCTTTCAGCTCACGGGCTGAAATATCCCTCATAGGCGGCTCCTTTCATCGTTCCTGATCTCTCTGACGCTTTTTCTGCCATGCCTCCAGCAGCTTGATGATGGTTTCCTGCATCCGCTGGGGCGTATAGCTTTTAGGGAAATACTTTCGCAAGGTGTCAGAGGTAAATGTCACTCGGTCCAGATCGCTTTTCTTTTCCTCACCCATGATGACACGCATCATATCGAGGGTCAGATGCCCCTCCTGACTGTATTTTTTGAGCCGCTGAGCTTGAGAAAGAGAAGGGGTAGCCTGTTCGCTGTCCATCGCGTCCAACAGGTCTACCTGTTCCTCCTTTTTGAGAAAGGACAGCTCATAGGCAGGGTTCAGGGCAATCTTCTTTTCATCCACCATATCCATCAATTCAGGAATCAGCTCTGTCAGACGGATATAGCGCTGAACTTGATTTCTGCTTGAACCAGCCTGCTGAGCCAATATTTCATCGGCTCTCAACTTCGTCCCAACTTGGGACGAAGTTAAATCAACTCGCTCTCCCTGATGTTTCATGGCATCCAGCTTCATCTTGTAGGCAAATGCTCTTTCACTGGGGAGCAGACTTTCTCGTTGCAGGTTGCTGTCAACCATAATGATCGTGGCGGCATCATCATCCAAATCCCGAACAATGACCGGCATGGTCTCCTTTTCTGCCAGCTCACTGGCTCTGTGCCGCCTGTGTCCGGCTACCAGCTCATAACCGCCCTCCGGGTCCGGTCGAGCAATCGCCGGAACCAGAACGCCATACTGCTTGATACTGTCTGCGGTCTCCATCATGGCTTCGTCATCCTTGACTTTGAATGGATGCCCTTTGAACGGGTGCAGTTCCGACAGCGGGATTTCTACTACTTTTTCTCTCTGAGCATCGGCACGGCTCTCCTCCGTAGAAAACAGATCATCTACCGATGCCAGTTCTACTTTTTTCGCGCTGCTTTTCAAGTTTCAACACCTCCTTCGTCAGATTTCGATACCCCTCTGCCACCTTACCGCCAGGGTCATGGACGAAAATGCTTTTTCCCTCTGCGCTAATTTCCTTTGCACGGACAGAGTGTGGAATCTCCGTTCCAAAGACTTTGATTTTACTTCCATAGGTGTCCCGCAGCAAAGCAGCAATCTCTTTGGCAAAGTTGGTGCGGTTATCCACCATCGTCAGCAGTATACCGTCAATCTGGAGCTTTGGATTGATCTGCCGTTTTACCTTGCTGACCGTAGATAAAAGCTGTTCCAGTCCTTTGGCGGGCAGATACTCTGCCTGAACGGGAATTATGATCCTGTTCGCAGCCGCCAGCGCATTGACCGTAAGCATCCCCAACGAGGGCTGACAGTCAATCAGGATATGGGAATATTGTCCCTTCAGTGTGTCCAGATATTGCCGTAAAACCGTTTCACGGCTCATGGCGTTTACCAGAGAAACCTCCATACCGGAAAGCTGAATATCCGCAGGCATCAGGTCAACGCCTTCTGCATGATGCAGAATACCTTCTCCGGGGCGTATAGGCTGATCCATCAGAATTTTGCCCATTGCATCCGACAGTGTAAATGGCAGCTTGTCCGGTTGCGGATTTCCCAAGCTGATTGTCAGACTTCCTTGTGGGTCCCCGTCGATCAGAAGCACTTTCTTTCCGGCCTGTGCCAGACCTATTCCCAAGTTCGCACAGGTTGTTGTTTTGCCAACGCCGCCTTTCTGGTTGGCGATGGCGATGATTTGCGTGTTCAAATAAACCTCCTCCTTCTACAAAAAATATCCCTATTCCGAAAAATAGGGATGAAAAAAGCCGCTTACTCAAATAAATGAATAAACGGCTATGTAAGAAATATTCGATTGTAAGTAAAGTTTTATATCACTGCAAAATAACGAAGTGCATCTTTGATTGCTTCTACCTTTTCTGGTGTCGGATGTTTCCTCGGCTGTTTCAATTCTTCTACCGCATTAGGAGCATCATACATCGGCAATCCCAAATTTCGCTTTACCTCTGCGATATATGCGGTATGTACCTTGAAGCCGTATTTCGCTTCTATGTACTCCTTAATCATTTTGTAGGTCACTTTTTCTTTGGGCTTATACGCTTCGGCTCTTTTAGCAATACTATCTACCGGAATCTTGCCCTCGCCCTCTCCAAACTCCACATCAATGTGGATATAACTGTCGGCTTTTTTGTGGGATAAAAGAACTACCGTCTCCACATGTGTTGAGACTAACATCGGAACACACACCCTTTACCTCGTCACTTATATCGGAACACATTTTTTTCACTTTGTCTCCAATACCTGATGACTTCCCGAATCTTTCTTTTGCGTTTCCAATTTCATTCTTAAATCCTGTTTTATATATGAAAGTAATTTTATAAGAATCTTTGTTTCCATCTTCGTCTAGTCCGCCGACTATTACTTTTTCAACTATACTCTCAAATATTCCTCTGTCAAATTCTTCTAGCACCTCATTATGCGATAGTGCTTTTTTGAAATCTGAAAGCCTCCTTTGCAATGAACTCTTTTCATCCGACTGTTGCTGCAGATATTCCAGCTTTGCTCTTGTATTTGTCAGTTCAGTTTTTAGTTCTACATCCGTTTCCTCATAAATATCCTGTTCAATAATGCCTTTCAGATAATTATCAAGTAGTTTTTTTCTCTTTAAAGAAACCTTGTCAATGCTTTTCTTCAGCTTATGTAACTGATCTTCAATCGAATTTTCTCCAAGTGCTTTCTCGGTTCGCTTCAAAAATTCTTCCAGAACATCTTTATTATCATTACACAACATCCTATAAGACTCAATAAATGCTTCTTCTATGACCTGCTCTGGAATGCCTTTGCTATCCGGACAAAATCTCTTTCCTTCTTTTGTTGATTTAACGCACTGCCATATCGTCTTTTTATACTTAGAGCTACTGTGCCATCGCCTACGAGAAAGATTAGAGCCACAGAATCCGCATTCTACCATACAGCTAAACGCAAACTGCCGACTAAATTTTTCACGTTTTCCAGGAGTGACTCCACATTTCCGATTTCCGTTTCTACGTCTTCTCATCTCCTGCGCCCGTTCAAATTGTTCCTCTGTAATGATTGGTTCGTGATGATCATGTATATAATACCGATCTTCCTCTCCAAGATTTTCTAAGCGTCTTTTTGAAATCGGATCAACCGTAAAGGTTTTTCCAAGTAAAATATCTCCCTTATATTTTTCATTATTAATGATTCCCATAACACTGGATGAAGTCCAGGGATTTCCTCTAATTGTCAGATGCCCCTGCTCATTCAATTCCCTGGCTATCATTGTGCTGCCTGCTCCTGCCACATATCTATCAAAAATGTACCGTACAACCACAGCGCCTTCCTCATTGATTGAGATAGATTTTGTTTCCACATCATAATCATATCCCAAACAACCCTGAAATCCTACCAGTTCCCCCCGCTTCATTTTCATCTTCAAGCCCTTTTTCACATAAGCAGAAGTATTTTCAACTTCCTGCTGTGCTACAGAACTTAAAATAGTCATTAGAAATTCGCCGTCCTTTAATGTGTTAATCTTCTCAACCTCAAAATAAACAGCAATATTTCTCTCTTTCAACATACGAACATATTTCAATGTGTCCAGAGTATTTCTGGCAAATCGTGGAAGGCTTTTGGCAATAATCATATCTATCTTGCCATCCATGCAATCCTGAATCAACCGCTGAAACTCTTCTCTCTTATCAACCTTTGTCCCAGTGATTGCCTTATCAGCATATATACCTGAAAATATCCATTCTTTATTATTCTTAATTAACTCTGTATAATGCGTAACCATTGAGTTATAACTCTTTATCTGATCTTCATCGTCCGTACTTACTCGACAATAAGCCGCCACTCTCAACCGCTCAATCTTCCGTCTGGCAGAACCGTCAAATGAATCATGTGCTTTAATCAATTCAACTTCCATTTCGCCCTCCTTTTTGTGTTCCTACCATAGCGTTGATTATATTATAATACAATACAGATATACCGTCAAGCAGTAATGTTGGATACGATACCATAATCTTTCATTAATCTTTTTTGTATTACCTGATATTCAGTTTCATTAATCAACTTCTTAGAAAGCAACTGCTTTAACATAGATAGCTGCATACTATATCTCAATATTTTTTTATTATCCATATATATCAGATACCCCTTTCTAAATAATACTCTCCTGCAGGCGGCTGCCGGGCACAGCCTCATTGGTATCACACCATCCTCTCGGACCGAAGCAGCTTATCTCCGGAAGTTTCATTATCAGAAAGCAGTATCTTCGCACAAAGTCCCCGTTACTTTGCCTGTGATCGGATATTTATCGCTCGTGCCTTTACTTCAATACCCAAACTGGCATTCCTTCGCTTTCAATGTCCGGCAACTTTGCGCCACGATGTCGCAAAGTACCAGACACAGGCAGTCATGGCGTATCCATCACACAGCTCCACTGTTTTCTGCGTCCTGCAGGAAAAATATGAAATTGTCAAGGTACGCCAACTCTCATTACTTTTCACATGGACAAAAAGGGGCAAATTCCCATGTTCAAAAGTATTAAAGCTGTATTTTAAATCCCAATATCTTCGTGATGAGTTTAGTTTCCATCCGGCGCTTCATATATTCATCAATTCCATATCTTGTTCGCCCGCTCTCATCTATAAACTTTCTCCGACATCTACTGTTAATGTAGGGCTGAAAATAATCAATAATCTGATTTATTGCTACAGCATCGCCTCCAATGGCATCCTCAATCACTTCAAATGCAATTTGCTCTTTCTTTTTTCTGTACTGCATATGTATCACTCCAATAATTTCTTTAATAATCGCAGAGAATCCGCTTTATGGTAATGCACAGTACTCTGTACAAGATTCATACATTCTGCAATTTCTTTTTCCGTCATATCCAGAAAATAAGACATAAGAATTATCTTCCGTTTCTTTTCCGGCAGACGGTACAGTGCTTCACTGATTGCTTCATCCTTAACAGGCACTTCCATACCCATAATCTGGAAATATCGAATTTTCATAAATTCGTCATAAGAACAAAACCCGTCTAGGATTTCTTCCCGAAGTTCAGAGAAATTGATTTCCCGCTCCCAGATCTTGTCCATTTCATCCAAATAATTCAGTGCTTCACCATCCAGCACTTTAATGCAATACCTGATAAATTTTCTTTGCACAACAGCTTTTTCCAGTCTTGTCAGATTCAAGGGGATCACCTCCCCTCTGCCTGAAAGCTATTTTCGAAAACATCTTATTGCCCCCTTTGTAACGAGGACAGTCAAAATTTTAAAAAAAATCGAAAAAACAAGAAGAAATTTTTTAATGTTTCCGTATATAAAAATGCGCCCATATGAGCCATTGCCCATCGGACGCACTCTATAGCTGTTTCAGTTACCACCCACATTTTAATACAACTATGTATCACAGACATAAAAAAACGGGAATAATATCGCTATCACTCCCGGCTATACACATTTTTTTCAATTTTAAATTTTAATACACCAATACATTGAGAAATCAAAACCAATAAAACTGTCATAGCAACCAAAGATACCATTTCTAAAAACCTGCCAAGCGTACAGAAAATAGCAAAAACAAGTATCCCGCTTATGGTTTTCTCCGTAACTTTTTTACAATGTTCTTTCTCATTCTGATCAAGTTCCCGGTTGATATTTTCTACTGGTGCTAACATCCAAACCATGCTCAGACCTACTACAATACAAATCCATGAGCAAATTACAGGAAAAGTAAACTTACTGTTTATTACTAATATCAACGTCTGAACAGAAACCGAACACAAGAAACATGCTCCAAATCTATTCAGATGCAAACCACCGGCATAAGTTCTCAACAGCATAAAAACAATAGTAAAGACTACAAATTCCGGAATCATATGCAACCATATCGCTATACAGAAGCATGTCAGAAAACAACTTACCATTTCAAGTCCTATCTGAAATCCATACTGATATATCGCATATGATTCCTCGGAAGCTGCACCGGTTTTAATAACATAATCTGTTATTTTCTCCGATAAATATTTCATATTTATTTTTCCTTTAATGCTTTAAGTTCTTTCGGCATTTTAGGCTGATGGAAAATATATGCGCAGGCGCTGTCTGCCGATACTTTTCCAATCTTCAAAGATGCACTTGCCAATGCTTTGGCGGACTGCAGTTTTAAATCTTTTGTTTTCATATTTTGAAACTCCTTTCATTTGTTTTTAACACTTTATCACAAAAAAACGCATCCATTTCCTTAATGTCAAAATATCGAGTGTTCATGTAACTTTTCCCTTACCCACACTTTCAAC
>OAWS01000385.1_pt1 | contig 36594 bp, 31 predicted proteins | sample 1517141 | NCBI WGS metagenome assembly OAWS01 (sample SAMEA2580173, study PRJEB22360) | human gut metagenome | biome: human gut; feature: human-associated habitat; material: faeces | place: Denmark | collected 2008/2010
TTAAATTCATTTGAGTATTTAGTCATAAAAAAACTGCACCTCCAAAAGTTGTTTTTTGTCCAACTTTTGGGGTGCAGTTCAAAGCTTATCACTCAAACTTTTCAGCTTTTTATATTTTATATTAATCTCCTACATATAAGATTGAACTGTAGATACTAAACCATATACCAAAGCTACAAATGCAATACCTTTATACACAAGTGTATTTCTAATTTGATTGCGGAATAATAACAATAATACTGTTATCATAAATGGTGGGCAAATTGTTGTTAAAATTGGTACTGCTACGTTTATAATAGTAGTCAAACCTAAATTACAAAGAGAAATACTAATTAATGTATTGATAACAACCCATACAGGATATTTGATTTTTTTGTTTGTAAAATCTTCAAAGAAGCAAGCTGTGGAACCGATAAGACCTACAGCAGTAGTCAAACAAGCAAAACCTACGATTATACCTAAAATAACCATACCTGTATGACCCATTAAATGATTTGTAATAGCTACAATAAGCTGTGCTTGATTGAGATTATTATTACCTAAAACCACGCTAGAAGTAGCACCTAAATAAGCTAAACCACCATAAATCAAAGATAATAGAATACCAGCAACGATACAAACACCAATGATTGCTTTTATCTGGGATTTACGTTCTACATATCCTTTTAAACGTAAAGTGTTGAGCATTACAAGACCAAAACCAGATACAACTAAGATATCCATTGTTTGATAGCCAGCAATGATACCATCTTCAGCAACTGTTTGGGATACTGGAGCTGCGATTTCACCAATAGGACTAAGGATACCTGCGATAATCAAAATAAATGTACAAATAATGAGTACAGGTGTTAAAAATTTACCGATTATATCAACAAAACGTGTAGGGCGAATAGTAAAAGCAAATACTATACCAAAGAAAATAATAGAGAACACAAATAAGGAAATCTTATCTGTAAATGGCGCAATACTCATTTCAAAAGTAGTCGCTGCTGTTCTTGGTGGAGCAATCAATACACCTGTACATAATACAGCTGCTACATTTAAAATCATACCTGGAATTTTACCTACAACACTTTCTAAGGCTTTAATGCCACCGCCACCATAAACTATAGTAAATATTCCGATACAAGATAAAAATACGTCAATAAATATAAAACATAAGAAACCTGTTAACCACTCTGTTCCAGAGGTCATACCTAAATATGGAGGAAATATTACATTTCCTGCACCAAAAAACATTGCAAATAATGCAAAACCCGTTACAACTACATCACTAATTTTTACTTGCATAATAAAATCCTTTCTTTTAATGTATTACGATTATAGTCATATTTTTATATTATATAGGCAAAATAAAATATACACAATACAAAAAATGTAAATTTGTATATTTTTTAAAAAATATAATTTTAATCATTTTTTCATTTTATTGATTAATTTATGATAATCCTATGTAAAATAAAATAATCCTCAGCATAAATACTAAGGATTATTTTTTATCTTTTTTATTTTGTTTTTCATTTTGTTGGCAAGTAATCATTGCATTATTTTCTTTAGCTTGTCTTGCCAATTCTGATAAAGTAACACTATCTAAATAACCATTTATTACTTTATTCAAGCCTAACCAAAATGGCAATACACTACAATAATCAGCTCTATTACAATTACAATGATCTTTTTCAATACAAGCAATTGGAGTCATATCTCCTTCAGCTGCTCGCAAAATATCGCCAGCTGTATATTGCATACTAGATTTTGCTAATAAATAACCTCCATTATTTCCTCGCACGCTTTTTACTAATTTTGCTTTTATCAATAAAGAAATTATCTGTTCCATATATTTCAAACTTATATTCTGTCTAGTTGCAATATCTTTTAACGGAATGGGATTACCTGTATTATTCACTGTTAAATCAATCATTGTTCTCAATGCATATCGACCTTTTGTTGAAACCTTCATCAAAATCACCTCATAAATATTTTACTATTATTTTAGTAGGAAATCAATTTTAAAAACTGCTATATTCTCAATTTTTTTCTATTTTTTCTCAATTATACACCTATAAAATATCAGGTATTTAATTATATAAAAAATTAACAATGTAACAATATTACTTGACTTTAATATTATAGCTAAGTATAATGATATTTGTTTATATCAAATTCAAATCCAATGATACAGAGTAGTAAATTATTTAAGGATTTTTCAGAAAGTAGGCGGTTGATGCGAGCCTATAATCATGTAATTGAACTCGCTGTGGAGGAGTGCAAAAGCACCGCTAATCCCGTTAAGATTTTAAAGAGGATAACTTTTTGTTATCAATCAGGGTGGTACCGCGATAATTCGTCCCTGGCATTTTGCCAGGGGCTTTTTTAATGTCCAAAAATAGTATAGGAGTGTTAATTTTATGGAAAAATATTGTCCTCAATCCATTGAAAAAAAATGGCAGAAAATCTGGGACGAAACAAAAGCTTACCAGATTAATATGGACCCAAACAAACCAAAATATTATGTACTTGAAATGTTCCCTTACCCATCTGGTAATTTACATATGGGACATGTTCGCAATTACTCCATCGGTGATGTTATTGCTCGTTATAAAACTATGAATGGTTTCAATGTACTTCATCCAATGGGCTTTGACGCATTCGGTATGCCTGCTGAAAACGCAGCTATCAAACATGGCGTTAGTCCTTCTGACTGGACTGAAGATAATATGGCAAATATGACTCGTCAACAAAAAGAAATGGGTCTTTCTTATGACTGGGATAGAAAAGTTGCTACTTGCCATGAAGATTATTATAAATGGACTCAATGGCTCTTTGAATTATTCTATAAAAAAGGCTTAGCTTATAAGAAAAAAGCTTCTGCTAACTGGTGTGAAACTTGCCATACTGTACTTGCTAATGAACAAGTTATTGATGGTAAATGCTGGCGCTGTGATGATACAGTAGTGAAAAAAGACCTTGAACAATGGTTCTTAAAAATCACAGATTATGCTGATGTATTATTAAAAGACCTTGATAAACTTGAAGGCTGGCCAAACCGCGTAAAAATCATGCAGGATAACTGGATTGGTCGCAGTGAAGGTGCTGAATTTAGCTTTGATGTACCTGATTACAATGAAAAAATTTCTGTTTATACAACTCGCCCTGATACTGTATTTGGTGTATCTTATGTTGTACTTGCCGCAGAACATCCACTTGTAAAAAAATTCATCAAAGGTAAAGAAAACGAACAAGAAATCTTAAAATTCATTGAAGAAGTACACAATATGAATGAAATCGAACGTACTTCTAGTGAATCTGAGAAAAAAGGTATGTTCACAGGCGTTTATGCTATAAATCCATTCAATGGCGAAAAAGTTCCTGTATGGGTAACAAACTATGTTCTCTTTGAATATGGTACTGGTGCTGTTATGGGTGTTCCTACTCATGATGAACGTGACTTTATGTTTGCTAAAAAATACAATTTACCAATGAAAATTGTTATTCAAAATAAAGAACATAATTTAACACTCGAAACTATGGAAAATGCATACGTTGAAGATGGTGAACTTGTAGAGTCCGGTCAATTCACTGGCATGAATAATCGTAAAGCTATCACAGCTATGATTGATTGGCTCGAAGAAAATAACCTCGGCAAACGTCGTGTAAATTATCGTTTACGTGATTGGCTCATCTCCCGTCAACGTTATTGGGGTGCTCCAATTCCTATTATTTACTGTCCTCATTGCGGTGAAGTTCTCGTTCCTGAAGAACAATTACCTGTAAAATTACCTAAAGACGTAAAATTTGAAACTGGTGCAACTTCTCCACTTGCTCAAGCTGAAGATTTCGTAAATTGCACATGTCCAAAATGTGGCGCACCTGCAAAACGTGAAACAGATACTATGGATACATTCATCTGCTCTTCCTGGTACTATATGCGCTATGCTGATCCACACAATGATAAAGCTCCATTTAGCAAAGATGCTATCAATTATTGGCTCCCTGTTGACCAATATATCGGTGGTATTGAACATGCTATCTTGCACTTATTATATTCCCGTTTCTTCACAAAAGTATTAAAAGATGCAGGTCTTGTAGAATTTGATGAACCATTTACAAACCTTTTAACTCAAGGTATGGTTATCAAAGATGGTTCTAAAATGAGTAAATCTAAGGGAAATGTTGTATCTCCTGAAGAAATCATCAAAAAATATGGTGCAGATACTGCTCGTCTCTTTATTTTATTTGCAGCTCCACCAGAACGTGACCTTGAATGGAGTGACCAAGGCGTTGAAGGTGCTTGGCGTTTCATTCAGCGTGTATGGAGAATTATCCTTTCCTATGCTGATAAAGTTAAAGAAAATCCAACTTTTGATGTAAAAGCACTCACTAAAGAAGAAAAAGAATTATTCCGTATTTTAAATGTTACTATTGAAAAAGTAACTGAAGATATCGGTACTCGTGGTACTTTCAACACTGCAATTAGCTCCATCATGGAACTTGTAAATGCTTTCTATGTATTCAAAGATGGCAACTTAAATGCAGGTCTTGCTCGCGAAGTAGTTATCAATTTAATTAAACTTTTAGCACCATTTGCACCACATGTTACTGAAGAACTTTGGCAACAAATTGGTCAAACAGGTAGCGTACATCATACTACATGGCCAACATTCGACCCTAAAGCTACTATTGCTGATGAAGTTGAAGTTGTTGTTCAAGTAAATGGTAAATTACGTAGCAAAATAATGGTATCTTCCTCTGCTACTCGTGAAGCACAACAAGAAATCGCTCTTGCTGATGAAAAAATCAAAGGCTTAATCGAAGGTAAAACTATCGTTAAAGTAATCAGCGTTCCTAAAAAACTTGTAAATATCGTTGTTAAAGGCTAAGATTAGTCTATAAAAAATAAGCTATAGCAATTAAATTTTTACTTTGCTATAGCTTATTTTTATTTATGATTTTTCCATTTCCATTCTACGAAAGTTCCTGTATTTTTATCTATGGTAAATTCATATAAAACACCATTAACTTGTGCTCTACCTTCATATTGTAAATAGTCATCATCATGTTCTAATTTCAATTTAATATCACCTGTAGTACAATTTGGAATTTGTGCTTTTACTAATTCAATAGCACCCGCTTCATCTACTGGTTTTCCAGATAATTTGGCATAATATTTTTTATCAATCTCATAATCCATTGCCAAAATTTCTCCGCCATACATATCTACATTATAATTATATTCTTTATTATCAGCATAAAATTCTATATCATAAATATCTTTACCATAATAATTTTCTATCTTAGTCTTTAATCCACTGATATCTTTAGCTTCCATATCTGCATTTTCTAAAACAATAATTTCAGCTTGTTCCTTTGATATTATTCCTGATTTTTCCACTTTTACATCATGCTGTTCAATTTGTTGTTCTGTTCTATTATCCATAGGAATAACATTTTTTACTCCTTTAAATTCTTTTTTGTCATCTATCTGCGATTGCATTATGCCATAGCCTCCAAAAAAGCCCAATACCAAAATGATAATTATAATACCAACAATCCTCACAAAATCATACCCTTTCTTTGTTCTCTATCCATGCTATTTAAACTTTACTTTATTAATTTTTCCATATGTATATGCGGGCAATATTCATCTAAATAAATATCTCCACTTGCTTTATATCCTAAACTTTCATAAAAAGCTCTCGCTCTACATTGTGCAGATAAACTTATTTTTTCACCTGATAAAGCTTTCACTTTTTCCTCTAATAAATTCATCAATTTAGTGCCTATATGACATTTACGATATTCTTTAAGCACTGCTAATCTGCCAATTATATATGAATTTTTCTCTTCATCTCGATATAATCTCGCATTTGCTATAGCTTTTTCTCCTTCCCAAATAATTAAATGATACGCAATATCATCTATATCATCAAATTCATTTTCAAATTTTTGTTCATTTACAAATACTTCTGTGCGTATATCTTTTGCCTCTTGGGGCAAATAATCAAAAAACTTGTACTTCAAATTCATCTTTACACCTTTACTTATCATACTTTTATTTATATTATATCATGAAAATTGCTCTCAATAACACCAATTATAGCACTATTCCCATATATTTAATAAAAAAATAACAGTGTTACAAGAGTTTTATAAATAATTAAACTCTCATAAACACTGTTCAAACAAAAATTAAATATTAATATAAAATATTGCTACCTACTTGATAGATAATAACGGCTACTAAATATGCAATTAATAATTGGAAAAATATTGCAAAACAAGTCCATTTTGTAGAATTAGTTTCTTTTTTTATAGTTACAATACTAGCTATACATGGAGTATATAATAAACAAAATACCATCAAAACATAAGCATTTAATTCATGAAAACCAACTTGTGCTAATTGACCAACTAAAGTATTCATGCCTTCTGCTGAATTGATATTTAAAATACCATACAATACGCTCAAACTTGCTACAACAACTTCTTTTGCTGCAATACCAGATATCAAAGCCACTGCAATCTGCCATAATCCAAGCCCAGCAGGCACTAAAATAGGTGCTATTAATCGACCGATTTGAGCTCCAAAGCTATCACCGATATCTACCATACCGGAGAAATTAAAGTTTAAAATAAACCAGATAATTATTGATGCTACGAAAATCGTTGTACCAGCTTTTGCTAAATATGATTTAACTTTTTCCCAAGCATATAAAAATATAGACATTATATTTGGTGATTTATATTCAGGAAGTTCTATCAACAATACTTTTTTATCGCTCTTATCGCTTACCTTATAAAAGATTTTAGCAATAATTATCGCCATGACTATGCCGATTACATACATAGAAAAAGCTACAAACATCGCATATTCTGGGAAAAACATTCCTGAAAATAAAATATATATTGGAAGTCTAGCACTACATGACATAAATGGCGTTACTAAAATAGTACGCAATCTATCTTTCGGGTCTTCTAAAGCTCTTGATGCCATAATCGCTGGTACTGAACAACCAAATCCCAATAATAAAGGAATAAATGCTCTACCAGATAAACCGATTTTGCCCATTACTGAGTCCATAACATAGGCCACACGCGACATATATCCACTATCTTCTAACACAGCTAAAGCTAAAAATAAAATAAATATATTCGGTAAAAATGCTAATATACCACCAATACCAGCTATAGCCCCATCAATTAATAATGACGATATAATTGGACTGACATCTATAGAATTCAATATTGCCATCAAATCATTGCTTACAATATCTATTCCTTCTACTAAATAATTTTTAAAAATATCACCTATAGTAAAAGTTAAGAAGAAAATAAATGCCATAATAGCCAAGAAAATTGGAATACCCCAGACATTATCAGTAAGCACAGCATCTATTCTATCTGTAGAGCGTGCTTCTTTATCTTTATTTACTAATACTTCTTGTATTATTTCTTCGATAAAGTCATATTTTTGCTTAATGATATCTTTTTCATAACTTCTATCCAATACATCAGGCAAATCTAAAGGATATTTTTCAATAATTTCTTTATCCTGTACTAATTCTTTGATTGCATGCCAACGCAAATTAGGTAATTGACCATATTTTTCAACGAGAGCTTCTTCGATAATATCTATCTTATCTTCAATCTCATCACTATAAACAACTACACAATCCTTATGATGATTATGTCTATGTTTACGATTTAAAATTTCTTCACCATGATGATGTTCTATTTTATCTTTAATTTTTTCACCCTGATGATGAGCGACTGCATGCATTAAGATTTCTAGACCACGTTTTTTTCTAGCACTAACAGGAACTACTGGTATCCCTAGCATTTCTGGCAATCTATGAAAATCGATATCCATGCCTCGTTCTTCAACAATATCCATCATATTTAAAGCTAGAACCATTGGCTTACCTAATTCAATAAGTTGCAATGCTAAATATAAATTTTGCTCTAAAGAAGAAGCATCTGCCACATCGACAACAATATCGACTTCATCATCTAATATATATTGACGTGATACTTGCTCTTCCATAGTATATGAAGTCAAACTATAAATTCCTGGTAAATCCACTAATTTATAATTTTCATTGTGAAATTGCATTACTCCTTCTTTTTTTTCTACAGTTACACCGGGCCAATTGGCAACTTTTAAATGAGCGCCAGTATAAGCATTAAATAAAGTAGTTTTCCCACAATTAGGATTGCCAATAAAAGCTACATGAACATCTTTACTCATTTTCTATTTCCTCGATTTCTATAGCATCTGCTATTTCTTTACCTATGGCAAAACGAGTGCCACGTACCTTTATAATTACAGCGCTTTGATTTTTTTTATTTAAAACCATAAGTTTCACTTGGTCAGTCATGCCGAGCATCTCTAAACGACGTTCAATATTTCCCTCTAAGTTTACTTTTTTTACAAGATAAGTTCTTCCTTTTTGTGCTTGTGATACATTCAAAATTATCGCCTCCTAAATATATACATTTTTCATTTTATCACATCTAGGCAAAATTTATCTAAAAAATAAAAAACGACACCTTTAAATAGTGTCGCTTTTATAGATAAAATCATTATTTAATTAAAATTTATCCTTATCTTTTGGTGGTGTAATATCTATTATTTTACCACTTTTAGACTCTGTATATTCCGCATCTTGTTCATTTGTATATTGATTATATTGTTGATATTCACTTTGATTTGCACCATTTAAACGGTTTCCACATTCAGGGCAAAATTTTGGAGGATTATTTCTATCTGGTGCCATCCATCCACAATTAGGGCAACAGAAATTATTTTCATCATATCTACTGCTAGCATAAGCATTAGTTTCATTTTTTTTGCCAAAAAGTTTACGATAAATAGCCATAATTATCATTACTACGATACCGATAAGTACCACATTGGCAATTAAGCCTAAAATATCACCCATAAATCCGCCAAGACCAAACATATTGCTGAGCATGCTACCTAAGAACATACCACCAGCAAATAAACCAATATTTCTTAAAGCACTACCCCAACGGCTACCAGATTGCTGATTGTTTGCTGTATTTGTAGTAGTGTTAGTTTTATTTGCAGTATTTGTACTTGCATTATTTGTAGTTGCATTAGATTTAGGTGCTTCTGTAGCATTTGTCTTTGGCGCTTCAGTTTTTGGTGTTGTAGTTGTTGTTGATTTTGTAGAAGGTGTTACAGATTTTGTTGTACTAGCTGGAGCTTTGAACCCGCCACCGCCAGATTTTGCTTTTGCCATGCCGATACCACTAAAAGCAAAAACACACACCATCACAATTCCTAATATTTTTTTGAAATTCATTATACACACTCTCTTTTTAATAGTTATTTTTATCTAATTAATAGTTATTTTAACATATAAAGCATAATCAATCAATTATCTAATTAATTATTTATAAATTTGCCTACAAAAAAAGCTACAGCCAAAACTGTAGCTCTTATAACATAGAATAAATCGCTAATACCAATACTCCTGGTACTCCAAATATCCCTGCTATCAATGCCGTTATAAAATTAATCGGAATGTATACAAATCCCAAGAAATTTATAATATATAAAACGATAGCACCTATTATGCTATTATAAATGCAATTCCATAAGATTTTTAGTGGCATAGAAAAAATTTTAGTGAATACACATAAAATCAATAAGCCCACAAAAAAAGCAATAACTAATGTAGACTCAACCATAAAATCACAACCTTTGTTCTAAATGAACTTACATTTCTCGACGATTTTCAATAGCTTTAGCTAAAGTTACCTCATCTGCATATTCTAAATCGCCACCAACAGGAAGTCCATGAGCAATTCTTGTTACTTTTATACCTAGTGGTTTTAATAATTTGGCAATGTACATAGCTGTTGCTTCGCCTTCAATATTAGGATTAGTAGCCATGATAACTTCTTTTACTTTATCATCATATAAACGATTTAATAATTCTTTGATATGAATATCCTCTGGCCCTACTCCTTCAATTGGCGATAAAGCTCCATGCAATACATGATAAACACCTTTATAATCTCGCATACGTTCCATAGCCACTACATCTTTAGGATGTTCTACTACACAAATAATAGAATGATCTCTATTTGGTGATGTACAAATAGCACAGGGGTCTGTATCACTGAGATTAAAACAACAACTGCAAAAGCCAATTTTTTCTTTAGCTTCAATAATAGCCTGCGCCAAGGCTTTTGCTTGGGCAGGCTCCATGTCTAAAATATGATATGCTAAGCGTACAGCTGTCTTTGAACCAATTCCTGGTAAAGCACGAAAATGTTCAATTAGCTTAGCCATAGGCTCAATATATCTCATTAGAATAATCCAGCAGGAAGATTTAAACCACTAGTTAATTTGCTCATTTCACTAGCCATCATTTCATCTACTTTTACCATAGCCTGATTTACAGCAGACAAAATAAGGTCTTGTAACATTTCTACATCTTCTGGATCTACTGCAGCTTTATCAATAACAAGGGACTGCATCTGTTTTTCACCGTTCATAACAACTTTAACAACACCGCCACCAACGCTTACTTCAACAGTTTTCTTTTTAAGTTCATCTTGCATTTTTTTCATATCAGCTTGCATTTTCTGAACTTTTTTCATCATGCCAGCCATATTACCTTGATTAAACATCAAAATACCTCCATATAAAATATTTTTCTCTATTTAGAGTATCAAAATAAAATAAAATCGTCAATTATCTATTATTTATTATCTTCAGGAATTATTTTTCCGCCAAAAATCTCAATCGCCGTCTGTAATGTATGTTTACCTTCTGGTGTCATATTATCATAATCCACATCTGTTGGCGCTATATCTACATAATCTTCATCTGTAGGCATAGGAATGTCTGCTTGATAATCACCTTGTGGCAATACATCCTCATCTTCAATCATAGGAATTGTTACTTTTGGCGCTTTTATTTCCTGTATTTTATCAACATTATTATTTAAAGTAGTATTAACCTGTGGCATTTGCGTTATTTTCAAATCTCCACAAGTACAGACTAAACGCAAATTATGACCTGTTACATTTTCTAATACTTCTTCTATCAATAAACGATAATCATCTTTTTCTGTACGAGCTTGTAAAAATGGGCTATCAAAATGGATAAAAAATTGATTATCTGCTATGCGATAAGGTAGTGCTCTATTTACACAAGCCACTACAACTTTTTTGCGACGAGCATTAAGCCCTGCCAACACATTTTGCCAAATAGCTGTAGCATCAGCATTTTCCATCGGCATTATATTAGTATGCACTGGCTCATTTTTAACTATTTTTGAAGCTCTTTTTACTGTATTTTGTCTTGGCTCTACAAAAGTATTCATCATTGGTGTATTCGTCATCGGAGTTGATTTATACTGTTCTTGCATATTAGCCAACTGACTACTAAGTGCTTTGACTATTCTATCTAAACGAGAAACAGTCTGTTCTAGCGCCATTATTTTTGCCTCTGAAGCACCCTTGTTATTTACTGCAGGTATATTATTCATCATCGACATTATTTTTTCTGAATTATTATTTTCAGCTTCGCCTTGCCAGCATAATTTTAAAAATAAAACTTCTGCCGTTATTCTAGGTTGACTTGCCCATTTTATTTCATTAATAGCCTCATGTATTTTTTGAATAATTTGCATTATCTGGTCATGCGTAAATTCTTTAGCTTGGCGAGATAATACCTCTTCATCTTCAAAATACATATTTAAATTTAATAATTTATTTGAAGCTTTATAGAGCATAATCGAACGAAAATGCAATACTAATTCGTTCAATAATTGTTTTATTTCTTTACCTTGAGCTATTACTTCATCAAGGATAGTTAAAATCGTTTGACTATCTTTTTTAGATAGAGCATCTGTTATCTGCCATACCCAATCATGACCTACAAGCCCTAATACTTTTCTCACTTGTGTAACAGTGAGTTCATCTTTGGTAAAAGCAAGACATTGGTCTAATAAACTGAGTGCATCACGCATACCGCCATCTGCCTGAATGGCAATAATAGACAATGCATCTTTATCTGCATTTAGCCCCATCTCATCAGTAATCATCACAAGTCGTTTTAAGATATCATCTTTAGTTATGCGTTTAAAATCATATCTTTGACAACGTGATTGTATTGTTATTGGCACCTTATGCACTTCTGTTGTTGCCAAAATAAATACAACATGAGATGGTGGTTCTTCTAATGTTTTTAGCAAAGCATTAAAAGCTTCTGTCGTCAACATATGAACTTCATCGATGATATATACTTTATATTTACCATCTACAGGAGCAAATTTCACTGTTTCACGTAAATCACGAATTTCATCAATACCACGATTGGAAGCCGCATCTATTTCAAAAACGTCCATGAATGAACCATCATTTATTTTTTGACAACATACACATTGATTACAAGGTGTTGGTGTCGGTCCATGCTCACAATTTAAAGCCTTCGCTAAAATCTTAGCTGTACTTGTCTTCCCTGTACCACGTGGTCCAGAAAATAAATATGCATGAGCTACTTTACCGGTGCTTATAGCATTAGATAAAGTTTCACTGATATGTTCTTGGCCTATAAGATCCGAAAAATCTTGTGGTCTCCACTTTCGGTAAAGTGCCATATAAGCCATAATAAATGCTCCCCTCCTATTTTTGGATATAAAAAAAACAGCTTCTCAGGTAAGAACACGGTATTCAGGCGCCCTCACGGCACATGAAGATGATCACTTACCGTTGCTCCCTTCCGGACCTGGCGGGGTTCATGAGTCTCCATTGCGCGAGACCCGAATACCGCAGTCTTACATGAGAAACTGCTCATGAATGATATTTTAGCATAAAAAAAGAATTATTACAAGTGTTCATTTCTTTGATGGCAAAGAAACGAACCAAAGAAAGCCACCGCAGATAAAATTTGAACTTTGAAAATAATTATCGCTTCATACAACGCTTAGAAACTCGCTTCGCTCAAACATTCAGACTAAAAACGTATTCAGCGATAATTATTTTCAATAACCTAAAGGTTACCATTCAAATTTTATAATGCGGAAATTAATAGTACGGTATTATCAATAAATACCAAACTTCCCCGCGTTAGCAGACTTTTACGGTAGCTAAAAGCTATTGACAAAGATAAAGGGCTACGGTTTTAGTCCTACTGTTTGAGCGAAGCGAGTTTAGAGCGTTGTAGACATGATTTTATCTTTGCCAAAGTAAAATCAATATCGCGGGTGTATTTTCTTTTTGGTTCGTTTTTCTTTTAAACAAAAGAAAAATGAATATCTAACCTTTTAACCATTTTGCTACATCAATAGCGTGATATGTGATGATGATATCTGCACCTGCGCGTTTCATGCTGAGAAGTGTTTCCATAACGATGCGTTTTTCATCAATCCAGCCATTTTGGGCTGCTGCTTTTACCATGGAATATTCACCACTTACATTATATACAGCTATCGGACGATCAATTTTATCGCGAACTTGACGAACGATATCAAGATAACATAAAGCAGGTTTTACCATGATGAAATCTGCTCCTTCTTCCATATCAAGTTCTACTTCTTTCATAGCTTCACGGCTATTAGCAGGGTCCATCTGATAAGCTCTTCTATCACCAAATTGAGGAGCAGAATCAGCTGCATCTCTAAATGGTCCATAATATCCAGAAGCATATTTTACTGCATAAGACATGATAGATACATTTTTAAATCCAGCTTCATCTAAAGCTTCACGAATTACAGCAATTCTGCCGTCCATCATATCAGATGGGGCAATGATATCCGCACCGCTTTGAGCTTGGCTTACAGCAACTTTTGCTAATAATTTTAAAGTAGCATCATTGTCTACTTCATGACCACAAAGCTGACCGCAATGACCATGTGTTGTATATTGGCAAAGGCATACATCACCAACAATTACAAGGTTTGGCACAGCTTCTTTAATTGCACGCATAGCACGTTGTACAGGGCTATTTAAATCCCATGCACTAGAACCTATTTCATCTTTATATTCAGGAAGACCAAAAACTTCAATCGCTGGAATTCCAAGTTCATAAACTTCTTTAGCTACTTTTACTGCATTATCTACAGAAAGATGATATACATCTGGCATGCTAGGAATTTCTTCTTTTACATTTTCACCAGCAACCACAAAGATAGGATAAACTAAATCTTTTACAGATAAAGAATTTTCACGAACCATGTCGCGAACAGCGCTATTTAAACGCAAACGGCGTGGTCTTAAAGTATTGAGTTTCATCAATAGTCACCATCCAAAATTTTTTATTTTTGCTACTAAACCATCTATAGTATATACATCGGCTTCTACATCAACTGTAAGCCCATGTTTTTTACAAGTATTGACTGTGATAGGGCCAATACTTGCTTTAGCCACATTATCTAATAAAGATTTATCTTCATCAATTAATTTTAAAAGATTTTCTACAGTAGAAGAACTTGTAAAAGTTACCATATCTACTTTATGTTCTTTTAATAAAGCTTTTATCTCTTCTTTATTTGTATCTGCCATTTTTGTAGTATATGTTTCTGCTACATCTACAACAGCACCTAATTGACGAAGTCCTATTGGTAAAGCTTCACGAGCTTTTTGTGCTCTGGGTATTAAGACTTTTGTACCTTCTTTAATATCATCTTTTAAAACATTTAAAATACCTTCTGCCATAAACATTGTTGGTACTTTATCTGCAATGATACCATAATTTTTTAATTTATTTGCAGTAGCTGTACCGATAGCTGCAATTTTAGCATCTCTTAAGCTACGTACATCTAATCCTTTTTCATTTAAGCGAGCGAAAAATCTATCTACACCATTTGTACTAGTGAAAATAATCCATTCATATTCACCGATTTTAGCGATAGCTTTATCTAAACTTGCAAAATCATCATCAGGAGTTGTGATTTTTATAGCTGGAGCTTCTATACAATTTGCCCCTAAATCTTCTAATGCTGTTGTCAATTTAGAAGCTTGTTCGCGAGCTCTTGTAACTAAAATATTTTTGCCAAATAACGGTTTATTATCAAACCATTGAATTGTCTGACGTAAATTTACTACATTACCAACTACAAAAACTGCTGGTGGTTTTAAATTATGTTTTTTTACATCTTCCACAGCATTACCTACTGTAGTTACTAATACTTCTTGTTCTGCTTTTGTACCCCAACGCACTAAAGCTGCTGGCGTATCTGCACTTCTTCCATATTTTATCAATTGACTTGTGATATGTGGTAAATTACCTACACCCATCAAAAATACTAAAGTATCTACAGCTGTAGCTAATTTTTCCCAATTTATATCGGATTTTCCTTTTGTTGGGTCTTCATGACCTGTAATCACGGCAAAAGATACTGCAACTTTGCGATTAGTTACAGGAATACCCGCATAAGCAGGTGCTGCAATAGCAGAGCTGATACCTGGTACGATTTCAAAAGCTACATTATTTTTCTTTAAAACTTCTGCTTCTTCACCGCCACGACCAAATACAAATGGGTCGCCACCTTTTAAGCGTACCACGCATTTTCCTTCTTTCGCTTTATCAGCGATAAGTTGGCTGATGTCTTCTTGACGCATTGCGTGATTGCCAGCTTTTTTACCTACATAGATATATTCTATATCATCTTTAGCAAAAGCCATCAAACGTTTATCTGCTAAATAATCACAAATAACTACATCTGCTTTTTCTAAACATTCTTTTCCCTTTAAAGTAATTAGGCGATAATCTCCAGGACCTGCACCTACTAAATAAACCATTCCATTCATTGATAAGAACCTCCAAAAGATATTATAATCCCAATTACTTATTGGGCATTTTCATCAGGGCAACATAAACCTAGACTTTGCATAATTTTTAATCCGCCATTTGCCAAAAGTTTTTCAGCTAAATCTTTTCCCAAAGTTTTGGCATTAGCTCTTGAACCTATGATTTTATCACGGATTATACATTTGCCATCAATAGAACCAATCACAGCCTCTACAGACAAATTATCATCATCTTCAACTTGAGCATAGACACCAACAGGCACTTGACAACCGCCTTCTACACGAGCCAAAAAGCTACGTTCTGCTTTTGTCGCATCTGCTGTTTTATCATCATGCAAAAATTCAAGCATTTGTTTTATTTCTTCATCATCTTCTCTAGTTTCTATAGCCAAAGCACCTTGACCTACAGCTGGAAGACAAATTTCACGAGGAATAATCTGTGTTATTTTATCACCAAAGCCTAATCTTTTAAGCCCTGCTACTGCTAAAACAATAGCATCAAAATTTTCTTCTTCTAATTTACGAAGTCTTGTGTTTACATTTCCACGAAGACTATGAATATCTAAATCTGGTCGTGCTTTTAATAATTGAGCCTTGCGACGAAGACTAGAAGTTCCTACCTTAGCCCCTTGTGGTAAATTTTCTAAAGTTTTATATTTGGGACTAACTAGTGCATCTCCACAATCTAAACGCTTAGTTATAGTGGTCAAAGATAATCCTGTTGGTAATACAGTCGGCATATCTTTTAAACTATGTACTGCTAAATCTACACGTTTTTCTAACATTGCTACTTCAAGTTCTTTTGTAAATAATCCTTTGCCACCGATTTTAGCAAGTGGCACATCAAGAATTTTATCGCCTTTAGTAACAATATGCATCAATTCAACTTCCAAACCTTCATATTGTTTACGTAGACGATCTGCCACATATTCTGCCTGCCATAATGCTAATTTACTGCTACGTGTACCAATAACAATCTTTTTACGCACCATTATTCCCTCTCTTTTAATACATCTATTTTAAATAACTTAGTTACAGCATTCACATAATAATCTTCTTGTTGTGTTCCTGCAAAACTGTTTAACTTAATCATTGGCTCACGCAATAATTTACGAACAATCATATGTGACATATGTTCAATTTCTCTAACCTGACTTTCAGTTAAATCGCCAAGTTTCGTCATTGCTCGTTTCACTTCGCGACGACGAATGCGCTCAGCTTTCGTTGATAAACGAGCCATTACTGGCTGACAAGATAAATATTGAAAACGCTCTAAAATTGAATTTACTTCTTCATCAATAATTTTTTGAGCTTGATATGCTTCATATTCACGTTCTTTGATATTATCTTCAACTACAGCTTCTAAATCATCAATATTATATAATTCTACGCCTTTTATCTCTGCTACATCTGGGTCAACATCACGAGGCACTGCTATATCAATGATGACAAGCGGTCTACCTTTACGCTTAGACATGAATAATTGTGTTTCCCAAGGTTTTACTACATAATGAGGTGCTCCTGTGGAAGTTACTACAATATCTACATCATTTGCTTTGCGCAAAGCATCACGGAAACCTACTGCTTCACCGCCAAATTGACTAGCTAATTCCTGTGCTTTATCAAAATGTCTATTAGCTACATAAATTTTCTTAGCGCCCTTGCCCATTAAATTACGAGCAGTGAGTTCTGCCATTTGACCTGCACCATAGATAAGCGTATTGCTATGTTCTAGACTGCCGAAAATCTTTAAAGCTAACTGTACAGCGGCATAACTAACAGATACTGCATTATAAGCAATTCTAGTTTCTGTACGTACTCTTTTTCCAGTAGTAATCGCACGATGAAATAAAGTATTTAAAATTGTACTTGTCGCTTGAGCTTCTCTTGCCATTGAATAAGCTTTTTTTACCTGACTTAAAATCTGACCTTCACCAATGATAAGTGAATCCAAGCTAGAAGCTACTGCAAATAAATGACGTATACAATCTTTATCTACATGATAATAAAAATACTCATCTTTCGCATCATCACTTCCTGCAAGCGTGAAGAAAAACTCTTTTACATCTTGCATATTTTCGTTTGCATCATCTACAACAGCATAGATTTCTGTGCGATTGCAAGTAGATAAAATTACAACTTCACTAATTCCATTATAATTATCTAAATGACGTAATCCTTTATTAATATTGTCAACAGAAATGGCAAATCTTTCACGTACTTCTACAGATACAGTTTTATGATTAAGCCCTAAAACCACTAATTGCATCTCTTATGCTCGCCTCCGCTTCATCATATTTTTTAGCCCTTACAAGTTCCATCACATCATCACTTAACGCACTACGCCAAAAGATTTCACGGTCATCACTTGTTGGCAATTTTTCAATAGCTTCTTTTCTTAATTGCACTAATTTATCTAACCAATTTGCATATGTTTCGTCAAATTCTTGCTCCATTTTACAACGTAAATATCGTGATAATGCAGGTGATTTTCCATTAGTTGAAAAAGTTACTAATAAATTACCTCTTCTTATCTTTGCAGGTAAAGCAAAATCACAATAATCCAATCTATCTACAACATTAAGTAAAATACGTCGTTTATTTGCTTCTAACTGCACTTTTTGATTTATTTCTTCATTGCCAATAGCACAAATAACTAATTCAAAACCTGCCAAATCACCAGATTCATAACATTTTTTTATCCATGTAATCTGTTTATTTCCTACTAAATCATTTATTTCCGACACAATTTCTGGTGAAATTACTGTTATTTTTGCTTTTGCTTCTATTAAACCTTCTATTTTGCGGAAAGCTACATGCCCGCCACCTAAAACAACACAAGGTTTATCATCTAAAATCAAATTAATTGGATACACGCCTACACCTCTTCAAAATATGAACTTAATTCATTTTTATAATTATAACTCAATAAAAAAACTCTATCAACACCTAAAACAATATTATATAATAATCACGCCAATTTATTAATACTTTTACTTTACAAAACCAAAAATATCTTCACACTAATTTTCCTTTACCTAAAAAGTCAAATAGTTTATACTTATTATATCCTTTAATGTTTATGTTTATACAAAGAAGATTAATATCAGAAAATCCTGTGCTTTACTATTTTTATTTTTCTTATATTCCTTTTCTTTGTTGCCCATAACAACTGTTAAGGAATTATTATATATAAGTAGGTGTTATTTTTTATGAAAACAATTGCGCTAATTGCCCATGACCAAAAAAAAGAAGAAATGCTCGAGTTTGTTGGTAATCATCTTGAAACTCTTAAACATTTCCATCTAGTAGCAACTCGTACAACTGGTACATTAATCAATGAAAAGTATAATCTTAACGTTGAAACTATGATGTCTGGCCCATTAGGTGGCGACCAACAAATCGGTGCTATGGTTGCTACAGAAAAAGTTGATTACGTTATTTTTATGCGTGACCCACTAAACGCTCAGCCACATGAACCAGATATCAATGCCCTTCTTCGTATTTGTGACGTTCACAATATTCCACTTGCTACAAATCGTAAATCTGCTCATATTTTAATTAAATATGCTGACGAAAAATTATAATATTATGTATAAAAAAACGACTTTAGATTACTAAAGTCGTTTTTAATTTAATCCATCAAAATAATTATCAATTCATTTCAAAAACTACTGATACATTAGACCTTACATTTATTTCTCCTTCTTGTACTGGAGAACTTGCTGACATATCAGCACTTGATTTCATATACATAGCATTATTCATATTTCTTGTTTCAATATACGTATTATTAGTATTTACACTTACTACATTTACAATATTTTTACCCAATGTAGATGCTACTACTTCAGCTTTACGTTTTGCATCTAAAATAGCTTCTCGTAAGGCTTTTTCTTTATATTGCTGACTATCTTTTAACCCAAATTCTATAGAATCAACATTACTTGCACCAGAATTTATAGCTGTATCAATAACTATACCAACAAGTGCGATATTATCGATATTTACACTTATTTCATTAGTTACACTATAGCCAGTAATTTCCCTACTATTACTTTTCGCATCATATATAGGATATAAACTATAGTTAGTTGTTTGGATATTTTCTTCTGTTATTGTTAATCCCAATAATGCACTTTGAATCTTATTCATTACTGCAGCATTTTTATTTGCTGCCTCTTTAGAATTTTTAGCACTGTTAGTAATACTAATACTTACAGTTGCTTTATTCGGTGCTACTTTTATTGTAGAGCTACCATCTACTGCAATAGTTCTCATTTCTTGAGCTTGCACTAAACTACAAGAAAACAATATACATAGAGCCATTATCATACTAACCAAAGTAAATTTTCGCATAATCACACTTCCTTTATTCTTATTATTTTGATAAATTAATCGAATTATTAAAATTTTATTAAAATTTATCGTAAAATATAGGGATATTTCCCTATATTTATTATGTGAACATAAAATTAAACATTAAAACGGAAATGAGTAACATCGCCATCTTGCATGATATAATCTTTACCTTCAACACGTACTTGACCTTTTTCACGAGCAGCTGCTACACTTCCAGAAGCTACTAAATCATCATAAGATACGATTTCTGCACGAATGAAGCCACGTTCTATATCAGAGTGAATTTTACCGGCAGCCTGTGGAGCTTTTGTACCCACTTTAATAGTCCATGCACGACATTCATCTTCACCAGCTGTCAAGAAAGTCATAAGACCTAATAATTTAAAAGCTGCTTTGATTAATTTATTAAGACCAGATTCATCAAGTCCTAAATCAGATAAAAATTCTTTTGCTTCATCTGCATCAAGCTCTGCAATTTCAGATTCTACGCGAGCGGAGATTACTACAACGCCTGCGTTTTCTTTTTTTGCATATTCTTTTACTTTTGCTACATATTCATTATCTTGTTCTGCTGTAGCTGCTTCATCTTCACTAACATTTGCTACATATAAAATAGGTTTTAATGTTAATAAATTCAATTCTTTGATAAGTTCAAGTTCATCTTCAGTGAGTTCTGCTTGACGAGCAGGAACAGCTTCACCTACGATTTCTTTTAACTTCAATAATACAGCTTCTTCAGCTCTTGCTTCTTTATTTCCACTTTTTGCTGTACGAGATACTCTATCTAAACGTTTTTCAATTGTATCAAGGTCAGCTAAACAAAGTTCTGTATTGATAATTTCAATATCACGAATTGGGTCTACACTACCTTCAACATGAGTGATATCTCCACTAACAAAACAACGAACTACATGAGCTACTGCATCTACTTGACGAATATGAGATAAAAATTTATTACCTAAACCTTCACCTTGAGATGCCCCTTTTACTAATCCTGCAATATCAACAAAACTTACACTTGCTGGTGTAGTTTTTTTAGAATTATACATTTCATGAAGTACTTGCAATCTTTCATCTGGTACATCTACAACACCAACATTTGGTTCAATTGTACAAAATGGATAATTAGCAGCTTCTGCACCTGCTTTTGTAATAGCATTAAATAATGTAGATTTACCCACATTTGGCAATCCTACAATACCAACTTCTAAATTACTCAAAATTATTCACCCTATCTTTTTTATTTTTCTATATAATTATACCTTATTCTTATTTTACTGCAACAAGGCTTCATCTATAATTGTACCATATTTGCCAAGCCACCAAGAAATAGCTCTTACACCATTGATATAATTTTCTAAAACAGTTCTATCTGGCAAGACTTCACGATTAAAATATTGTGGTTTTTCTACTAAATCATCAGTATTACCGATAGCATCAGCAGTTATCCAAAAAGCATAACTTTGACCTAATTTATTTTCACTCAAAGATTTTCCTACGCTATAATAAGTAAAACCTTCTGGAGCTATTAAATCTATCACTGTTGGCATAATATCTATTTGACTTCCTGCCATATCTTCCGGTAATAAATCTTTTTGTATGCCTTTTCCTGTGATGATAAGTGGCACGCTATAGCGTTCATACATCGTAGGTACTTTATCGATATTATATCTATCAGCATGGTCACCCACAAAAATAAATAAACTATCTGGATATTTTGCTTTAACTTTATTGATGAAATCGCTTGCTATCTTATCTGCATACCAAAAATGACCCAGTTCTTTGATTAATTCTTGATTATTTTTTTCTTTATCAGGCAAACCTTCAATCACTTTACTAGCATCAAAACCTTCTTTTTCTAAGTCAATATTAAATGGTGAATGATTTGATGTATTTAAAATCACTGAAAAAGTCATTTTATTATCATCAATCTGTTTAAAAATAGCATCATATAAATATTCATCATCAGCGCCCCATACGCTACCTGTAGCATTAGGGTCAATATTGCCTCTACTATAAAAATTATCAAAGCCTTGTGCTAATGTAAATTCTTGAATATTTTCCCATGTAGCAGGACCAGCATACCAAAAACTTGTTTCATAGCCTAAATTTTTCATCTGTGGTGCTGTTGCCGCGATATAAGGATTTGCTAATGCTTCTGGCATAGTTGTCAAATATAAATTAGAATTTGCCATGCCTGTAACCATAGTCATTAAAGCACCTACTGTACTTGAGCCACTAGGCAACATATGCGAAGTATAAATCGTATCATCTTCAGCGATTATTTTTTTCATATTATCAGCAATATGCAAATTGCTATATTTATCTAATAATGGCCAGTTCGCATAGCTTTCTGATACAATCACAAAAATATGTTTTGGTTTTTCTATCTTAGCCCCTGTTGCTTCTTTAGCTAGATATATACTTAAATCATTTCCGCCATCTTTATTTGTTAAAGATTTTGCTAAATCTCTCACATTTTGCGCTGAAAAACTAAGTCCATTACAAGCTTCCATACGCATTTGATTTGCATATGCTCGATAAATAGCTTGATAATCATCTAAAATAGACTCATTTAAAAAGGTATCATTCGTGATTCCAGCATTTTCCCAATTCACACCTGTTTTCCAGCTCCAACCGCCACCATATAAAGATAACGTAGCCAATAAATATACACCAATCAATAAAATTATAAGTCTATACTTACTTTTTAGTTTAGACCATTTAAAAAATCCCCATTTTTTATCAATAAATTTATTAAATATATAATTTAATACACAAACCAATAAAACTACTATACATAACTTTAATGGCAAATGAAATTCTTCAATTAATGAAATAAATAATGCATAAACATCTTCATGCATTGCTGTAAATATCATTTGATTAAAACCACTATGGAATTGTTGATAAAAGGGAAATCTTGCAATAAATAACAATGTAGTAATAAATAATACACAAAAAGAACAAACCTGTCTAAACCATCTTAAACGCTTAGAAAAACCCTCTGCTACCAAGCTTATAAGCATACATAAAGTAAGAACCCCCGCCGTCTGTAAGCTTAATTTCGCTCCACTATAAATAGCAGTAAAAATCAAACTAAAATCACTATCTACGGCAATATACTCATGCATTCCCCCGATAAAAATTATTCGGTATATACACAATAACAACCAAAAAAATACAAAAGTTTTTATGATTTTTAGTATATTAAGACTAAAAATATCTACTAAATTTTTTTGCAATATAATCAATCCTTTTTATATTTAAATTTTCCTACTTTTATTTAATTGTAGTCACTAAAAAAAGCTTATATTGCTTTATTATACTAAAAAAATATCTAAATTAAAATAAAAACCTCTATCTATAGAAACACCCCAAAAGCATTTACTTTAACCTTTGGGGTGCAATCTTTTCATATTATTTTTTTGAGTTTAACTATTGTGTTTATTAATCTAAAATTTCAGCTTTAGTTGCAGTAGCTTTACCAGGCATGCTCATAGCTACAAAATCATACCAAACTAAAATTCTATCGCCTGCTCTTAATTCATTAGCATCGTCTTCTACTTTTGTAGGAATAGTTACTAATGTATCTTCATTACTATTTAATACTTCTACGCCATTTTTTACTTTGTTTACTTCAGCAACTTGCATATAAATAGCATCATGTTCACCATTACCCATTACTAAAGCATAAGCTCTGCTTTGTGGTGGTAAGCTACGTGTAGCACTAGCACTATAATAAGCAGTAAGTTCATCGCCTACTTCTAAACGATTAAAATCAACATCATTACCATTTCTGCCATTTACAATTTCAGTATCCCAATTTAAATGTACTGCAACTACATCTTGAGGATTTTCCCCTTCAATTGTAACCATATTACCACTAATTTCAATTATATGACCATGTAAACTTCTTACTTGGTCTACTGCACTTGAAGCAAATGCTGCAGTTGAAGCAAATGCCAAACAAAGTACCATCATCAATAAAATTCTAAATTTCTTCATTGTAAATTCAACCTCCATTGAATATATTCATTAACCTTATATTATCATCTTTAATGAACATATTCAATAAGAAATCTATTAGAAATAAATTAAAAGATTATTAAAATAAAAAAGAGATTTATTGCCTTTGCTCTATATAAACAAATTCATAAATCTCTTTCTTATTATATTTATATTCTATTCATGTAATTCCAATGGTAGTCCATCAGGGTCTTTAAAAAATGTCATTTTTTTCTGTGTAAAATCGTCCCATCTAATTGGTTCACATTCAATGCCCAATTTTTCTAATTCTGCTACAGTCTTTTCTATACATTCCACTTTAAAAGCTAAATGTCTAAGTCCACAAGCTTCCGGATTATTTACACGTTTTGGTGCATCTGCTTTACCAAAAATCTCCAATTCACAACTACCTAATTTTAAATCTAGCTTATAATCATTTCTATCTTCTCTATGATGTTCTCTAATTACTTCAAAACCCAATAAATCAACATAAAAATGACGAGATTTCGCATAATCAGATACGATAATTGCCACATGATGAATTACTTCTAAATTCATGATTTACACCTTTAATCTTTCTTTTTAAATAAATATGTCATATAAATAAATATTACCCAAATAGGTAAAACTATTATAGAAATCAACATATCTGGTATTTGTGTCATAATCACTACTACTGCAATTAAGAACAAGATACAGAAATAATTTGTATATGGATAAAATAAAGATTTAAATTTAAGTTCATCTAAACGATTTTCACGAGTAAATTTCAATCTAAATTTCATATGTGTAATAGTGATAATAAACCAGCTGATGATTAAGCCAGCTACTACAATAGATAATAAATACATAAATAATTCTTTAGGGAAATAATATGTCATTATTACAAGAATTATACCAATAACTGCTGATACTAAAATCCCTACCATTGGAATACCAGTACGAGATAAGGAAGCGAAAATTTTTGGTGCATTTCCTTCTTTTGCTAAACCATAAAGCATACGAGATGTACCATATAAAATACCATTATATGCAGATAATGCTGCTACTAATACAACAAAGTTTAAAATATTAGCTGCTGCTGGAATACCAATATTAGAGAAAATCTGTACAAATGGACTGCCTTGAAGACCAACTTGATCCCATGAAGAAAGACTCATCAATACTACCATAGTACCGATATAGAAAATTAAAATACGAATTAAAATTTGATTTATAGCTTTTGGTAAAGTTTTTTCTGGATTTTCAGCTTCTCCTGCTGTTATCCCAATTAAATCTACACCACCAAAAGAGAACATAACTACTGCTAAAGAAGCCGCAAAGCCCCAAGCACCGTTAGGAAAAAATCCACCATTTACCCATAAATTACTGAAATTTTGAGGGAATGGTCCCATTGTTGTAAAAATTAAATACAAACCGAAAACAATCATACAGCAAATAGCTGTTATTTTAATAAATGATGCCCAATATTCTGATTCACCATAAAAACTTACATTGATTAAATTAACAGTTATAATTACTAAAATACAAATTAAAATAGTGAGCCATTGTGGAAAATCAGGTAACCAGAAATTGACATATGTTGCTGTTGCGGATAATTCAGCCATACCAGCTATCATATATAAAAACCAATAATTCCAACCTGCTAAATAACCTGCAAATCTATGCCAATATTTATCAGCAAAATAACTGAAAGAACCAGATACTGGTTCTCTAACAGACATTTCACCCAACATTCTCATGACAAAGAAAATAAAAATCCCTGCTAATAAATAAGATAAAATAATACCAGGCCCTACTAATTTGATTGTTGGTGCAGAACCATAAAATAAACCTGTACCAACAGAAGCCCCTAAAGCAATCATTTGCATATGACGACTTTTTAAGCCCCTCTTCATTTTGTGTTCATTATTATCCATATCTATCCACCTTTTTTAATAAAATCTAAAAACATAAATAATATATTATCATTTACCTTATCAACTTTACAATAAACAAATAAAAAATCCCTATAAATACTAAAATAATATGTATAAAAATTACAGACAAAAAGCACTAACTATCAAAAATCAATAGTTAATGCTTTTCATCTTAATTCATACCTTATTATACTTTTGCTCTCAATTTATATGTTATATAAATAAATGCTACCCAAACTACTAATGCCCCTAAAGATATTCTCATGTCTTCCATAAAGAACATAATCACTACAATAGCAGCTAAGAAAATAAAACAAAAATAATTAATATAAGGGAATAAAAATGCTTTAAAATGAAGTTCATCCAAACGATTTTCCTGTATGAATTTCATTCTAAATTTCATATGAGTTATAGCTATAGTTGCCCATGTGATAACAAGTGCTGCAACTACAGTTGATAATAAATACATGAAAACTTTTTCAGGTAAAATATAAGTCAAAATTACAAGCAATAAAGAAATTGCTGTAGATACCAAAATACCTACCATTGGTATACCACGACGAGATAAAGAAGCAAACATCTTAGGTGCATTTCCATTTTGCGCCAAATTGTGCAAAATACGAGATGTACTATATAAACTACTATTATATACAGAAAGCGCTGCTACAATTACTACGAAGTTTAAAATATTAGCTGCCGCTGGAATACCGATATTAGAGAAAATCTGTACAAATGGGCTAGCATTTAAACCAACTTCATCCCATGGAGCAAGTGTCATCAATACCACCATAGTACCAATATAGAAGATTAAGATACGAAGCAATACTTCATTTATAGCTCTTGGTAAAGTTTTTTCTGGATTTTCAGCTTCTCCTGCTGCAATACCGATTAATTCTACACCTCCAAAAGAAAACATAACTACAGCTAAAGACTGTGCAAATCCCCAAGCACCATTAGGGAAAAAGCCACCATTATTCCATAAATTACTGAAATTATCAGGAAATGGTCCCATTGTTGTAAATATCAAATAAAAACCAAATACAATCATACAGCAGATAGCTAAAATTTTAATAAATGATGCCCAAAATTCTGCTTCACCAAAAGTTTTTACATTTATTAAATTTACAGTTGTTACCACTACAATACAGACTAAAACTGTTATCCAATGAGGTACATCAAGAAGCCAATAATTTACATAAATAGCGATTGCAGATAATTCCGCAAAGCAAACTAATAAATATAAAAACCAATAATTCCAACCTGCTAAATAACCTGCAAAAGGGCCTAAATATTTATTCGCAAAATAAACAAATGAACCAGATACAGGCTCTCTTACAGACATTTCCCCTACCATTCTCATGATACAGAAAATGAAAACACCAGCTAAAGCATAGGATAAAATAATCCCTGGACCTACTAATTTAATTGTTGGTGCAGAACCATAAAACAGCCCCGTACCAATAGAAGTACCAAGTGCAATCATTTGCATATGGCGATTTTTCAGCCCTCGCTTCATTTTATTATTTTCATCACTCATAATAATCCACCTTTAAAATTATTCTTTATACATATGTTCAATACGTGCTACAGCCAATGTACTTACTACATCACCTGTTACATTGAGTGCAGTATGAATCATATCTATTAAACGGAAAATACCAACTATCATACCCATAATTTCAATAGGAAGCCCCATTGTTGTAAGTAACATTATAGTCAATACAATGCCACTGTTTGGAATACCAGGAGTACCTATGGAAATCAATGTAGTCATAAAGATAAACATAACTTGTTGCATTAAAGAAAGTTCTACACCATATACTTGAGCTACAAATAATATAGTAACAGCATAATATACAGCAATCCCATTCATATTGATAGTTGCACCAATAGGCAAAGTAAATGATGCTAATTCATCTTTTACTTTAAATTTTTCTTCAGTAACATGTAAGCTAACAGGTAAAGTACCAGAGCTACTTGTTGTACTAAATGCTACCAACCAAACCTCTGTAATTTTAGTAAAGAAATCTTTCAATGAAATCTTAGCAATGTATTTAATAATAAATACATACATAAATAACACTACAGAAAAAGCACCTATGTAATGAGTTAAAATAAATTTACCTAAAATATTAAAAATAGATAAACCATATTCGCCAACACTACAAGCAACTAAAGCAGTTACCCCAAATGGAGTTACTTGCATTACCATATCTGTGATTTTAAACATAATAATATTGGCTTCATCAATAACTTTTTTAACATTTTTTACTCTATCACCCAAAATAGTTATCGCAATACCAATAAATACCCCAAATACGATAATTTGCATTAAATTACCTGTAGCTAAAGCTGTTATCGGATTATCAGGAACCATGCTCAAAATAGTCTGGCTAACAGTCATTGGCTCAGCAGGTTTTATCACTTCGCCTGTATCTACAATTTGACTTACAGCAAAATCAGCACCTGGCTTCATTATATGTGCCACAATAAGACCAATAATTGCAGAAAGTACTGTAGTTACAATATAAAACCCTACTACCTTTGTTCCTATGCGTTTTAATTTTCCAATATCACCTATACTAGATATTCCACTAATAATAGATAAAAATACAACAGGAACAACAATCATTTTAATAAGTTTTAAAAATAAATCTCCAATAGGTTGTAACCATAAAATATCTTTTTGAAAAATAAGACCTAAGATAATCCCTATCCCAAAACCTAGAAAAACTTTAGCGCTCATACTAAGATTTTTTAAATTATCACACCCTTAATTTATAAAATAATACGCTTTCCATTATATCATAAAACCCATAAAAAACTTACATATTTACATTATTTTTAAGAAAAAAGATAGAAATTTTATACATTTTATCCATAATAAACCTTATTATTTACAAATGCTCTATGATTAATAGCTAAAAATAAAAAGCTTGATAAAATCTTATCTATATTTCCTAAGATTTCATCAAGCTTTCCTATATTACTTATTTTATTATTTATCTCAAATTATTTATTCCAATAATCTTTATGAACTTCTACTACTTCGTTTTCCACTTCTGGGAATGGACCTTCTACTTTTATATCTTTTTGACCTCTAGCGAATACTTCTCTACATGGTAAATCAAAAGTAGGATTTTGTTCATCATCACCAGTTAATTCTAAAAGGCGTTTTTCACTAATACCATAAACTACTTTACCTACATTACCCCAATATATAGCACCTGCACACATTGCACAAGGTTCAGCAGTAGAATAAAGAGTGCAATTCCATAAGAAATCTTTACTATATTTTTTAGAAGCTTTTATCATTAAGCTAGTTTCAGCATGACCACTACAATTAGATTCTGTGATTTCAATATTTTCTTGTTCTAATAAAATATTGCCTTCACCGTCTACTAAGATAGCGCCAAATGGAGTATTTCCATGTTCACGAGATTTTTTTGATACTTCAATTGCTTTTCTTAAATAAAATAAATGATCCATAATTTTACCTCACAAATTACTTATAATTAATATTTCTTTTGTCTAATTAATTGATAATGAATAAATTTTGTATCTACATATTCATTAGCATAAAAGACAGGTTCATCATTATTATCAAAATTGATAATATCGCAATTTAAAAAGCTTGTTATTTGTTCACATTTAAAATAATCAGTCAAAGAAGATAATTCCTGATTTGTTATTGTAGATAATTCTACTTTGTCCCAAATAATTGTACGCTTTAAAAATTCACTAAAATATTTATATATAGACATATCTAAGCAGTTTTGCAAAAAATTCTCTTTAACTATTTTTACAGGAATTCTATCAACACAATAAATAGCTGGCATCTCATTAGCATAAAACATTCGCTCAACAATAAAAACTTCCTCATTATTATCTAACTGTAATTTCTTAGCTTCATCATCTGTAGCTAAACGCTTATTAGTAGATAACACTTCTGTTTTTACCTCATAACCACTATTAGCAATTACATCACGTAAATCTCCAATAGGATTAAATACTACATTCATTCCCAAAGCTTGTTGATTAACGAATGTTCCTTTTCCCTGTTTACGAAAAATGATACCTTCACTAGCAAGCTCATTTAATGCACTTCTTACAGTAATTCTACTAACACCTAATTCTTGAGCCAATAATTCTTCTCTAGGGAGCTTGTTTGATATAGCTAAATCCATTGATTGTATATACTGTAAAATAGATTGTTTTGTTAATTGACTCAATGCTTGTTCTTTTACTTTACAAAATTTCATTTACAAATCCTCTACTAATTAACTAATTTTGTTTTAATTATATGTCTATATGACTAAACATTTCAAGCAGTCAATCATCTAGTTAAATTATTTTTTAAACATTTCACGATAATTAAATAAAATATTTAATAAAATTGCCGTTACTGTACCTGTAAAAATACCATTTTCTAATAACATTTTTACAATTTCTGGCATTTCATTAAATAATCCAGGTGTTACTGTAGTCCCCAGACCAATACCAATACTACAAGCTACAATCATAATATTTTCATTACGTTTAAAATCAATATTTGATAATATCTTTATACCATTTGCACCAATAGTTCCAAACAAACAAATCATAGCTCCACCTAATACAGGATGCGGAATCAAAGTAGTAAGTACTGCAAATTTCGGTACTAAACCTAAAATTATCAAAATAATTGCCGCCGCTACCAATACAAATCTATTTCTTACACCAGTAACAGTCATTAAACCAGCATTTTCCGAAAAAGTAACATATGGAAAAGAATTAAATAACCCACCTAAAAACTGTGCACAACCTTCTGCACGGATACCATTTGCTATATCTTTTGGTGTAAGCTTTACCTCACAAATATCAGCAATCATGTAAAAAATTCCTACAGATTCAGCTACACTAATCACCAAAAAGATAGACATTACCACCACACTATCGAAAGTAAATTCAGGAGCCCCAAAATGTAGTGGTGTCACAAATTTTACCCATTCAGTAGTATGTAAATGTGAAAAATCCACCATACCAAAGAAACTTGCAAAAATAGTACCTAATACTAAACCAACTAAAATCGCAATTGATTTTAAGAAGCCTTTACAAAAACGATTAATTAATAAAATAACAATTAATACAAAAATAGAAACTAAATAATTTTTAGGATCACCAAAATCTTTTGCACCAAAACCGCCAGCCATATCTTGAAGTGCTATTGGCACTAAAGAAAAACCAATAATTGTTACCAATGATCCAATTACAATCGGTGGGAAAAACTTAATTATTTTATTAATAAAAAATGAACTAGTAAATACTAAAATACTTGATAATAAAATAGCACCATATAATACTGTAAGTCCACCAGCTTTACCAATAGATATCATTGGCCCTAAAGTAATTACCGCACAACCCAAAACTACTGGTAATTTTATACCTACAAAACGACCAATACCAAAAGATTGTAAAAATGTAGCAATACCACAAGTAAATAAATCCGCAGAAATCAAAAATGCTAAATCTTCATTAGATAATTGTAATGCATTTGCTAAAATAATGGGTACAATTACCGCAGCTGAATACATTACCAATACATGTTGAAATCCTAATACTGTTAATTTACTAACAGAAATTTTTTCATTAATATAATCTTTACTACCAAGCTGTTGCATATTTCGCCCTCTTTCTTTAAAGGTAATACCTATGACCTTATTATACAAAAACGTACAAAAAAAGCAAGCAATTTTTTGCTTGCTTTTCCTTATTTTTTATTTTTCTCTTTTATTTTGATTTAAAATATTTAATGCTGCAACATATACCTCATTTAAAATCGGCTTATCTACTAATTGCATTTGCATATTACTACCTAAATCTGCACAAATTTTATCTTTATCATCTAAAATATATTTTTGTGGTACACAGTAAAATTCACCATCATTAGTAAATAAATATAAACTTGTTGCATATGACGCATTTTTAATATTTTGTTTTGTTTTTATTTTTTCTAAAATATTATCAGTATAATATTCATCGACAGCTACTACTAAATAATATTGTTCATCTTTAACTATAATTTTAACACTTTCAGGGTCTATAAATATCAATTCTTCATTTGTTTTTCCTATAAATTTATCATTAAATTGTTTTTTTGCTAAATTTTCAATATTAATATCTTTTACTAGTTCTTTTTTATTTTTTCTTCCTATTTTCCATGTAGCTCCTATACCACCCATAAATTCATTTTCGGCATAAGCTATACTTGCATTTAACATGAAATCTTGATTAGGATAATGAAATATCCCTACTGCTATACCTGTTTCATTTTTATATTGTCCTACTCCCATTGCAATTTCTGTAGGTGCTAATGGATCATATCCCATTGTACGTAAATTAGCAATCGCTGCTGCCATTGCCCCTACTTTATCTATACGTTTTTCAACATTATTTAAACGACTTTCCATATTATTTATTCGATTATTTAATATTTCACCTGTATTATAATTTATATTTGCAACATTTTGTATTGCTTGATCTAATTTTATATCTGCATCTATCATTGATTGAGCATTTGCTATATATTTAGTTTTTGCTTTATCATCTTTATATTTACTAATAAGCTTTTCTTTAGTATTTGTACCTATAATATTATCTGTAATATTATTAGTATCTTCTTTACTAGCAATTCCTGATACTGATAGTTTATTTATCTTGTTTTTGTCATATTTATCGATACTTTGAATTGTTAATTGCCCTTTAGCTTTATCAAAATCTACACTATTCACCATAGAGTCAGTTAACTTTCCTTCAAGTTTTATAATCTGTTTAGTTTTATTATTTTGAGTTACTGATATACTTCCATCTTGATTTATTTTACCGCCAACAATAGAATTATTAGCTATTTCATTCGTCATATTTTGTAAACTTGTATTTACTTGATCTAGTTTATTATTTAATTTTCCAATAGCTATAGTTGTATTATCATTATCAGCTATATTGTCACCTTTTATTTGACTATAGTTTAACTTTCCGACTTTATTATTTAAATTATTTACAGCATTTACTATTGATGTTTTTTCTTCACTTTTTAAATCTTGGTCTAGTTTTTCAATATCTCCAATATCATTTGCCTTAGCAATATTATCAATAGTTATAATTTTTTTATTACCTAATTTATCTTTTACAATTAAATCTACATCATTATTTGCAGAAACTGTATAATGCCCATTTTTTTTATTATTTTCATTTTCTACCAAATGTTTATCACTATTAGCAATACTACCATTTTCCTTTATTGCATCTTGTATAGTATCATCTAATTTATTCATAGCCTCTTGTTTTATCTCATACAATTGACCGCCATTCACTGCCTCTTTAGAGTCTTTAGCAATTAATCCATTTTCTACATTCGTTATAACTACAGCTTTTTGTTTAGGATTTAACGTTATTTTATCTTTTTTATCATTATCATATTTTACATTTAAGCCATCTTTTTTATCTACATAATCTAAACTTGCTAATCCTTTTATTTCTATAGATTTAGTTTCGTTATTATTATAATTATTTTTTGTAGTTAATACTAAATTATTATCTTTTAACTCTCCTTTAACTATACTCCAATCTTTTATTTTTCCTAATACAGCAGTATTTTTACCTTATTGTAGTGTTAAGATTCCATTTGAAGAAATTTCACCTGTAATTGGCTGAGTTACGATATTAAAAATCTTACCATTTATTGATAAACTTTCTAATTCATCACCTTCTTTACCTTCATTAGCAATTACTTTGGAGCCTGCATTTATTGTAAAAGAATTTTCTTCTCCTTTATTATTTTTATTTGCTACTTTTATTTTAATGTCCTTTCCTTCAAAACCTCCCATACTTGTTATCTCTACTGTTCCTGGAACGAAATAATCACCTTTATATGAGTCACTACTTTCATCATATTGTCCATTTCTCTTTAGGGATATACTACCTCCATTTGTTGATTTTAATGGTGTTATTTGTATATCTTTTATATTATCCCCATATATACCTTTCACATCATTTATTATTTCTTGCCTATCCATATTATATTCAGAAATAGTCATTTTCCCAATGGTTGTTTTGGGGTCTTCTATTTCTGCACCCCAATAACTATAATATTTATTATTTTCACCAACAGCAGTCATTAATACTTCATTATTATCCCCATAAACATTACCTGTATAAAGCTTACCCATATCATCAACAAATACTCCTAAGGTATTTCCTATTACATACATATTATCAATAGGGACATCTTCACCATTATATTTATATCGACCATTTTCTAAAGATACTAATCTAAAATATTTTTTTACATTATTATTTGTGTTAATTACTCTTGTATCATATGAACCATTACCTTTTAAATCAATATTATAGCCAAAATACCAAGGTGTATCTGTTCTTGATGTATTAACAGCACCACCAAATACCCCTGTATCTGCATTTTGAATATTATATCCAGTCTGTGTTGTAATTTTACCATCACTTTCTAATGTTTGATACGATTGCAATAATCCTGCGTCATTAACATTTTCATTTTGTTTATAAACTTTTACCACTACATCTGTCGTTGCTTTAGGAAATCTTTTATCTTTTTCTATTTTTACAGTATAACCATCTCGAACCCAATAATATGCAGGATTATCATAATTTCCTAAATTCACTTTATTATATTTATAACTTTTTCCATTAAATTTAAAATATTTTTCACGCCCATTTTCTTGATTTATATCATCTATTTTTATGGCTACATATTGAGCTTTAACCGCACCTAATAAATCATTAGTTTTATATTTTGTAAAAGCTTGTGATGTACAACTATTAAAACATAGACTTCCTACCATTAGCGCTAATAATAAAGATTTTTTTTACTTTTATTAATCATGATTTTCCTCCTCTATTAATAAGATATACTGTTCTTTATTCTAACACCATTCTTCCTTAAATAGAATATTTTATAATATATTTCCATTAATGGAAATATATATTCATTACATTTACACAATTTTAGATAAATGCTATACTGATTACTATCTATTAATAGAAAAGATGATTTTTCTATGGAGTCCTTCGAGTCTATACTAAATCATTTAAAAGCTGTCAAAAAAAAGCAAGGTTATACAAATGCCTATCTTGCTGAAAAATCTGGTATTCCCATAAGTACTATCAATAAAATTTTTTCCTCTATTATTAAAAATCCCAAGATTAATACAGTTATTGCTATAAGTAATGCTTTAAACGTTGATATTACATCCCCTAATATTGAAAATAAATTAAATCTATTACATAACTTAGCTAATAGCTATAATTTATCTAATGATGATATTGAAATTTTAAATAGATATCTTATATTATCTGAAAAAAATCGTCATCAATTTTACTTATTATTAGGTATTTTAAATAATTTTAATAATGATTCTAATTAAAAAAACGTTGAGATTATTATCTCAACGTTTTTTATTTCTTAATTTATTTTATTATTTATTGATATTGAAATGCTCAGCTAAAATTTGAGCTGCATTATATTGTGGTTGATCAAAAGAACGGTCGCTTAATTGAGCCCAACCATCATTATTACGTCTTGAACTAAAGATAGATACTTCATCACCAACAAATTTAATCATTGTTCTATAGCTGAATTTTGAAGTTTCTACACCCTGTTCATTTACCATAATTACATCATAAGTAAATATTGCTGTTTTTATATTATCTTCTACATTTTCTGTTTGTTCTTCCACTTTAGCAGAAGATAAATCTACATATCTATTTACACCTGCTTGAGTAAATGCTACTGGATAATTGGCATTTCCATTCCAATAAGTAGCTGGTGTATAAAGTGCTGCAGCTTCAACTTGTCCTACGCTACCTGCTCCTACTGCAAAGAAACAAGCTACTACTGCCATCATCACTAATTGCATTATTTTTTTCATAATTCTAACCTCCTAAAATATATAAAACTTCATTTATGTATTTCTTATACTTTTATACTAGCTTTTTTAATCACTAAAGTCAATTAATGAAAGATTAAAATATCTTTAGAATTTTATTAATTATTTAAATTTCAATACAAAAAAATCCTTTAGAAAATAATTTCTAAAGGATTTGACCTTACAAAAATGGCGGAGCGAGAGAGATTCGAACTCTCGCACGGCGAAGCCGCCTAACGATTTAGCAAACCGTCCTCTTCAGCCTCTTGAGTATCGCTCCATGATATAAAATTTTAATAAAACTTAATAGAATACTGTATGCTATAATGGCAGGGGCAGTAGGACTTGAACCCACAACCAATGGTTTTGGAGACCACTACTCTACCAATTGAGCTATACCCCTAATTTAATGGGGCGACTAGTGGGGATCGAACCCACGCAATAACGGAGCCACAATCCGCCGTGTTGACCGCTTCACCATAGCCGCCATATTCCATTATAATGAGCCTAAAGGCTCTAACTGGCAACTTCCTATCCTCCCAGCACGTCTCCATGCAAGTACTTTCGGCCTC
>OAWS01000403.1_pt1 | contig 35683 bp, 40 predicted proteins | sample 1517141 | NCBI WGS metagenome assembly OAWS01 (sample SAMEA2580173, study PRJEB22360) | human gut metagenome | biome: human gut; feature: human-associated habitat; material: faeces | place: Denmark | collected 2008/2010
TGCATTCATCCAAATCATGCTTAACAAATTTATCGAATGAAATCAAAACAGCTTCATAGCAAGATGAAACAAATACCTTTTTTCTCAGCCTTATGCTGCTCGCTGGTGATGGCCTCTTGTGGAGGTGGTGCCACTGAAAAAACATCCGATGAATCTACAGCGGTACAGTCCGTACAGCAGGATAGCCTTCAGGCATCTTCCGACAGCCTGAAAGTGGACGGTACTACGGGAGCTACCCAGGTAGCCAATGCGCCTTCTTTTAACGGCATCTTGATGATACCGCCACAGCAACACGCGACGATTACCCTTAGTATGGGTGGGGCTGTACACAGTGTTTCTTTCCTTCCGGGTGATTATGTGCGGAAAAACCAGGTCATCCTGACGCTGGAGAATCCGGAATTCATTGCCTTGCAGCAAACCTGGCTCGATGCGGCTGCGCAGACAGAGTTCCTGGAAAAAGAATATCTTCGCCAGCAGAATCTGGCTTCACATGAAGCTGCTTCACAGAAACGGATGCAGCAGAGCAAGGCGGAATATTTGTCGATGAAGAGCCGTCTGGATGCTGCTGCGGCCCAGTTGCTGATTTTGGGAGTGGATGCCCGCAGCTTGCAGACAAAAGGTATTCAGCCTTATTTGGAGATAAAAGCGCCTTTAAACGGCTATGTCACGAACATGAACGTGAACGTAGGAAAATATTTCAATGTAGGTGAACCCGTGTGCGATGTGATTGACAAGCAGGCCCCGATGCTGCAGCTTACGGCCTACGAAAAAGATCTGGATAAGTTGAATGTGGGCGACCGTATGGAGTTCCATGTAAACGGAATGGGAAATGAAACCTTCGAAGCCGTACTGGTTTCCATTGATCAGATGGTAGACAATGCCAACCGTTCCATCAAAGTGTATGCCCGTGTGGCTCATCCGCAGAAAGATTTTCGTCCCGGCATGTATGTGTCGGCACGTAAGTCGGCAAAAAATGAATAACTTTGCAGCATGAAGCGAATCTGGAGCAATAAATATGTGCTGATAGTGAATGCCATCTCCATCATGGTGGCATTCCTTACGCATTTCCCGGAACTGATTACCTTGTCGAATCCGTATTCGGCTGACGGGCTTTCGTTTCCGGGTATGCACTGGGCCGATGTGGGCAATGAGGTACTGTTCACGTACCTTTCCCTTCTTTTTCTCTTTTTCCTGAATGAAGCCGTGTTCCGTTTCAATAGCGATATGGTTTCTATCGGGTGGGAAAAGGTGGTTTGTTCGTTTGTGCTGACCTGGGTAGTAAGTAACCTGCTAGGCAAATGCTTTGTTTACCTGCATCAGCATTTCGATGTGCCTGCCATTGATGCCATGCTTCATCATTATCTTCATCCTTTGCGTGATTTCCTGATAACCTGCATTGTGACGGGAGGCTGCTATTTCTTCCATCAGAATCGGAAGAGCCGTAAGATGCTGCTCGAAAACCAGCAGTTGCGCATGGAGAATGTCATCAATCAGTACGAAGCCTTGAAAAGCCAGTTGAACCCCCACATGCTGTTTAATTCGCTGAACACCTTGTACCTTTTGATTCGGGAGTCACCCGACAAGGCCCGCCATTATCTGGAAGAACTGTCACGGGTGATGCGCTACACCTTGCAGGACAACGAGTCGCATTCCGTGACTTTGCGTGAGGAAATGGAGTTCGTGCAATCGTACATGTACCTTTTGCAGGTGCGTTATGAAGAGAATCTTCAGTTTGACATCCGTATCCATCCGGAACTGATGTCACGGAAACTGTCACCCATGGCCCTGCAGTTATTGGTGGAGAATGCCGTGAAGCACAATGAAATCAGTAACCGCCGTCCGCTGACAGTGTCTGTGATAGCCGAAGGTGACACGGTGGAAGTGAGTAATCCGCTTCAGCCCAAACGGGGAGGGAGTGCCGGAATGGGCATCGGACTGGCAAATCTGGCCAAGCGCTATCAGTTGCTGTATAAAAAAGACATAATCGTAAAAGAGGAAAATCATCGTTTCGCCGTTATTCTGCCTTTGATATGAAGACTTTGATTATAGAAGATGAGAAAGCAGCCTTGCGCAACCTGAAGGCCGTAATGCAGGAAGTGAACACCGATTTTGAAATCGTCGGCGAAGTGGACAGTATTTTCGATGGGGTGGAGTGGTTTCGCACGCATCCCATGCCGGAGCTGGTGTTTATGGACATTCATCTGGCCGATGGTTCAGCCTTCGATATCTGTGCGCAGGTAGACATCACGTGCCCCATCATCTTTACTACAGCCTACGATGAATATGCCTTGCGGGCCTTTAAGGTGAACAGTGTGGCCTATCTGCTCAAGCCCATCAGCCGGACTGATTTGCAGGAGGCTATGCACAAACTGGAATTGCTGGGCGGACAGGTGAAGGAAGAAAATTACAAGACGCATTTTCTGATGCCGGTGAAGGGGGATAAACTTCTACCTGTGTCGGTGGAGGCTATCCAGTATTTTTATATCTCCAACGGGCTGGTTAAGGCGGTAGATAGTGAGGGAAAAGAATTTGTCTTCTCTCAGTCGCTCGACGAACTGGCCGAGCAATTGAATCCGCATGATTTCTTCCGTGCCAACCGCCAGTTTATCGTGTCGCGGAAGGCCGTATCCGACATCAGCCTATGGTTCAACGGACGGCTGGCCATCAACCTGAAAGTGCCGGTGCCCGAGAAAATCATCATCAGCAAGGCCAAGGCTTCGGAATTGAAAGACTGGTTCTGATTTTGTAAGACGTGCGGTACTTGTCAATCTGAAATGAAACCTCCTCTTCTCCTTTATACTGTATCTCATATTTTTATATTATCTTTGTGCCGTAATTCAAAAAAGGTAGAAAAAACAGATGATAACAGTTTCAAATGTAGCCGTTCAATTTGGTAAAAGAGTGTTGTATAACGACGTGAATCTGAAGTTCACGAATGGTAATATCTATGGTATTATCGGAGCCAACGGTGCCGGTAAGTCTACGTTCCTGAAAGTGATTTCAGGCGAGCTGGACCCTACTAAGGGTAGCATTACCCTGGGACCGGGCGAGCGTCTTTCGGTGTTGAGCCAGGACCACTTTAAGTTTGATGCCCACACGGTGCTCGATACCGTACTGATGGGACACACCATCCTTTGGGACATCATGAAGCAGCGCGAGGCCCTGTATGCCAAGGAAGATTTTACCGATGAAGACGGTATCAAGGCAGCCGAACTGGAAGAAAAGTTTGCCGAACTGGAAGGCTGGAATGCCGAGAGCGATGCAGCTATCCTGCTGAGCGGACTGGGCATAAAAGAAGACAAGCACTACACGCTGATGGGTGATTTGAGTGGTAAGGAAAAGGTGCGCGTGATGCTGGCACAGGCGCTTTTCGGAAATCCGGACAACCTGTTGCTTGACGAGCCGACCAATGACCTGGACATGGATACGGTGACCTGGCTCGAAGAATACCTTTCTAACTTTGAACATACCGTGCTGGTGGTAAGCCACGACCGTCACTTCCTTGACTCGGTATGTACGCATACGGTGGACATCGACTTCGGCAAGGTGAACCTCTTTGCCGGTAACTATAGCTTCTGGTATGAATCCAGCCAGCTGGCTCTCCGTCAGCAGCAGAACCAGAAGGCCAAGGCAGAAGAAAAACGTAAGGAACTGGAAGAGTTTATCCGTCGTTTCTCTGCCAATGTAGCGAAATCCAAGCAGACTACCAGCCGTAAGAAGATGCTGGAGAAACTGAATGTGGATGAAATCAAGCCGTCTTCCCGTAAATATCCGGGTATCATCTTTACGATGGACCGTGAACCGGGTAACCAGATTCTGGAGGTTTCCGGACTGCGTGCCGAAACGGAAGAAGGAACAGTGCTTTTCAATGATGTGAACTTTAACGTGGAGAAGGGCGACAAGATTGTTTTCCTGAGCCGCGACCCGCGTGCTATGACGGCCTTGTTTGAAATTATCAACGGACACCGTAAGGCACAGGCCGGACACTATAACTGGGGAGTAACCATAACTACGGCTTACTTGCCACTGGACAATACGGATTATTTCAACTGCGATCTGAACCTGGTAGACTGGTTGAGCCAGTACGGTCAGGGCAATGAAGTGGAAATGAAAGGCTTCCTCGGCCGTATGTTGTTCTCTGGTGAAGAGGTGATGAAGAAAGTCAGCGTGCTGTCGGGAGGTGAGAAGATGCGTTGTATGATTGCCCGCATGCAGTTGCGTAATGCCAACTGTCTGATTCTGGATACTCCGACCAACCACCTGGACTTGGAATCTATTCAGGCGTTCAACAACAACCTGAAGATTTACAAGGGAAATGTGCTCTTTGCCTCACACGACCATGAGTTCATTGAAACCGTGGCCAACCGTATCATTGAGCTGACTCCGAACGGAATCATTGATAAGATGATGAGCTACGACGAGTATATTTCATCCGACCATATCAAGGAAATGCGTGCCCGTATGTACGGCGATAAATAAGACTTAAAAAACGCCTTTGCGTTTGGAAGAAAACGTAAGTACGTTCTATCTGAAACGCAAGGACGTTTTGATTAAAACGCTTAGGCGTTTTACTTAAAGCGCAAGTACGTTTTTGTGGAAACGCACTTGCGTTTTTTTTCTGTTCGTCAGGACTACTTTGGAATATTTTGAAAATATAGGTATAATCTTCAAATTATCAGTTTGTTATTATGGACTCAACTTTAAATCCTACTCAAAAAACACACATTGTGTGGCTCGACGTGGTTCGTCTGGTAGCCATGTTTACTGTAGTATGCTGCCATTCGGCAGACCCGTTTAACTTCTATCCGGGAGAACCTCCGGCCAATATTGCGGAAATCAAGTGGTGGGGTGCCGTGTACGGTTCCTTGCTTCGTCCGTGTGTACCTTTGTTTGTGATGATTACAGGTGCCTTACTGTTGCCGGTAAAAGGGGAGGTGGCTCCGTTCTATCGTAAACGCATCTGACGTGTGTTCTGGCCTTTCCTTATCTGGTCAGTCATTTACAATCTTTTCCCGTGGATTACAGGCTTACTGGGAGTAGCTCCGGAAGTCATTCTCGATTTTTTCCCGTATTCGGGTGAGGAAGTGATGCGCCAGTCGCTCGATGTATCGTTGGGATACATTGCACAGATGCCGTTCAACTTCTCTTTGCTGGACGTGCACATGTGGTACATTTATCTGCTTATCGGGCTGTATCTGTACATGCCGGTATTTTCTGCCTGGGTGGAAAAAGCCAGCCGGAAAGCACAACGGTGGTTCCTTGTGGCCTGGGGCGTGACGCTTTTCGTTCCTTATTACAGAGAATTTGTAGGGCCTTACATTTGGGGTTCCTGTTCCTGGAACGAGTTTTATATGCTCTATATGTTTGCCGGATTCAACGGTTATCTGCTGTTAGGACATTATCTGCGTCACACGGAATGGAGTCTGGCCAAAACACTGGGATGGGGAATCCCTATGTTTGTCGTAGGTTTCTGTGTCACGTTCTTCGGTTTCCGTCACATGACCGCATCGCCCGACTGCACGGAAGAACAGCTCGAACTTTTCTTCTACTATTGCTCACCGAACGTGGTACTGATGACCCTTCCGTTGTTCATGCTTTGCAAGAAAGTCCGTGTAAATAATCAGCAAATACAGAAAGCACTTGCTAATCTGACGGTATGCGGTTTCGGAGTGTATATGATTCATTATTTCTTCACCGGTCCGAGCGTAGTACTGGCCCGTATGTGTCACGTGCCTGTCGGATTGCAGATACCGTTTGCTGCGGTAGTTGCTTTCCTTGTATCATGGGGACTGGTGATTTTGCTTCGCCGGCTGACTGGAAAGTATGCCCGTTATGTGGTAGGGTGAGGGAGTTTATTTCAAAAACTCCCCGCCGAAAGATAAGGGTAACAAGTCTTTGGTTCCGTCTATCTCGTAAATCGCTTTTTCTCCATATAGTAAAATGCGCATAGGCTGCTGGTAGCGCTGTTCAGTTTCCAGTAATACCTGCCGGCAGGCTCCACAAGGAGGAATCGGTGTATCGAGATAGCCGGATTCACTTCGGGCAGCGATGGCCAGTGTCAGCACAGGCTGGTCGGGATACTGGGAATTGGCATAAAACAGTGTGGTGCGTTCGGCACATAAACCGGAAGGGTAGGCCGCGTTCTCCTGATTCGTGCCCGTCACAATCACTCCGTTCTTCAGTAGGGCAGAGGCACCGACTGAGAATTTGGAGTAAGGCGCATAACTGCGTGAGGTGGCTTCTTTGGCTTTGTCTATCAGTTCACGGTCTTGTGGGGTAAGTTCATCGTATTGCAAGGAGTGGATACGAATTTCAAGTTTGATTTCTTTCATGGCTTTTGTTTTTGTAGTTGGTAAACAAATATAAGTAAAAAAATGCTTTTCTCCCTGTTTTTCTGTATTTTTAAGTGTTTGCCCGTAAGCTTCTGTGGTGAATCGTTTATCTTTGCACGTTAAACGGTAAAGAAGAACTGCATGAAATCATTAAAATATATTTTGGTGTGCTGTCTGGCAGGGATGGCACTCTCTTTGGGAGCAGCTCAGCGCAAGAATAAGGCATACGAAGATTACATCCGGCAGTATCATAAAATTGCAGTGGAGGAGATGAAGCGTTATCATATTCCGGCCAGTATCACACTGGCACAGGGACTGCTGGAGTCTGGAGCCGGACGAAGTGAACTGGCCCGCAAGTCGAACAACCATTTCGGTATCAAGTGTGGACGGAGTTGGGACGGACGGACAGTACGTGCCGACGACGATGCACCGAATGAATGTTTCCGGGCTTATCGTCATGCCAAGGATTCGTATCGTGATCATTCCAAATTCTTGCGTACGGGAGCACGTTATGCCTTTTTGTTTCGTTTGAAGATTACGGATTACAAGGGATGGGCACGTGGCTTGAAGAAGGCAGGTTATGCCACTGACCCGCGTTATGCTGATCGTCTGATCAACATCATTGAGCTCTACGACCTGGATCGTTACGATACCAAGAAAGGTTTGGAATGGATAGAAGAATTCCCCAATCCGCATCAGCCGTATTTAGCTAATGATATGGTGTACATCATCGCCCGTAGGGGAGATACGTTTGAAAAACTGTCGGATGAATTGGGTATCAGCAAGAAGAAACTGCGTACTTACAACGAGCTTCCCAAGGACTATCAGTTTATGGGAGGGGAAATTGTGTACCTGGAGAAAAAACACCGTCGGGCTACGAAGGAATACATTGTGTACGTGGTGCGTCAGGGTGATTCCATGTACTCTATTTCCCAGAAATTCGGTATCCGTTTGAAGAACCTGTATAAGTTGAATAAGATGGAGCCAGATTCACCGGCTCCGAAAGTAGGCGATATTCTGCGGTTGAGATAACCGGTTTATTCGTGGTGGTAAGGGCCATTGTTCAGAATGGTCATGGTCCGGTAAAGCTGCTCCACGAAGATAAGCCGTATCATCTGGTGCGAAAATGTCATCTTGGAAAGGGAAATCTTTTCCTGGGCAGCCTGATAGACGGGAGGAGAGAATCCGTAAGGTCCGCCGATGATGAACACCAGCCGCTTGTTTACAGTATGCATTTTCCGCTCTATCCAGTTGGCAAACTCGATGGAGCGGAATTCTTTTCCATGCTCGTCGAGCAATACTACTACATCGCCGGGCTGCAAGGCTTTCAGGATGGCTTCGCCTTCCTTTTCTTTTTGCTGCTCCATGCTGAGGCTTTTGGTATTCTTCAGTTCAGGTATCACCTCCATATCGAACGAAACATAGTGTTTGGTACGTTCCACATAGTCATTGATGGCTGTGATATAATGCTTTTCGACCGTTCGGCCGACCACAAGTAGGGTAAATTTCATATCTTTTTTACTTTGATTAAAACGGGTTGCCTTTGCAAAGATATGAATAATAATTACCTTTGCTTCCTGAAATATCACTTAATATTTTGAACAAAATGGACGAAAAAATTGTAAAGGATTTGATTGACCGTCTGATTGACCTCTCTTTTGCAGAGGATATAGGTGACGGTGACCATACTACGTTGTCTTGCATTCCGGCGGATGCAATGGGCAAGTCGAAACTGCTGATTAAGGAAGAAGGTATTCTGGCCGGTATTGAAATTGCAAAAGAAGTGTTCCATCGCTTTGACCCTGAAATGAAGGTAGAAGTGTTCATTCAGGACGGTACACACGTGAAACCGGGCGATGTGGCCATGGTGGTAGAAGGAAAGATTCAGTCTTTGCTTCAGACCGAACGCCTGATGCTGAACATCATGCAGCGTATGAGCGGTATTGCTACGATGACCAGCAAATATGTAGAACGCCTGAAAGGTACGAAGACTCGCGTGCTGGATACACGTAAGACGACTCCGGGTATGCGTATTCTGGAAAAGATGGCGGTGAAAATCGGTGGAGGAGTAAACCATCGTATCGGTCTGTTCGATATGATTCTGCTGAAAGACAATCACGTGGACTTTGCCGGAGGAATTGACAAGGCAATCACGCGTGCTAAGGAATATTGCAAGGCAAAAGGAAAGGACCTGAAGATTGAAATTGAAGTGCGCAACTTCGACGAATTGAAGCAGGTGCTCGACCTGGGTGGAGTAGACCGCATCATGCTGGACAACTTTACTCCGGAAAATACACGCAAGGCCGTAGAAATGGTTGGCGGTCGTGTGGAACTGGAGTCATCAGGCGGTATTACCTTCGACACCTTGCGTGACTATGCAGAATGTGGAGTGGATTACATTTCTGTAGGTGCACTGACGCATTCTGTGAAAGGTCTTGACATGAGTTTCAAGGCTTGCTGAGGCTGACCGAATGAAAGGCATGCCCCACTTGTTAAATAAGTATCTACCAAAATAAAATAAGAAGAGTGATGAAAAAAAGTGTTTTATGGAGAAGTGTGCTGGTGCTGGCATTGTGTATTGTCGGTACAGCCAATGGAATGGCTCAGGACCTGAAATCAATTCTGTCAGGTGTAGCCAATGCGGTAGCGAATAAGGTAACGGGTGAAAGTGCCTCATTGACAGGAACGTGGGCTTATGTGGGTCCGGACTGTAAGTTTGAGAGTGACAATCTGCTGGCTAAGGCTGGCGGTGAAGTGGCTGCCAAACAGGTAGAGGATAAGATGAGCGGTGTACTGGAGAAGCTGGGTTTCAAGGAAGGTACAATCTACACCTTTAATGCCGATAGTACGTATACTTCGGTGGTGGGTGGAAAAACAGTCAACGGAACATACAGTTACAATGCGGATACCAAGGAACTGACAATGAAAACTCGTCTGGGATTGAAAGTGAATGCGACGGTTTCGAAGGGGCTTACCGGAGATACCATGAGCCTGCTGTTCAAGGCAGACAAACTGATGTCGCTGGCACAGACCATCACAGGAGCTGTGGCAAGCAAGTCATCCAATTCGGCAGTAAGTACAGCCAGTTCGTTGTTGAGCCAATATGACGGATTACAATTGGGAGTGCAGCTGAAGAAGCAGTAGCACATTGTAGATTGTAAAGAATAAAAAAGAAGCATGGATTTTAGCGAATGCCTGGAATCCATGCTTCTTTTTTTATGTCAGATGCATCCCTTGCTGGAAGGAATCTCAAAATGATGAATGTCACGGCGTATGGCCATCTTGATGCTGCGGGCGAGGGCCTTGAAGATACCTTCTATCTTGTGGTGCTCATTGGTTCCCTCGGCCTTGATATGGAGGTTCATACGGGCCGAATCGCTCAGCGATTTGAAGAAATGGAGGAACATCTCGGTAGGCATGTCGCCAATCTTTTCGCGGGTAAAGGTGGCGTCCCATACCAGCCAGGACCGTCCGCCGAAATCGAGTGAAACCATGCACTGGCAGTCGTCCATGGGTAGACAGTAGCCGTAGCGCTCGATGCCTCTCTTACTTCCTAATGCTTTGTACAAACATTCTCCTAAGGCGATGGCCGTATCTTCAATGGTGTGGTGTTCGTCCACTTCCAGATCACCGTCTACGTGGATGTCCAGGTCGATGCCGCCATGCTTGCCTATTTGCTCCAGCATGTGGTCGAAGAATCCCAGTCCGGTATGGATATGGCAAGTGCCGTTTCCGTCCAGGTTCACCCGGATACGGATATCGGTTTCCTTGGTCTTGCGGCTTACCTCGGCAGTACGTTCACCGGCAAAGAGAAACTCTGCCACGCGGTCCCAGTCGGTGGTAGCTAATACGCACGTGTCTTCCAGTCCTTTTTCACTCAGCAGACTTTTATCCGGTTGCAGCAGGATGGCCTTGCAGCCTAAGTTCTTTGCCAGCTCTACGTCGGTAGCGCGGTCGCCAATCACAAAGCTTCCGGCCAAGTCGTATTCCGGATTGTTCAGGTATCCTGTGAGCATACCAGTGCGTGGCTTGCGGGTAGGGGCATTGTCTTCTGGAAAACTCCGGTCGATAAGGATGTTGTCAAATTCAATGCCTTCGTTTTTGAACGACTGAAGCATCAGGTTGTGTACGGGCCAGAATGTATCTTCCGGAAAAGAATCAGTACCTAATCCGTCCTGATTGGTCACCATGACAAATTCAAAATCCAGTTTCTGCCGGATAAAGTAGAGGTTGCGGAACACCTTTGGATAGAATTCCAGTTTCTCGAACGCATCTAACTGGTAATCTACGGGCGGCTCGATGACAAGGGTACCGTCGCGGTCAATGAACAATACTTTTTTCATGCTTCCTCCTCCTTGTAGTTTTTCAGGGCTTCCAGCAGGGTATCGTTCTCCGGACGCGTACCGATGGTGATGCGCAGACAGTCCTGACAAAGTGTGACACTACTACGGTTGCGGACGATGATGCCCTTATCCACCAGGTAGTTGTAGATTTTCTTGGCATCACTTACTCGTGTCAGAAAGAAATTGGCATCGGTAGGATAGATACGTCGGCAGCAAGCAAGCTTCTGGAATTCTTGCATGAGACGGGTACGTTCGTGGAGCAGGGATTCCACCCACTGCTGTACCTGATAATGCTTTTCAATCATGTGGATGGCTTCCTGCTGGGTCAGCCGGTTCACGTTGTACGGATATTTGATTTTATTCAGCAGGTTGATGATTTCCTGAGAAGCGAAAGCCATGCCCAGACGGATACCGGCGCATCCCCATGCCTTGGAGAAGGTCTGCAGGATAATCAGGTTCGGAAATTCGTCGAGCTGCTGCAGGAACGATGCTTCATTTGAGAAGTCTGCGTATGCCTCATCCAGAATAACCAGTCCTTCAAATGAGCGGAGCAGGGTAAGAATCTCTTCCCGGCACAGACGGTTTCCCGTGGGGTTATTAGGCGAACAGAGGAAAATCAGTTTGGTGTGTTCATCGGCAGCGGCCAGCAGGTCAGCGGCTTTGAACTGGAAATTTTCATCCAACTGTACTTTCCGGTATTCCACATCATTTACTTCGGCACATACCTGATACATACCGTAAGTCGGGTCGATAGCCACTACATTGTCAATACCCGGACGGCAGAAGGCACGGAAAGGAAGGTCGATAGCCTCGTCGCTTCCATTGCCTAAGAAAATATGGTCTGGCGATACTTTTTTTACTCTCCCAATCAGGCCCTTTAATTCTCTTTGAAGCGGGTCTGGATAACGGTTGTTGGGGGTATTGTAGGGATTTTCATTGGCATCCAAAAATACGGAAGCCTCTTTCCCGCTATATTCGTCGCGTGCCGAAGAGTAGGGCTTCAAGGCCCAGATGTTCGGTCGCGTAAGTTCTTTCAATGGTTTCATAGTTATTTATTTAAACGTACGGATACTGCATTTTTGTGCGCGTCGAGTTGTTCGTTGGCTGCCATGACTTCAATGGCCGGACCAATCATGGCAATACCTTCGGGTGTAATTTCCTGGAAGGTAATTTTGCGGATGAAGCTGTCCAGGCTAACTCCGCTGTAGGCCTTGGCATAACCGTTGGTAGGAAGAGTATGGTTGGTGCCCGAAGCATAGTCGCCCGCACTTTCCGGAGAATAATAGCCTAAGAACACGGAACCCGCATTGACAATGCGTTCGCTGATTTCCATGTAATCCTTGGTTTCGATAATCAGGTGCTCGGGAGCATATTCGTTAGTCATTTCTACGGCTTCGTCCATGTTCTTCACTAAAATCAATTTGCTGGCAGATAAAGAACGGCTGGCAATTTCCTTTCGGGGGAGCTGGGCCAGCTGGTGTTCTACTTCTTCTGTCACCGCCTTCAGCAAAGTCTCACTGGTGGTAATCAGGATGGCCTGGCTGTCGGTGCCGTGCTCTGCCTGTGAAAGTAAATCGGCAGCTACAAAGACCGGATTGGCTGTTTCATCGGCCAGTACCGCTACTTCAGAAGGCCCAGCCGGCATGTCAATAGCTACGTCACGTAAGGAAACCTGCTGTTTAGCGGCAGTGACATACTGGTTGCCCGGACCGAATATCTTGTATACTTTGGGAATGCTTTCCGTGCCATAGGCCATAGCTCCGATAGCCTGTACTCCGCCGGCTTTGAAGATACGGTTGATACCTGCCAGTTTGGCTGCATAGAGAATGGCCGGATGAATCTTTCCTTCCTTGTCAGGAGGAGTACAGAGAATGATTTCCTTGCATCCGGCAATCTGTGCCGGAGTGGCCAGCATCAGGACGGTAGAGAAAAGAGGAGCTGTCCCACCGGGAATGTACACTCCCACTTTCTCAATGGTTACAGCTTTCTGCCAGCAAGTCACGCCCGGCAGTGTGGTGATTTTCTTTCCTTGGAATACCTGTGCGGCGTGGAACGTGCGGATGTTGTTATAAGCCAGTGTGATGGCCGCTTTCAGTTCGATGCTGACTTTCTTTTCTGCTTCGGCAATTTCTTCCTCGCTTACCAGCAGGGAGTTCAGTTGCACTTTGTCGAACTTCTCTTCGTATTCCAGCACGGCTTTATCACCTTCAAATTTGATGCGGTTTAATATTTCGAGTACGGTTTCCCGCAATGATTCCGTTTGAAGCGTCGGACGTTTCAGCAAGTCCGCCCATGTATTTCTTTCAGGATAAGTAATGATGTTCATAGTAACAATCTTTGTGATTAGGTTCTGAAAATCAAAGTATCATTTTCTCAATAGGCAGCACCAGGATGCCTTGTGCACCGATGGCTTTCAGTTTGCCGATGATTTCCCAGAAACATTTCTGGTCAAGAACAGTGTGGATGCTGCTCCAGCCTTCTGTAGCCAATGGCATGATGGTCGGACTCTTCACACCGGGAAGAACGGCTACGATTTCTTGCACCTTGTCGGTCGGTACGTTCATTAGTACGTATTTCTTGTCTTCAGCGGTTTTGACTGCATTGATGCGGAACAGCAGCTCCTGAAGGATTTCCTTCTTTTCGTCCGACATGTGCCTGTTTCCGATGAGTAGCGCTTCGCTCTTCATTACCACTTCCACCTCTTTCAGGTTGTTGCTGATAAGGGTAGAGCCGGAGCTGACAATGTCGAAGATGGCATCTGCCAGACCGATGGCCGGAGCAATTTCCACCGAACCCGTGATAACATGGATGTCGGCCTCAATGTGCTGTTGCGTCAGGAAGTTTTTCAGGATATTGGGGTAGGAGGTAGCAATCTTTTTGTGATTGAACCATTCCAGTCCGTTGTATTCCGCTTCCTTGTGAATAGCCAGTAACAAACGGCATTTGCTGAAGCCCAGACGGTGCACGATTTCCGCTTCTTCAGCACGTTCCACGAATTCGTTTTCTCCTACAATACCGAGGTCGGCCACGCCGTTGGCCACACATTGTGGGATGTCATCGTCGCGCAGGAACAGTACTTCTACCGGAAAATTGCTGGACTGTGTCAGCAGTGTGCGTTTGGAGGTAGATAACTTGATGTCTGCTTCAGTAAACAGGGCCATTGTGTCTTCGAACAAGCGCCCTTTGGATTGTACGGCAATTCTTAACATATTGTTCTAAGTTTTTAAAGTGTCAAATAAAAAAGGCTTACCGAGGAATAAATTCTTACGGCAAGCCTTTGTGTAATCTTATCTCTTGTAACTGCACGCGTCGTCAGCCTACCGTGTGAACCGTTAGGTAATGATGATGGCGATGATGTACAGTATTTAAAATCATAATTATCGTTCTTTTGTTGCGACAAAAATATTAGATAAGAATGAAAAAAGCAAATATTTATCAGAAAAAACTCGCTTTTGCTGTCAAATTTATAAAGATTCCTTTTCTTTTTCCGTATAACAGCCTTTGAAGTACATTTCCTTTTCTGCTTTTTCTCTTGGGAAAATGAAATAGGTGCAGACGGCCTTGGTGCAGACTTCATCCTGTGCATTGTCGATTTCGGCTTCAATGAACACAAAGTTCCTTTTCTGCTCCTTGATTCTTCCTTTGAGGGTAAGGTGAGAGTCGGTCGTGTGAATGGGTTTCAGGTATTGAGTTTCCATGCGCGAAGTCACTCCCGCCGTCTGAAGCTTGCGGGCAATCACCCAGGCACATATCTCATCCAGCAGAGTTGCCTGAATACCTCCGTGCAGGGTATTCAGCCAGCCTTGAAAACGGGCTTCAGGTACCCATTTACTCACAATCTCGTCCCCGTCTTCATAGAATTCCATTTTCAGGCCCGACTCGTTGTTGGGGGCACAGCCGAAACAGAAGTATCCTTCCATTCCTTCCCATGGATTGATGATTTTTTCCATGATGGCTGAGTTTTAGATAGTATAGTCCACGCAGGCGCGGTTTTCCTTGGCATCTTTCAGAATACCAGCTGCGGCTACGTGTGCCGGATGGATGGCATAAGCCTTCACGTCGTCCAGCGTATCGAAACTGCTGTCCAGGCAGATGTCCCATACTTCTGCCGGGTTTTCATTCAGTCCTACATGAATGTCACGAATAAAGGGAATAGTGGCCGGAAGAGCCTCGATGGCAGCCTTAAAACGGTTCATAATGTCAGCTTTTTCTGCCGGAGAAAGGGTTTCTTTCAATTTAAATAAAACAATGTGCTTGACCATGTTTGTTTGTTTTTATGATTTTCGTATCTTTGAATATTGCAAATATAGAAATTTATTATTGAAACAAGTTATGATTATCATTGGAATTGCAGGAGGAACAGGCTCCGGTAAAACAACTGTAGTGAGAAGGATTATCGAAAGTCTGTCGGAGAATGAAGTGGCAGTGCTTCCGCTTGATTCATATTATAAGGACAGCAGTCATGTGCCCGTGGAAGAACGGCAGAACATCAACTTTGACCATCCTTCGGCATTCGACTGGGATTTGCTCTCCAAGCATATCTCCATGCTGCGTAAGGGAGAAGCCATTGAACAGCCTGTATATTCCTATCTTACCTGTACGCGTCAGAAAGAAACCGTGCATGTAGAACCCCGTAAGGTTATCATTATCGAAGGTATTCTGGCTTTAAGCGACCGCAGGCTGTGCAAGCAGATGGACCTGCGTATTTTTGTGGATGCCGATCCGGACGAGCGTCTTATCCGTGTCATCCAGCGGGATGTGATAGAACGCGGACGTACGGCCGAGGCAGTGATGGAACGTTATGTGCGTGTGTTGAAACCCATGCACCTGGAGTTTATCGAACCGGCCAAAAGAATTGCTGACCTGATTGTGCCGCAAGGAGGTCATAATGAAAAGGCCATCGAGATTCTGAAGATGTACATTGAACGAATCGTAGACAAATGAAAGGCTGGATAACGGGGCTGTGCTGTGTGCTGGCCCTTTTTTTGTTTTTTTCATGCGGCTCTGAGAAAAAAGCGGAAGAGACTTCCGTCGATTTGCCACAGATTCAGGACAGAAAGGAACTGGTGGTGCTGACTGTCAACAGCTCTGTGTCTTATTTCCATTATCGTGGTGAACCCATGGGATTCCAGTACGAATTGGCCCAGCAGTTTGCCAAGTCGCTGGGGCTTGACTTGAAGGTGAAGGTCGTGAAAGACGAAGAGCAGCTGGTGAGCAGTTTGCTCAAAGGAGAAGGTGATTTGGTAGCCTATAACCTGATTATTACCAATCCGCTGAAGGACAGTCTGATTTATTGCGGTGAAGAAGACATTACGCGGCAGGTAATCATACAGAGAAGGGGGAAGAAAGCTTTGAAGGATGTCACGGAACTGGTTGGAAAGAAAGTCTATGTCAATTCCGGGAAATACCGTACCCGCTTGGAAAATTTGAACCGAGAACTGGGAGGAGGAATCGATATTTGTGAGATTTCTTCCGACAGTGTTTCGTCGGAAGACCTGATTACGTGGGTGGCAGAGGGGCGTATTGACTACACGGTAGCTACAGATGAAATTGCCCGCATCAATCGTACCTATTATCCGGTACTCGACATCAACCTGGCCATCAGCTTTGACCAGCGTTCTTCGTGGGCCGTACGGAAAACGTCGCCTCTGTTGGCAGAGGCCGCCGATAAATGGCATCGTGAGAACATCAATTCACCGGCATTCCGTGCCAGTGCCCGCCGTTATTTTGAACTGGCCAAGCGTCCTGCACATGGGGCCATTCTTTCCGTGAAAGACGGTAAGATTTCCCACTACGATGATTTGTTCCGGCGTTATGCCAAAGAAATCGGTTGGGACTGGCGTCTGTTAGCTTCGTTGGCCTATACCGAATCGAACTTCAATCCGAATGTCGTATCATGGGCCGGGGCCAAGGGGCTGATGCAGCTGATGCCGGCTACGGCACGTGCCATGGGAGTGCCGCCGGGCAAAGAGCAGGATCCGGAAGAGAGTATCAAAGCTGCTGTGAAGTACATTGCCGGAATGCAGCGTACGTTTAGTAAAATTACGGATAAGGAAGAACAGTCCAAGTTCATATTGGCCGCCTACAATTCCGGTATCGGCCATGTGACTGATGCTATGGCATTGGCCGAGAAATACGGGCGCAATCGCTATATCTGGGAGCATCATGTAGCTCACTTTATGTTGTTGAAAAGCAACAAGGAGTACTATCAGGACCCTGTCTGCAAGAACGGGTATGCCCGAGGCAGTGATACCTATGAGTTTGTACACGAGATTCTGGCACGTGCGGAACTTTACCGGAAAAAGATAAAGAAGTAAACAATTGAAAAGTTGGGTTTTATAAATAGCCTGAAGTTTTTGCGGAAACTTCAGGCTATTTTTTACGTTTCCCGTTGCAGAAACGTAAGTTTCTCAGTGCGGAAATATAGGTTTCTCCATCGGAAACCGTACGGTTTATGTGGGGGAAACGTAGAAAACTTTTCAGCAGTCTGCTTTTTCTTTTAGGAAGTTTGCAAAATATAATAAGTTACATTATTTCCTAATCATTTTAAAGTTCTACAATAAGCAGATAGCTAAAAGAAGTTTTCTGCTTGAAAAAAATAAGTTTTTCTTTGGCGCTGTATAATTATATTCGTAATTTTGCGAACAACAAACAAAAGAGGTGAAAATGGTAAGAAAGAACTATTCAGAAGAACAGGAAAAAATGGCCCGCTTTGCCAAGGCCATGGGGCATCCGGCTCGTATAGCTATACTTCAATTTTTGGCCTCACAGGAATGTTGCTTTTTCGGCGACATTCACGAAGAACTGCCCATAGCCAAGGCTACAGTGTCACAGCACTTGAAGGAACTGAAAGAAGCCGGACTGATTCAGGGAGAGATTGAAGCACCTAAGGTGAGGTATTGCATTAATAAGGAGAACTGGAAACTGGCCCAAAAAATGTTTGCCGATTTCCTGGGCCAGCCGATATGTAAAAAAGAGAGCTGTTGCGAATAAGCTCTTTTTTTTGTTGTACTTGTTCGTTGTTTTGCGAATCACTAATAATAGATATAGAAGAACGATGAAAAAGATGGTATGTCTTCTGTCAGTATGCTTGGCATTGGCCTCATGTGGAATGCAGGGCAGAAGTGAAAAAGAAATTCAAACAAGTGACAAAGCGGTGGTCAGAAACAGTGAGGTAACTGCCAAAGACCATGTAGAGGTATTGTATTTTCATGGGAAACAGCGTTGTGCTACGTGCATAGCCATTGAAAACAATACTCTGGCTGTGATGAAAGAGAATCTCTCGGAGCAGGTAAAGAAGGGGGAAGTGGTGTTCAAGGTGATAGACATCAGCAAGAAAGAAAATGAGAAGATTGCCGAAAAATATGAGGTTACCTGGTCGTCACTGTTTGTGGTTGGTTATAAGAACGGGCAGGAGACTGCGGAAAATATGACCCAGTTTGCTTTCGGAAATGCTCGTAAATCGCCGGAGGTGTTCAAGGAAGGACTGGTGAAGACCATAAATGACATGTTGAAATAATAAGGAGAGGCTATGGACTGGTTACAGACATTATTGGACAACAGTTCCACTCCTGTATGGACGGCGTTTCTGCTTGGACTGCTGACTGCACTTTCGCCTTGTCCGTTGGCAACCAACATTGCGGCCATTGGCTTTATCGGGAAAGACATAGAGAACCGGAAGCGTATTTTTCGGAATGGACTGCTCTATATGCTGGGACGTATTCTTTCGTACACGTTGCTTGGGGTGGTGTTGATTCTGATTCTGAAAGAGGGTTCAAATATGTTTGGCATACAGAAGACCATCGGAGTGTGGGGAGAGCTTGTGTTGGGCCCGCTTTTGTTCCTGATAGGCCTTTTCATGCTTCTCGGTGATAGGTTGAACTTGCCTCAGTTCGGATTTCAGGGTAATGCGGAAGGGCTTGCCCAGAAAGGCGGTTGGGGCGCGTTGATAATAGGCGCGTTGTTTGCTTTGGCTTTCTGTCCCACAAGCGGTGTCTTTTATTTTGGCATGCTGATACCGATGTCGGCCACGGCCACAGCAGGTTATCTGCTGCCCGTTGTGTTTGCCATTGCGACTGCCATACCGGTGCTGGTCGTGGCGTGGATTTTAGCCTTTAGTGTACAGCAGTTGGGTAGTTTTTACGGCAAGATGCAGAAGGTGCAGAAATGGATGAACCGCATAGTTGGTGTGCTGTTTATCGTCATCGGCATATATTATAGCTGGATAATGTATTTATAAACGAATTTGATAATAAACAAAATCTTTACAAGTATGGAAATTAAAGTATTGGGACCGGGTTGCGCAAAGTGCAAGACCACCTATAATGTAATTGAAAAAGTAATCAAGGAGAATAACCTGGACGTGAAACTGACCAAGGTGGACGACATCATGGAAATGGTGAGCTACAATATTATGACGACTCCTGCCGTTGTGGTAGACGAAGTAGTGAAGATGAAAGGACAGGTTCCCACCGAAAGCGATGTGAAGAAACTTTTAGGGATCGGATAAACAAGAGGATTGATTCAGAAGCGGCAGAAACGACCTTCAAGGCAGCTGCCGCTTTTATGATGGAACACTTGTTCGTATTTAAACGAATTATAACGATAGAAACATGATACAAGATTTTGCAGACTGGCTTGTTTACGGATTGTTCGGACTGAGTGCTGATACGCCGCTTGGGGTAGCCGTAAACTTCTTTTTTTATGATACCATCAAGATTCTTATTCTACTGTTTTTTATCAGTGTGCTGATGGGAATCATTAACGCTTATTTTCCGATAGAACGTTTGAGAAACTATCTGGTAACGCATAAAATGTATGGGTTGCAGTATGTTCTGGCCTCTATTTTCGGAGCCATTACTCCGTTCTGTTCCTGCTCGTCCATTCCCTTGTTTATCGGCTTTGTAAAAGGCGGTATCCCTTTGGGAGTGACGTTTGCCTTTCTGATTACTTCTCCGCTGGTGAACGAGGTGGCGGTGGCTATGTTCCTCGGCTCTTTTGGACTGAAAGTAACACTTATCTATGTCATCAGCGGTATTCTGCTGGGAGTGATAGGCGGTTTTGTGCTCGGTCGTATGCATCTCTCACCTTACCTGAGCGACTGGGTGAAGCAGATACAGGCCAGTTCCTCGGCGCAGGCAGGAGAGTGGGAGGAAGACCATACTACTTTTATCAAGCGTCTTCCCGTCATTGTGCGTGATGCCTGGAAGATTGTCAGTGGTGTACTGATTTACATTCTGATAGGTATCGGTATCGGTGCGTTTATGCACGGCTTTGTGCCCGAAGGATTTTTCGAGCAATACATGTCGAAGGACAACTGGTTTGCCGTACCGCTTTCGGTCATTCTTGCCGTGCCGATGTATGCCAATGCGGCAGGCATTGTGCCGGTCATCGAGGTATTCGTAGCCAAAGGTATTCCTATGGGTACAGCCATTGCTTTCATGATGGCCGTGGTGGGTCTTTCACTGCCGGAAGCGACTTTGCTAAAAAAGGTGATGACGTGGCGGCTGATTGCGATATTCTTCGGAACGGTGGCTTTCTTCATTATCTTGTCGGGTTATTTGTTTAATTTTGTTCTTTAATTTATCATTGTTACATTTATATGAGAGTATTGATTCTTTGTACAGGAAATAGTTGCCGCAGCCAGATGGCACACGGCTTTTTGCAGTCGTTCGATAAAAATATAGAAGTGTATTCGGGTGGAACAGAGCCTGCTGCACAAGTAAATGCCAAGGCGGTGGAGGTAATGAAAGAAGTCGGAATTGACATCAGTTCACATGTGCCGACTCATGTGAATACCTACCTTGATCAGGAATGGGATTATGTGATTACCGTTTGCGGAGGGGCAAATGAAAGTTGTCCGGCATTTACCGGAAAAGTAGGCAAACGTCTTCACATCGGTTTTGACGACCCGTCGCATGCCACCGGGACTCCGGAATTTATTGAAGCAGAATTCCGTCGTGTGCGGGATGAGATTAAAAATGCCTTCGCCCGTTTCTATATTACGGAAATCCGAAAAGAAGAACTGCCCGCCTGCTCTTGCGGAAGTTGCGGTTAGTATGCGTATTCTGTTGTACCTTCTTTGATTTTGCGATAAATCGTAATATTTTGGATGAATTCTTTGTTATTTCATCATTTTTTCATAGTTTCGTCACTATGAAACCAAACTTAACAAAGTTGAATATGACAGAATGGGATAAAATGCAGGAGCATCAAATCTATAATGATTTTGATGCTGATTTGTTTAACCTGAGGGTTAAGGCAAAGAAGCTGTTTAAGGAGTTTAACCGTACTGAAGATGAAGAAGTTGAACGACGTCAGGAAATCATGCACAAACTCTTCAAGAAAGTAGGGGAGCGCGTGTGGATGGAGCCAGACTTTGCTTGCGAGTTCGGCAAAAATATTACGATTGGCAATGATGTTTATATTAACTTTGGATGTACGCTCCTCGATTGTGGGCAGATAACGATAGGTAACAATACGTTGTTGGGGCCCAATGTGAGTATGTATTCGGCCAATCATTCGCTTGATGCGGCAGAGCGGATAGCAGGTGCTTTGATTCCTGAACCCATTACCATAGGCAATCGGGTCTGGATTGGAGGCGGCAGCACTATCCTCAGTGGAGTGACGATAGGCGATGATACCGTTATCGGTGCCGGAAGTGTCGTAACTCATGATATCCCTTCGGGTGTCGTGGCAGCTGGAAATCCTTGTCGTGTATTAAGAAAAATCACGGATAAAGACAAGGTGGGTTTTCCTGTATAATAAACCGTTTTTTCATGTGAGAGGAGAGGTGTTATGATGAAGTGAACTTCCCCAAAGTGGGGTGAGTTACATATTGTCCAGTTATAAAACGAAAGGCTGTTTCAAATTAGAATTGTGTAATTTGAAACAGCTTTTTTCTGCTTTCTCATGGCAAATAAATATAGGCTAAAAAACGCCTTTGCGTTTTAATTAAAACACAAGGACGTTTAGATTAAAACGCAAAGGCGTTTGACATGAAATGCACTTGCGTTTGAGATAAAACGCACTTGTGTTTTTGGAGGAGAATAAAACGAATGAATCAATTTTACTTTTAATTTAATTAACTGTTTGAATATATATTATTTACGATAAATTCGTAGATTTGCGAAAAGTTCGTAGAAAAACTCGTTTGATATGGAAAAGCTAACTTATCAGGAAGAAGAAGCCATGCGCTTTATTTGGAACTTGGGACCGTGTTTTGTGAAAGATGTGGTGGGTTGCTATGCTGAACCTAAGCCGCCTTATACCACGGTGGCCTCCGTCATCAACAACCTGAAGCGGAAGGGATACCTGCAGGCAGAAAGGTTTGGTAATACTTACCGGTATACTCCTTTAGTGGCTCAGGAAGAATATACCAGCAAGTCTGTGGGCAACATTGTGCGCAATTATTTTGCCAATTCTTATAAGGAGATGGTTTCGTTCTTTGCCAAGGAACAGAAGATTTCCAAGGAAGACCTGAATGAGATTATCAACCTGATTGAAAAACGTGAAGATAAATAAAAACCTATTTCTATGCTATACCTTCTTCAAGTCAATGTCGGATTAATCCTGTTTTACGCGCTCTATAAACTGGTATGCACGCGGGATACCTTCTTTCGTTCCAGAAGATTTATCCTGATAGTGTCGCTTGTATTGCCATTCATTCTGCCTTTTATCGACGTACGTGAATGGCTGGAAAGCGGTGACCGCATGATTATGCTCACTCACTTTGATTACTCTGCGGTGCTGCCGGAGATTGTGGTAGGGAGTGAAGTAGCAGAAACCGGAAACCGTGTGTTCGTGCTGTCTGAATGGATAGGCTATCTGTATCTAGCCGGGGTAGTGGTATTGCTCGTCCGGCTTGTGGTTCAGGCATTCAGTCTGTATCGCCTCATTGTACGTATGCCGAAAAAAGAGATAAACGGTGTTCGCGTAAAATGTTTGAATGACCCTTCCGGACCGTTCTCTTTCTTCGGATGGATTTTCATGAATCCTGCCGCAGTGAAGGAAGATGAAATCAGTGAAATCCTGACGCACGAAATGGCGCACGTAAAGCAGCATCATTCTGTCGATGTACTTCTTGCCGAGATGGTCAGCATCTGCTGCTGGATGAATCCCTTTGCCTGGCTGTTGAAACGCGAGGTTAGACTTAACTTAGAGTTCCTGGCCGACAGGAAAGTAATGGAGGCAGGGTTTGCTACTAAAAGCTATCAATATCACCTGCTTGGGTTGGCCTACAACCACAAGTACGGGTTATCCAATAATTTCAACTTCTCTCACCTTAAACAACGTATCATTATGATGAACAAGAAAAAATCAAACGCTGCAGGGCATATCAAATATGCGCTGTTCGTGCTTCCGGCCTTTGCTCTACTCGTTGCCGGAAACATCTCCTGCTCGCAGGATGCATCACAGACGGAGGATGCAAAAGAAGAAGTTGTTGCCCCGGTAAGTCCGGAAGCAAAAGAAGCTCCCGCAGATAGTACGGCTAAAGAAGAAGTATTTATGGTTGCAGAACAGATGCCTGAATTTCCGGGAGGAATGAAGGAGTTGTTGAAATTCCTTCAGGACAACCTGAAATATTCGGAAAATGCCATGAAGAATAATGTGCAGGGACGGGTAATCGTGCAGTTTGTGGTGGAAAAAGACGGAACTCCTACCGAGTTCAAAGTACTTCGTTCTGTAGACCCGGATTTGGATGCAGAAGCTTTGCGCGTGCTGCAGACCATGCCTAAGTGGAAGCCGGGCATGCAGAGGGGGGAAGTCGTGAGAGTGAAATACACCGTACCTGTTTCGTTCAAACTTCAGTAAATTGTTTTGAGTCCGCTTTAAAATGGGTTGCAATTATGCTTTAAATGCTTCTAAGAGAAGTTGGAATGTGTCCCTGTATTTTAGAGCGGACTCATTTTTTTAATATGATACCATGAAACTCACAGCAATATCATTTTCCTCTCTATTATTGGGGTTGATGATGGGGAGTTGCCATTCCGGACAGAAGGTTCCGGAAGGTGAATTCCTGATAGAAGGATTTGTGAAGAACCTGCCCGACAGCTCAGTTGTTTCCCTCTGTCAGTCTGAGAACAGACAGTATGCGGACATTGTGACATCTGATACGGTCAAGGATGGCAGATTTGTATTAAGAGATACCGTTACTTCAAAGGAATCTCGGCAGCTGTTGCTGATAGTAAGCTATAAGAAGACATTTTCGGTAAGTCCACTTTCTTTATGGGTAGTTTCTGGCGCAAAAATCCGGATTCAGGGTGAAGGCATGCTATGTCCGTTCTGGACGGTAGAAAGTGAGGTACCGGAGCAGCAGGCAGAGGCTGAATTTACCAAATTGGGAATGCCGGAAATGGTGGAAGCCTTTAAGCAAGAGATGATAGTATATGAGATGTTTGCCAAGGGCATAAATGATATTTCCATCCGAAACAAGATCGATTCTATCCGTCGGAATCATGTGTATCCTCTGAAAGACAAAGTTCGGTTGCGGGAACTGGAATACATGAAAACGGCTCCGGCCACAAAAGTCTGGCTGGAAAAGTATTTTTATCAGGTGTCTTTCCTCAATTGGAACCCTGATTCTCAGTATTCTCATAAAGAATTGGTTTATCCGCTGTATGCACGTTTGTCTGAAGCTGACCGCAAGTCGCCGGTAGGACGTGAAATTGCAGCTTATTTTAAGATGGTAGAACCGGTAAAGGCAGGCGACCACATGGTAGACGGCACGCTGTATGATACGGAGGGAAATACACATCATCTCTCTGAATTTAAGGGTAAATACATTCTGCTTGATTTCTGGAATCTCGGTTGCCAGCCTTGCATGGAGGCACTGCCGGAAATGGAAGAAGTGAGTCGCATGTATAAAGGCAAGCTGGAACTGGTTAGCATTTGTGAGGCTGCGAAAAACAGATGGAAGAAGTTTGTGGCAGAAAAGAAACTGACCGGCCATCAATGGAATGAACTTCGTGAGGTGAATGACGGACTTGCAGCGGTTTATGGTGTAAAGGGAGTTCTTCATTATGTGCTGATTTCACCCGAACGTAAGGTGATACATAGCTGGATGGGATATCGTAAGCATATCTTGAAAGAGAAAATGAAAGAGTTTGTGAAATAATCATTTATTATCTGATAGGTAAAGGCCGCACGATAATTGCAAAGTTCCAAGGCTATGCAGAAAAGACAACGGACACGGAGATAGAAAAGAAGATAAAAGCGAATTTGTAGACCGAAAAAACGTATTCTCCCCAATCCTTGCATTTTCTGTAGATTTTTCTATACATTTGCAGCCGTACATTTAAACAAAGAAAAAACAGATGCATCGTATCACTCCCTGTTCGCAAAAGGTCATGCTTCGGTTCCGTCGCTGGAGCCGGAAGGAATATGCTGCGTTTGTAAGCCTGCACCGCCATGTCACCATCGGACAGGTGGGAAGGGGAATTGCAGATGCTTCATTGGGCAAGCAGAAAACGGCAGTGTGCGAGGGAAAGAAAACGGAAGGCACGTCATGGACTAGCTTTTCAGAGGAAGATACACTCTTTGGAAGCGGAGGACCTGGGCTCGGAGGAAGTCTATTCGAGACAGACCGGACAGAATTGTGGTGCCTGCTGGTGCCGCAAAGGGAAGAAGTGCCTGCGCTGCTTTTAGATGAAATAAATAAGATAACAATAACCGGAAGGGATGTATCCGCTTCAGGTCAAGTCTGACAGACTTAACCGAAGCGGATACATCCCTTCTTTTTTAGGATAAATACGTATGGAAAGATTACAGAAATTAGAAGAGAAGATAAAGGAAGGGGGCATGCTTACTTCGGAAGAGGCTTTGTGGCTGCTCGAGGAAGCGCCTTTTGAGGAGCTGTGTGAGGTGGCTCACCGCATTACGGTGGCATACGCTTCACGGAAGTTTGACATGTGTTCCATTATTAATGCCAAGTCGGGTCGTTGCCCTGAAAACTGCAAATGGTGTGCCCAGTCGGTGCATCATCACACGGGTGTGGAGGAGTACGGACTGGTGAGCGAAGAGGAATGTTTGCGTCAGGCAAAGATGAACGAAGACCAAGGTGTGGCTCGTTTTTCGCTGGTGACCAGTGGTCGTCGGCCTTCGGCGGGAGAGGTAGAGAAACTTTGCAAGCACTTTGCATACCTTCGGGCGCACAGTAAGATTGAATTGTGTGCGTCGTTAGGATTGGCTACGGAAGAACAGCTTGCGGCCTTGTATCGTGCTGGGGTGAGCCGTTATCATTGCAACCTGGAAACGGCGCCTTCGTTCTTCCCGACCTTGTGTTCCACGCATACGCAGGCACAGAAGATAGAAACGCTCCAGGCAGCTCGTAAAGTAGGTATGGACGTGTGCAGCGGAGGCATTATCGGCATGGGAGAAACACCTGTCCAGCGGGTGGAACTGGCATTGACCTTGCGGGAACTGGAGGTACAGTCCATCCCGTTGAACTTGTTGCAGCCCATCAAGGGAACGCCGCTGGAACACGCAAAGCCGCTGACGGCGGAAGAGGTGCTGCGTACGGTGGCCATGTTCCGCATGGTGAACCCGACGGCTTTCCTTCGCTTTGCCGGAGGGCGCTCGCAGCTGAGCGAGGAGACGGTGGACCGTGCGCTGTATGTGGGAATCAATTCGGCCATTGTGGGGGATTTGCTGACCACCCTTGGCTCAAAAGTAACAAAAGACAAAGAACGTATAAAGGAGGCAGGATATGAATTGTGAGAAATTGTTTGATGAATTTGACCGGAACCATTTGTGGCACCCGTATACCTCAACTTCAAACCCGCTGCCCACTTATAAGGTGGAACGGGCACAGGGTTGTACCTTGACGCTGGCCGACGGTACGGAACTGATTGACGGCATGTCGTCGTGGTGGTGTGCCGTGCACGGATACAATCATCCGGTGCTGAACCGGGCGGTGGAGGAACAGCTTCACCGGATGTCGCACGTGATGTTCGGGGGGCTGACGCATGAGCCGGCTATCGAATTGGGAAAGGAATTGCTGAAAATCGTGCCTCCCAGCATGGAATACATTTTTTATGCCGACAGTGGGTCGGTGGCTGTAGAAGTGGCTTTGAAGATGGCGGTGCAATATCAGTTTGCGGCAGGTCATCCGGAGAAGAACAATTTTGTGACTATCCGTTCAGGCTATCACGGCGATACGTGGAACGCCATGTCGGTATGCGACCCGGTAACGGGCATGCACAGCCTGTTTGGTTCGGCCCTTCCGGTGCGCTATTTTGTACCTTCTCCGCAGTGCCGTTTCGGTGCGGAATGGGACGAGAAAGACATCGAACCGTTGCGTGAAGTCATCAAGCAGCATCACGGTGAACTGGCGGGACTGATTTTAGAGCCGATAGTGCAGGGTGCCGGAGGCATGCGTTTCTATCATCCGCAGTATTTGCGGGAGGCGGCACGCCTCTGCAGGGAGCATGGTATGCTCCTGATTTTTGACGAGATTGCCACAGGCTTCGGACGTACGGGGAAATTGTTTGCATGGGAATATGCGCAGGTGGAACCGGATATCATGTGTATCGGTAAGGCACTGACAGGAGGGTATATGACCTTCTCGGCAGTGCTGGCTTCGGCAAAGGTGGCCGACTGTATTTCTTCCAAGGAGCCGCGTGCGTTCATGCACGGTCCTACGTTTATGGGCAACCCGCTGGCTTGTGCCGTGGCACTGGCTTCCGTGCGTCTGTTGTTGTCGTCAGGCTGGCAGGAGAAGGTACGCTGTATCGAAGCACAGTTGAAAGAAGAACTGGCACCGGCGGCTTCGTTGCCGCAGGTGGCTGATGTCAGGGTACTGGGTGCCATTGGAGTGATTGAAACCAAGAAGCCGGTTGACATGGGCTGGATGCAGCGCCGGTTTGTGGAAGAAGGTATCTGGGTGCGTCCGTTCGGACGGCTGGCTTATATCATGCCGCCTTTCATCATCCGTCCGGAGCAGCTGACCAAGCTGACGAGCGGTTTGTGTAAGATTGTCGGCGAAATGCCGGAATAAAAACAAAGGAGGTAAATCATGGAAAATGAAATACAACTTGGACTGGACGGAGATTTTCAGCTGGAACTGGACAAGCTGGAGGCGTGTGGCAACCTGCGTGTGTTGCCGGAAACCTGCAGCGACGGGAAATGGATTGAGGCCGGTGGCCGGAGGATGTTGAATCTGTCGTCGAACGATTATCTGGGACTGGCTTCGGACAAGGCGTTGCGTGAGGAATTTCTGCGGACGGTGAAGGAGAGGGATTTGTGCTTTTCTTCCTCGTCCTCACGGTTGCTGACGGGCAACTTCCCAGCCTATCGGGAACTGGAATCGCTGTTAGCTTCGTTGTTTGGAGCGGAGAGTGCGCTGGTGTTCAGCAGCGGGTATCACATGAATACGGGAATTCTTCCGGCGGTGACCGATGCGAACACGCTGATTTTAGCCGACAAATTAGTACATGCGAGTCTGATTGACGGCATCCGTTTGTCAGCAGCCAAGTGCATCCGTTACCGTCATCAGGACTATGCGCAGTTGGAGAATCTGTTGGCCAAACATCACGGCGAGTATCATCGGATTATTGTGGTGACCGAAAGTGTGTTCAGTATGGACGGTGACGTGGCTTCGCTCGACCGGCTGGTGGAACTGAAGCGTCGTTATACCAACGTGATGCTGTATGTAGATGAGGCGCACGGAATTGCCGTACGGGGCCAGCGAGGACTGGGGGTAGCTGAGGAACAAGGTTGCTTGAAGGACATCGATTTCTTGTGCGGTACCTTCGGCAAGGCGATGGCTTCCGTGGGAGCGTATGTGGTGTGCCGGAAGGTGATACGTGATTACCTGGTGAACCGGATGCGCACGTTGATTTTCACTACGGCCCTGCCGCCTATCAATGTGGCATGGACGCGCTTTGTCTTGTCGCATCTGGAAGAGATGCAGACACGGCGGGAGCACCTGGCTAAAATCTCAGCGAACTTGCGGACGGCTATCCGTGAGAGTGGGGTGGAATGTCCGTCGGAAAGTCACATTATTCCCCTAGTAGTGGGAGCCAATGAGAAGGCCATCTGGAAGGCCCTACAGATGCAGGAACACGGCTTTTATGTGTTGCCCGTGCGTCCGCCTACCGTACCCGAGGGAACGGCGCGGTTGCGTTTCTCGCTGACTTCGCTGATTGAAGAAGAGGAAATGGCACGGTTGTGTCATGAAATGAAATCATGAAAACAGAAAGAAATTGAGATATGAAACAACGGTTTATCAAGAAGGAAGGAAATTCCACATTGCTGCTCTTCTTTGCCGGATGGGGCTCGGACGAAAATCTGTTTGCCGGACCTGTGCAGGAAGGATGTGACTGTCTGTTGTGTTTCGACTATAAGGATTTGGATTTTGACTATAGTCTGCTGGAGGGTTACCAAGAGATACGGGTCATGGCCTGGTCTATGGGGGTATGGGTAGCCTGCCAGACGTTGGCCGGAAAAGAATATCCTTACGGGATGAGGCTGGCAGTGAACGGTACTCCTTTCCCTATTCACGATACAAAAGGTATTCCTGAAGCCATCTTTCAGGGAACCTTGGAGAATTTTTCGGAACCGGTGCTGATTCGTTTCCGTCGGCGGATTTGCGGGTCGGCCGCACAGGTGAAGACATTCCTGTCGCATCATCCTTATCGGGAGGTAGACGATTTGCACCAAGAGCTGGCGGCTTTGTGGACGGCAGTAAAGAATCGTCCGGCTGTGGAGTGGACTTGGGACAAAGCGGTTGTCGGGATGAACGACAAGATTTTCCCACCTCAGAACCAACGGGAGGCCTGGCAGGGAGTGGCCGTGGAAGAAGTGGATGCGGAACACTATGACGAGGGGTTGTTCCGTGAGTTGCTGAACGGAGAAAGTCGGTTATGGACAAGACCCTGATTAGTCGGCGCTTTGCCAAGGCCGTGGGAACTTACCTGGACAAGGCCGACGTGCAGCGTTACGTGGCATCCCGGATGGCGGAACTGACCAGTCGTTACATTCCTTCGGACATACAGGAGCGGGTGCTGGAAATAGGCTGCGGCACGGGCATGTTCACGCGGATGTATTTGCAGCAGGCTGTACCGGAAGAAATGTGGCTGAACGATCTTTGTCCGGAAGTGGAATCTTATCTGGCGGATGTGTTGGGTGAAAAGGTGCATTTCATGGCGAAGGATGCGGAGACATTAGCTTTTCCGGAGGGGCAGGACCTGATTGTATCGTGCTCGGCGGTGCAGTGGTTTGAAGATTTGCCACGTTTCTTTTCAGGATGCCGGAAGTTGCTGCACGAAGGGGGATACCTGGCTTTCAGTACCTTTGGTCCTCACAATACGGAGGAGGTGGCGACACTGACTGCGGCGGGATTGTCGTATCCGTCGCTGGAGGAACTGAAAGAGATACTGGCGGCACGCTATGAGGTAGTATATGCCCACGAGGAACAGTTGCGCCTGTCATTCTCTTCCCCCTTGGAAGTGTTGAAGCATCTGAAGGAGACCGGAGTGACGGGTACGGCTGCACAGCCATGGACACGCGGCAGGTTGCAGGAATTCTGTCGGAATTATACGAGACAATTTTCGGATGAACGGGGAAAGGTGTACCTGACTTTTCATCCTATTTATATGATATGTAGAAAATAAAAAGGTTACGAATATGAAAAAGAATGTATATTTTGTCAGTGGAATTGATACCAATATCGGAAAGAGTTATGCCACGGCTTACCTGGCCAAGACCTGGAACGAACGGGGCATCCGTACCATTACGGAGAAACTGATTCAGACGGGGAACACAGACATGTCGGAAGACATTGAACTACACCGCCGGATTATGGGTACCGGCTTGCTGCCGGAGGATAAGGAACGATTGACCATGCCGGAGATTTATTCTTACCCCTGCTCTCCGCACCTGGCAGCGGAGATAGACAAGCGTCCGATTGACTTCGACAAGATTGAACGTGCCACTCAGACACTGAGTGAACGCTATGATGCGGTGTTGCTGGAAGGAGCCGGAGGATTGATGGTGCCGCTGACCCGTGAACTGCTGACCATCGACTATGTGGCACAGAAACAGTACCCGCTGGTGTTCGTCACTTCTGGTCGCCTGGGAAGTATCAATCACACCTTGCTGAGTCTGGAAGCGATGATGCGTCGGGGCATCCGTCTGCACACGCTGGCCTACAACCTCTTCCCGGAAGAAGATGATGAGATTATCCGTCGCGATACGGAGGAATACATGCGCGACCTGTTGAAACGGGAATATCCGGAAGCAGAGTTTGTGGTAGTTCCGTTTTTGGGTGCTAAATAAATGGGCCGGTGAAACAAGGATATTATCACGTGATGGCCATTGCCGTGGTCGTGGTGTGGGGACTGACCTACATCTCGACCAAGGTACTGATTCAGCAGGGGCTGCATCCGCATGAGATTTTCTTCTACCGTTTCCTGGTTGCCTATGCGGGTATCTGGCTGATTGCTCCCCGTCGGCTGCTGGCCAATAGTTGGAAGGAAGAAGGCTTGTTGGCTTTGGCCGGTTTCTTTGGCGGCTCGCTTTATTTTTATACGGAGAATACGGCTTTGGAACTGACGCAGGCTTCGAACGTGGCGTTTCTGCTGTGTACGGCCCCGTTGCTTACGGCCTTTCTTTCGGCGGCATTTTATAAGGAAGACCGTTTGACCCGACGGTTACTGATGGGCTCTATGCTGGCTCTTTGTGGGGTGGGACTGATTGTGTTCGGTGGAAAGGAAGGCTTGAAAGTCTCTCCTGCAGGCGATTTGCTGACGTTATGTGCTGCCTTCTCGTGGGCTTGCTATAGTTTGGTCATTCGTCGCTTGTCCGGACGTTATCCGGTGTCGTTTATCACCCGGAAAGTGTTCTTTTATGGGGTACTTACCATTCTGCCGTTATTTGCCGTATTTCCTTTCCGGCAGAATACGGCCATCTTGTGCCGTCCTGAAGTGTGGTCGAACCTGTTGTTTCTGGCTCTGATAGCTTCGTTGGTTTGCTTTGTGGCCTGGAACGTGGCACTAAAGAAAATAGGGGTGCTGCATACTTCCAATTATATTTACCTGAGTCCGCTGGTCACCTTGGGAGCTTCCATGCTGATTCTGGGAGAAGGACTGATCTTATGTTCGGCAGTGGGTGCTGTCTGCATTCTGTGTGGCGTGTACTGGGCGGAGAAAAGGAAATGAAGCATACAGATGCTGGAAGAAGTTTAGGGAAATCCCTACCTCGAAATAGGGATTTCCTGCTTGATAGGGAAAAATATCTTCCTAATTTTGTATCAGAATAAAAAGGTAGAACCGTTAAATGATATAATTATGATGAAGGTGAAAGTATTTGCTTCGTTGATGTTGGCTGGCTTGCCATTCGTTTTGGCAGCCCAGAGTAACGATGACCTTTACTTCGTTCCCAAGAAAAAAGCGGAAACGAAGAAGGAGACCGTAGCGGCCCCGAAGCAGAATAGTCAGGGGACAACGGTGTATTCCACATCGACTGCTTCCACGCCGGTGGTAGTGAAGGATGTGGCTGGAAATACGCGTGATGTAGACGAATACAACCGTCGGTACACATCGCGTGAGAACACGTTCTCCATGCAGAACGATACGCTTTACATTCAGGAAAAACCGTATAGCGAACGGGAAGAGTGGGTGAACGGATTTGAAGGTACGCAGGATGATTACGAATATGCCATGCGTATTGTACGTTTCCGTAGTCCGCGCTATGCCATCCCGGTAAGCAGTCCGCTGTACTGGGACGTAGTGTATGGAGCTTTCCCGTCATGGGACTGGAACGTATACGATGACGGACTTTATGCTTACGTATTCCCGGCTTACAGCAATCCGCTGTGGTGGGACTGGAGATGGAACTGGAGCATTGCCGGACCAAGATTCAGCTTTGGCTGGGGATGGTCTTCTCCATGGTATTACAGTAGCTGGTACTCTCCATACTGGTATGGTGGTTACTGGGGTGGCTATTGGGGAGGCTACTGGGCTGGTTACTGGGGACCGGGATGGCATCATCATCACCCGTACTATCCGTCGTATGGATGGGGAGGAGGATGGCATGGTCATTCTTACACCTACAATAACCGTCGTGCGGAAAATGTGGTGCGAAGAGGCACGGTAGGTTCAGCATTCGATCGTAATGGACGAACCGGAGGTCGTGTTGTGAGTGGCCTTGATCGAAACGGTAGAACGGGAGGTCGTGTGGTAAGCGGTACGAATGGAGTACGCTCTGTACGTCCGGATGATGCTTCAAGAGTACGTAGTACGGGGGTGAGATATACCCGTCCGTCACAAAGCGTAGGTGAATCTACTTATTCTCGTCCAAGCAGTACCCGTCCGAATTCTTATCGAAATACTGGAGCATTTGACCGGATGAATCAGAATAACAGCAATCGGATGAATGGATTTGATAATTCACGGACAAATTCTTCTGTAAGAACCAATCGGGTTGATTTTGGTGGAGGAAGTTATCGTACGACAATAAGTGGCGGTGGAGGTTCTTCCAGCAGAGGAGTCAGTACCGGTGGTGGTGGCGGTGCACGCAGAAGATAAAGTGAATGTAAAATGGAAAAGAGTATGAAAAAAAGATATATGTATGCAGTGGCTTGTTCATTGTTGTGGAGTGCACAAGCTATGGCACAGACTGCGTATGATGCGGTGCGTTATGCTGGTGATGAATTAAACGGTACAGCCCGTTTTGTAGGTATGGGAGGAGCCATGGGAGCTTTGGGAGCGGATATTTCCACTATTGGAACAAATCCGGCTGGTATTGGCTTGTTTAGAGGACATGATTTATCTACTTCTTTTGGTATGAATAGTACGAAGACAGAGAGTGATTTTGGCGGGAGTATGATGAATGATAAACGAAACAAGGCTTCATTTGATCAGATTGGTTTTGTGTATTCCACAAAAATTGGTAACCGTACGACGCTTCGTTACTTGAACTTTGGCTTTAACTATCATAAAAGTCGTAATTTTAACAAGCTGTTTGCTGCAGGTGGAATGCTTGGTGGGCTTTCTCAAACACAGCAGATGGCCAATATGATGGATTTATATTCTATTAAAGAAATAGATAACATCTATAATTACGGTGCAGAAGGTTCGGAAAATCTTTCCAATCCATATTATAATGTGGATTATCCATTTTTAGGCATAATGGGTGTTCGTACAGAACTGGTAGGAATAGGAACTTTCTCCAATGATAAAGGAGAAGCTTATCAGAGAACGATTGGATGGAATGGAAATTCCAATGGTTTCCGTAGTCGGGAAGAAGGTGGAATCAATGAGTATGATTTTAATGTGGCCTTTAATGTGGAGGACCGAATGTATTTCGGTATCACTTTAGGTGTAAATGATGTGAATTATACTCGTAGTACCTATTATACGGAAGACATTTATGATGGTGGACATTCTGGATTTTATGAATTGCAGAATGCCTATCGTACGGAAGGAACAGGGATTAATCTGAAGCTTGGTGCGATTTTTCGACCGATAGAAGAGTCTCCATTCCGTTTTGGGTTGGCCATTCATACGCCTACATGGTACTCGTTGACGGATACGTACTCTTCCAACCTTTATTCTAAACTAACTTACCAGAAGGAGGATGGAACAATGTTAACTCCGTTAGAATTTGTGGAAAAGACAGTAAGTTATGTGGGAGATATAGTACAGGATTATCGTCTGATAACACCATGGAAGTTCAATGTCAGTGCAGGAACTACTTTAGGAGGTATCATGGCTTTGGGTGCGGAATATGAGTATGCTAATTTCGGCTCTTCCCGTTTGTATTATAATGACGGAACTCCAATGGATAATCAGAATGAATACACTAAATCTACGCTGAAAGGTCAACATACGTTGCGTGTGGGAATGGAAACTCGTATATCTTCAGCTTTTAGTGTGAGAGCAGGTTACAATTATTCAACATCGGCTTTTAAGGATGGAGCATACAAGTCGTTTAATGCAAATGATATGCGTACGGATACAGAATATACCAATGATTTGGTCCGTAATACGGTAACTGTAGGTTTGGGTTACAGAAGTAAGTGGTTTTATACCGACTTGGCTTATAAATATGATGTATACAAGTCTGATTTTTACGCATTCAGTGATGAGGCTTTGCAAGCTACAAAAGTAACCAACGAACGTCATCAGTTATTGTTTACGCTGGGCGTTCACTTCTAGAAGTTCATTGTGTTTGTTTTATTTAATATGGGAGTTGCTTTTATTCACTGGGGCAACCCCCTTTTTTATTCCTTTTTTTCACGGTATTCTTTCTTCTTCCAGAAATTGAATCCCATGTAAATGCGCAGGCTTCCGAAAGAATTGGTCAAAGAGAAAGTGGGTTTCCGGTAGTCGTATGTGTGAAGTACGAGAGAGGCTCCGACATAGTATTTGCTGTTGTTCCAAGTGATGCCTGCACGCGTAATCAGGTCGAAATTGATGTCTCTTATCCATTGTGCCCAGTCAGTTCCGCTTTGGGTGGGCTGGTCGTTGATACGTGCCTTTTTATAGGCTATGGCCGGAAGAAGAGAGATGTTCAGCAGACAGTTTCTGGCAAACACCCAGTTATAGCCGTAGCCCACGCTGAGGTTGTAGTCGGTGTAGCGCAGGCTGTGAAATTTCAGGGAGGGGCTGAGCTGCTGTTGCATTTCTTCGGGCAATTGTGTATGGTCGAAGGAAATGTTATGCTGGGAATAGGAGAATCCGGCCAGCAGGGAACCGCAGCTTTTCCGCTGGTTGGTCGACTGGCTATAGGCTGCAGGATAGGAAAATCGCTTGTGGTTGAAAATCCAGTAGGCATTCAGTCCTTTGATGTTGCTTTGAAAACCGTTGAATTGTGTGTTCGTATAGCTTTGGCTCAGGTTAAACTTTTCATAGGAAGACAGCTTGAAGTCGCTGCCTGTTTTCCGGTAATACAAGTCTACACCAAATTTAGCGCTGTATAGATTACGTGAGTTCGGGACACGGCTCTTTCATTTAAGCTTAGATAAAGGCACATAATTCCCCCACCCACTTCTTATGGGAAGCAGGG
>OAWS01000406.1_pt1 | contig 35486 bp, 29 predicted proteins | sample 1517141 | NCBI WGS metagenome assembly OAWS01 (sample SAMEA2580173, study PRJEB22360) | human gut metagenome | biome: human gut; feature: human-associated habitat; material: faeces | place: Denmark | collected 2008/2010
ACAATATCGGAAAAATAACCTAAAAAAATTTGTCTGAAAAAGTGTTGACAATCCAAACTGCATTATACAGGGTGTCTGAGTTCTTAGGAATTAAGAAAAGACTTCTTGATATCCGGGAAAATGTAAGAGGAGTAATCAAGACCACGGATAAGGATATAGCAAAGACAGCACTTCTTGCAAAAGGATTTCGTGAAGCAGGACAGACAGTAGCCAATGCATTCCGTACTTTTGCTGACAAGCCGGAGGTGGATTACTCACAGAAAGAGCAGAAACATCCCATTACAAAGGCGGTGCTTGCACCTATGAAAGCGGTGAAAAAGATGCTTGTATCAATGGAACTTCATCTGGATGCTTCGATTGACAAGCTGGATAATCTCGCTATGAATGTGCAGCTTGATAAGGAAAAGCATATGGAGAAGGAGAAGAAGCAGGAACAGACAGCTAAGGAAGATATTGAAAAGATAGAACCCATAGAGAATAAGGCTGAGAAAGTAGAGGCAGAGATAGTCTATGCACCAATGGTCGCTGAAACGCATGAGTATCAGTACAATGCGGATGCATTTGAAGCAAGTGACGGAGCAGATATGAAGGTTGAAGCAGCGAAAGAAGTGCCAATGGTAAGGATAGATAAAGCCAGATAGATGTGAGGACGTGGGAGAAAATTCTGCGTCCTTTTTTGTATAGGAAGGTATTTAATGGTATACTGTTAGAAAAAGTGAAAGAAGGGAAAATGATGCTGACTGATGAAATGAAATCAATGGCATATCTTATAAACAAAGAAATCTTAAAAATATTCCCTTACGAATATATTAAAGAAGTATGCAGTGGTGAAATTACCATGAAAGAAATAATAGATCAAATAATGATGGAGTGTTGTAAGTATGCTTATGATAATAGTTTGGAAACACATTCTTTGGACTATTACATGGGCGGAGCAACAAAAGCAAACGATAGTGATAGAATGATGTATCAAAGGGTATTAGATTATGTTCGAAATAAACGAGAAATAGAACAAATAGAATTGGGAAAAATCGGAATTAATAAATATGATGACCAAATAAAATACAGATATAACATTATGGATAAAATAAGTGGACATGAATTGAATAAGTTCCATTTTTGGGAATTACAAAATATTCATGATATGCATCTTGTTAAGGCAATTGTAGATAAGCGTATTGGAAAAGGCAATTTTACACTAGATAAGATGCAAGAATATTCCGATGAGTATGACTGTTTTGTTGACAGTATAAAAAAAGATTGGTATGGAGAACATAAAAATAGTTTATTCGACTATTTGGCTTTTTTTACACTGGAATGGAAATACTCTTTTGACTTTTATTACGAAATAGCAGATGCGCTATCTTATATGAAAAGGCGAAATATTAAGAATATGAGAAATTGGATTGCCTTATTTAGTGTACCTTTAGTAATGTATTCTGATTTATTGTTAAGTCACCCTGGGGTTGTACCAGGAAGAGTAACATCTAATAATCGTATGTTAACTGCTAGAAGAAAATATATTAAATATATTGTGAAATCTGATTCTCTCGATTATGAGGCTGTAAAGAAGCAATTTATGGGAGCGAATGTTATTATCTGTACAATTTTAGAACGTGTTACTATAGGTGGTAAAAGTCTACAACATTGGTTTTGGGAGAATACTGTGGAACAAGATTGGCTTTCAGTTATGGAAGAGTATAATGCTTTCCAAGCTTTTGTTTCTAATAAGAAGTGGGATAAGAAAAAATTGAGAATTGTCAAAGATATATATAATGAAATAAGCTTTGATTATAAAAATCACGAAATTCGTTCTTAGAAGAATTTATTCTGTATTGTTATACTGATTTTACAAAATATAAAAAAGGAGGTCAGTAAAATGGCAGAAATCAAAATTGAGACAATAAAGAAATATGCAAATGAAGAAAATAACAGGAGTGGGTTAAGTGATGATGTGATTATTGAAATAGTGCATGCATTTAAGGATATTATAATAGAGTTTATTAATAAGCGTTATGTGAATCACAACTGAAATTACTTACATAGGGCGTGGGAGAAATCCCAATGTCATTTAGATAAGGATTGCTTTATAGTCAGAAATTCTTATACAGCGGATAAACATTTTGTTTATCTGCTGTATTTCTATCTTATAACACTTTTAACATAATAAATTTGCACAACAAACAGACAGATGCTTTCATCTGCCTTAAAAATGGTATATACTAATATTTGTTTAAGCTGCTCTATATAGAAAGCTTATCGCCGACTGGGGCTTGACTTTGCGAGGGTCTGTTCTCCCAGGACGTATAGGAAGAAGCTCATGTCCGATTAGATATTCTACATCGGGTGGAGCTTTTTCTTTTTTAATCGATAGAAAGTAACAGCAAATCCGAATTGCTCGGGTATAGTTGAGCTGATATGTATGTTTACAGCCTTTTTTCTCATTTATAACAACATTAGTTGCTATAATTTCACAGAAATTATACAGAGTCATTCTTGACCATATTTCCTGCATAATATATTCTGGTTTCTTTGAATGAAAACGTGTTAGTCCTAAGGCATATTTCAATTCTCGAAAAGAGGTTTCTATTCCCCAACGTTTTGCATATAACCGTTTGATTTCATCAGAATTAAATTTATCTTGTGGCAGATTTGTAATAATGCATTCATAAGAACCTTGAGGTATTGGAAAACGTATCACTCTCATTTTCATTTCGTAAAAATTATTAAAATGCAGATCAAGATAATCAAAAGGCGTTTTCTTATCAATAACTCTGTATTTTTTGGGATTTGCTTTTACTTCATTTGTCTGCTTTTTAGTAAGCGTAACATTAACCCATTCATCAAATTCCCCACTCTCTGGAAGCATTGTAAGTTTTGAAGTTATACCATTACTTGTTATATCTTTGACACGAATTAAATAATACATTCCTTTGTGTTCCACATGGGCAAATATATTATAATTCTCATAACCCCTGTCTGCGATAAAAATAGCTGATGTATCATTGTATCGGTCAATCATTTCACACATTGCACGTCTTTCATTCGCCAAGCGTGAAGGCTGGATAATTGCATCTGTGTATTGGCGGCTGCATAAATCATAAAAAGCATTTAAATGCAATAGGTTGTACCCTTTTCTGTCAGGAAGAGTTTGAAAATAGGTTGTTTCATCTTGGGGATTGTGTGCAATGCACAAATCCGAGCCATCACATGCAATCAGTCTAAGACCATTATATGTAACATTATCCGTAAAAGACTTTGTAAATTCTTGGAATAAAAATTCAAATGCTTCAGGCAATATCTGTGCTCTACGCTGATTGAATGAAGAATTTGATGGTGTAGTATTATCAAATTCAAAATATTCCAACAGTTCATCTCTTAATGCTTTGCCTTCCATTGTAAGCATGAACTTCATAACCTCTTCAAATGACCATTTCTTTTTACGGGAAAAGTCCGTTTTTGGATGCTTTGTAAATAGCCAATAGTAAGAATCCATTTTTGTAATAATTGATAGTAATTTTTGTTTTACCTCTGTAGAATAATTCATCGTGTAATTCTCCTTGCAATCAAGATATTTTCTTAATTACAAGGGTCGCTCTAACTATCTTAAAAAAGATAGTTAGAGCGACCGCACATTTTGATTATCATGTCAAGTGCTTAACATAATTTTACAAAAAAAGAACAGGGTACATATTTCTATATACACTGTTCTTTGTATAATCCTTATCTAAATGACATTGGGAGAAATCCTGCGTCCTTTTTTTAATGCGGATATGTTGCAATACAGAACATTAATTCGATGTACAAGGGATGATTATTGGACAGTATAAAGTGCTATAAATAAAGCATAAGGAACAGATACATAAGTTATGAGTTAAAGATGAACTTTTACGGAGGTGGCAGTTATGCATATACTAGCGTTTATTTTAATATTTATTGTCGGTTCAATCATTGCTGCTTGTGATGGGGATTATTCAGGAATTGCTGCAATCGGTAAATTTGTAGGATTTTTTGTATTACTATTCGCAGTATTATGGCTATTTACCCAGCCGGTTTTATTGATAATTGCTATTGTTGTACTGGTTTTAATTGTGATAGGTTGCTCTGCAAAGTAGCATATGCAGGTTAAATATAATGGTGTACCGACATTAGGACTTGCAGTAATTATATATCTTCTCTTATATGGTTATTTATGGTATCATATAAGAGAAGTTTTTTGTTTTATCTGAGAGTTTGGGGGTGCAATATGCCTAAATCATCTAATCAGAAATTGAAATTGATATATCTTATGAAAATTCTATTGGAACGGACTGATGAAACACACAGTATTACTATGCCGGAGATTATAGATGCACTTGCTGCGTATGATATAAGTGCGGAACGCAAAAGCTTATATAATGATATTGAAAATTTAAGAGTGTATGGTCTGGATGTTATAGGAACGCAGGAAGACAGGACATATTCATATCATATAGGGAACAGACAGTTTGAACTTGCAGAATTGAAATTGTTGGTTGATTCTGTACAGTCAGCAAAATTTATCACAGCCAAGAAGTCAAATGAGCTTATAAAAAAGATAGAAGGATTGGCAAGCAAATATGAAGCATCACAGTTACACAGGCAGGTATTTGTTGCTGGTCGTGTAAAGACGATGAATGAGAGCATTTATTACAATGTAGACAGGATACATACAGCAATAGCAGAAAATTCGAGGATAACATTCCAGTATTTTCAATGGAACGTTGACAAGAAGATGGAACTGCGCCATGATGGAGCACTTTACGAGGTCAGTCCATGGTCATTGTCCTGGGATGATGAGAATTATTACTTAATTGCATATGACAGCAATGAGGGGATAATAAAGCATTTTCGTGTAGATAAAATGCTTTATATCAAGTCAAACGGCAAAGGAAGAGAAGGAAGGCAGGCATTTAAATCATTTGATATGGCTGCATACGCCAGAAAAATGTTTGGCATGTATGGAGGCAAAGAAGAGTGGGTGCGCATTGAGTGCGACAATTCTTTTGCGGGTGTAATGATAGACCGTTTTGGCAAAGAGGTATCCATGATCAGATTGGATGATAAACGCTTTGTAGTCAATGTGGAGGTTGCAGTCAGCAGGCAATTTCTGGCGTGGATTATAGGTCTTGGTGAAGGAGTAACGCTTGCAGGACCACAAAATGTGGTTGAAATGATGAATGCTGAAATCGACAGATTGATAAAACAATATAAAAAATAAGAACAAAAATTCGATATGCAAGGTGTGTTTATGGGACACCATAGTTTTTATAATAAGAATCAGATAAGAGATAAACTCTTACTGGTTCTTATTTTTTTGGAGCAGGTGAGGTGGCAGAGTGGCAAGGTTATGGTATTGGATTAGAAAAACAGTATTACATGCTAAGGAATGTAGAGGATGCTGCATTATGTGTGAATATTACGAAGTATGCAGAAATGATGGAACATTAGAATAGGAGGTGCCTATGGGAACGGATTCTTTATATTACATAATGGATTATAGTGGTAACTATTATAGGACTGATAAAGCAGATCAGTTGGTAGCTGTGGCGGGAGAACAGGACGCAACAGTATTTACATTTGCACAGGCGAACAGCCGTATATGTGTAGGCAAGAAAGCATCATTTTATTGTATGGTTCCGATTGAAGAAACAGAGGAAGATATGAACGGGACAGTATCAGGCAGTGATGAAATAGACGACAATTCCGGTGCATTACCTGTAGAAGAACAGGAAAATAATGATGATGAATATATTTCACCAATAAAAGAACTAACATATGATGAGGTAACAGAACCGATTGAGAAAAATGTTGCATCGTATGACCTGTCAGAAATGGACTGGATAGAATATCTTACACATTTTACATATCTTGTAGAGGGACTGAAAGATTATAGGGAGGAGTTGTCGAAAAAGCATTCAGATATAGACCAGAAGATATGCGATATCCTTCACTACATCGAATTATGTGAGACTAATGATGATGAAGCTGCTGATCTGGTTGAGTTGCTGAGAGTATGCAGGGAAAACAGAAGGGATATCAAGGATGAATTGCAGAGAATTGAATATTTTCAAACCGGTTTTGGAACGAATGCTAATGTCACCAGAGCAAAGCAGGCATTAAAAAGTATCAAAGGATTGGAAACAAGAAAGTATAAACCTAGAAAATACGAGGAGTTGTTTGAAAATTGTGTGCTCAAAGATAGGCGGTTGCAAAGAGACGATTTACATAGAACAGCTCATGTTAGTTCAGATGCAAAGCAAGGATACAGCGTTGAACCGACATTTGATGAAAAGGATGGTGAAGAAACAATGGCAGAAGAAAGAAGTTACACTCCGTTTGATGGGAAAGAGAATGACTGGTTATCATTTGCAAGACAGCAGGCAGAGTTTTATAGAAATGCCAGACATTATATAACAAATCTACAGATAGACATCAAAGAGATAGATGCTGAGATTGAAAATATTCTTTTGGAAACAGAAGATGCTAATTGCAATGTCGCGCAGGGATATAAAGTATTTAAGAGACTTAAAGAGTTGAGACTTGAGAAGAAAGCAAAAACGAAAGAACTTAACTGCCTGTATGCATTGACAGATTACATTGATTGTGAATCCCTGGCGGATACCTGTGAAGATAATCTGGCGGAAATTGAAGATATAATGGAAGTTCCAGAACATAGTGAAATGACAAAAATACTGTCTGTAGATAATGGGCGGGAAGAGAATATGCATACAGTAGAAGACATGGTTGGTTGAAAATAAGGAGGATAATTACCATGACAAATAAGACAATATTAAGAGAAATTCATAGAGAAAATAAATCTATAAACCGTAATTTACAGAGACTGGCAAATATAGGATTGATAGGTTTTCTTGGAAAAAGTGCTGAGGAGGCAAAGAAAACAGATGATCCTGTTGGAAAGACATTGGCAAAGACTGGATTAATATTAGTGGCAGTATCAGAGATAGTACTTATGATAGCGGATATTATTGATTACAGAGAAGAGAAAATAGAACAGCAACTTGAAGAATATGATGAATAATCATGAATAATCAGGTAAAAGAACAAAGATTCGATATACAAGGGATGATTATAGGACAGCTAAAGTAGTACTATATAATCAGAAAGAAACAAATAACATTGATAATTCTTGATTACAGGAGGTATGGCAATGAAAAATTGGATGGATTTAAATGGTGATGGAGAATTAGATGGAACAGAAATGATGTTCGCAGAAGAAATGCTTTGTACCAGCAGGGAAGAACATGAAGCATTATTTGGAGATGCTGGAGACTTTGAGGATAACACAAAGGAGGATTTTGAGATTGATGCAATGGCAGCAGGACTTGATGTTGATGAATTAGAACTTATGGATCCTGATGACAGGGCAGAGGCATTGGAAGATGCAGGGTTAGACCCGGATGATTATGATTTTGACTGAAATTTTTGCAAAGGAGGCTGATTTGTATGAGAAAGAATTCATTTGGACAGGGATTGGCAATATTTTTTGTGATAGTAGGTGTTCTGTTTGTAATAGGTTCAATAGGTGAAGCAAGTGAGCCTAAGTGCATTAAGGTGGGTTGTGATAATAAACAGGCAAGCGGAAGTAGTTATTGTTATCTGCATAAACCATATACTGGAAGCGGTACATCACATAGCAGTTCTTCATATAGCAATAAATCATCAAGTATTACATCTAAGAGTAGTACAAGTAGCTCTGGTTCAAGCAGTAGTTACAATAGTAAATCAAATTCAACAAATAATTCATCATATAGTAGCAGCACAAAGAAAAGTACAACGACAAAGAAGAGTACATATGACTCTTATGATGATGGCTATGATGATATCTATATGGATGGCGATTATGACTATGATAGATATGACAGAGACAGCGATTATGCTGATGGTGTAGATGATGCAATGGATGAGTACGGAGAAGACTGGTAAAGCTGATAAAGTTTTGCGGAAAGGAGACCATTATGGAAGAACTTTATTTTACAATAGCAGGTTGCAGCCATTATTTTGGTAGTGATTTTATGGAAAAAGGAATGAAAGTCAAACTTGAAAAAGAGCCGAATAATGAGTACGACAAAGAAGCAATACAGGTAAAGATAAAAGGACTTGGAAAGATAGGATATGTGGCTAACAGTCCTTTTACTGTAAAGGGTGAATCTATGAGTGCTGGCAGGCTTTATGACAAAATTGGAGATAAGGCGAAAGGAAAGGTTGTATTTGTAGTTGATGGAGGGGCTGTATGTAGAATTACTGATATAGAAATGAATAAGCAGCTAAAAGAAATGGATAAAGAGTTATAATATCTAGATACAGATAGGGCAAATATAGTGGTTCTATCTGTATATTTTTATAAAATAAATGGGAAATAATTGAGAAAATAGTATTTTGAAGACGAAAATGATTAGAAAATGAATAAAAATCGCATACATGTGCGATTTTTATACACTAATGCAAAAAGAAATGTTGCCTTGAAAGAATTGAAATGATATAATAACCATGGAGTTTTGTACATATTTGAGACTTAAATTCTAGAGAGGTAATTGAATGAAGGTTAGCTATAAAAAATTATGGGTTATGTTGGCTGAAAAGGAAATTTCCAAACAGAAGTTTAGAGAACAATTAGAATTGTCTACTGGAACTATGACCAAATTGAATAAAGGAGAAGAAGTATCAATGAACACACTTCTTCGTATCTGTGAATATTTTGATTGTAATTTTGGCGATATATGTGATGCTGTTAAGATAGAAGAGACAGAAAAAAAACAGGAGGAAGTGTCATGAGAGAACTTGTTTGCCCACGGCATATGTGCAAGGTACCTCTTGGAAAATGTATGGAATGGGATATAGATGAATTTACAGGTGAAAGAATTCAATGCAATGAAAAGCCTGTAATGTCTACTACATTGTATTGGTGTAAACAATGTAATGTCCCAATTTATGAAGAAAGTTGCCCTTTATGTGGAGAAAAAGGAAAGTATATTGCAACTGATATACGACCTGTATTTCCAGAAGAAAAAATATTGCTTGCGATTCTTTTAGAGAAAGATGATCCGCTGTGCTTTGAAGAGTTATCAGTATGGAATAATACTAATTTTTACTTTATAGATGGTGAAAAAATACAGGTTTCTATAAAGGATTTCAATGGTAAAACATTAGATGAAATTCAAAAAATTAAGAAAAAATATGATGAATACTCAGCTCAAATTGACTACTCAAAGTTTGATAAAATTGTTAGCAGATTTATTCAAGCAAATGAGAACAGATATAATGAAGTTACAGATGAGGCAATTAGTTTTGTACAGGGATATAAAGAAAGATATTCCTTAGAGGATATGTTTGTATCTTTTAGTGGAGGAAAGGACTCTACGGTTACATCAGATATAGTAAGAAGAGCGTTTTCATCGAATAAAGTATACCATATTTTTGGAGATACAACATTAGAGTTTCCTTTGACATACGAATACAAAAAGAGATTTGCAAGAGAGCATAGGGTACTTCCAGCAAAAAATTATGAAAAGAATTTTGAAACTCTATGTGAACAAATTGGACCACCAAGTCGTGTTATGAGATGGTGCTGTACTGTTTTTAAAACAGGAGCGATAACACAAACTATTGCATCAGCATTTAAAAATAAAACTAATATTTTATCGTTTCAAGGAATACGGCATAATGAATCATTAAGTAGAAGCAAATATGATAGAGAAAGTAAGAGCCCTAAGATTACAAAACAAACAGTAGCTGCACCTATTATAGAGTGGACAGATTTTGATGTATGGCTTTATATTTTAACAACTGGAATAGACTTTAATGATGCTTATCGTCTTGGTTATTCAAGAGTAGGATGTTGGTGTTGTCCTAATAATGGTTCTTGGTCAGAATTTTTATCAAAAGTGCATATGTATGAACAGTATGTGCATTGGAGAAAAATTTTAGTCGATTTTGCTAAGAAAATAGATAAACCAGATCCTGAAGAATATGTTGATGAGGGTGGTTGGAAAGCACGACAAGGTGGAAATGGAATAGATATTGCAGAGAGATCAATTATTTCATATGAGCCGTGTGCAACGGAAGACAATGCATTTAATTATGAATTGCAGAAACCCATTACGAAAGAGTTCTATGAGTTATTCAAACCTTTTGGGTATATCAATACCCAATTAGGAAATGAGAGATTAGGTGAGGTTTATGTACTTGATAAAAAGGGAAATGTGGTTCTTGTATTGCAAGGAAGAATTGGCTCAACCAAATTAAAGGTAACGATTAAAAATGAAAGATTAGCTGGTGCAACAAGCTTGAAGGTTGCTGAAGGAAAAATTCAGTGTCAGCTTACTAAATATCAGATGTGCATAGGCTGTAAAGCTTGTGAAAGTGTTTGCAAACATAGTGCAATAAAAATCAAAGAAATGGAAGATGGTAGCATATCATATAAAATTGATGATCAAAAATGTAAGAGATGTACAGAGTGCGTTAATCATTTTAATGCAGGCTGTTACGTAAGAAAAGTGCTTACCATTAAGAGAGAAGGATAACATGACAAATAAAGTTATTTATAAATTAAAAGGACATGAAAAATTTCCACTGAGAGAGGGCTGGATAAATAAGGGCTTATCTGTAGCAAAAGAAAAAGGCACACATATATTTTTGGAAAGTCAAGGTCCAGACATGTTAGGTGTTGGTACTAATATGGTTAAGTCTATACGATATTGGATGCAAGCATGCGGATTGTTGGCTAAAGATGGTAATAAAGAAATACTTTCCGATATGGCAGAAATTATTTATATGAATGATCCATATTTGGAAGATATTTTCTCATTATGGATACTTCATTCAAATATTGCTAAAAACATTGAACAGGCTACGGTGTGGTATATGTTTTTTAATAGGTTTAATGTTGATTCTTTCAACAAAGCTGATATGCAAAAGAAAATGCAACAGGAACTGTTTAATTATGTTGGACAACAAGTAACAGAAAGCTCATTAAAAGATGATATTGATGTGTTATTAAATATGTATTCAAAAGGCGATAATAAAAATGAAGATCCAGAGGATAAGATAATTTCGCCTTTTTCCACACTTGGAATAATAAAGAAAGAAGATGAGACCTATTATAAGATTCAACCAGACTTAAGAAGGATAGCCAATGAATTAGTGCTATATGAGATAAGCAGTTTATTAGATCATAATAAATCTATAAGCATTGAAACAATAGCAACTGGTGAAAGAAGTCTTGGTGCGATATACAATATGACAATGGTTACTGTTAATAAGTATCTGGATAATCTTGAAGCAATGGGATACATTCGAGTGGATAGAACAGCAGGACTGGATATGGTATATCCGGAAAATATGAAGAGCCCAATAGAAATTATTAGAGATTATTATAGAAAATAAAGGTGGATAAAAGCATGGCAGTTACAAAGTTAAGCCAGATTGTAAAATTAAATGGCAGTTTTAGAAATTCTATTAATCTGTATTTGAACTTAAATAAAAAAGAAAAGATTGATAGTTATATTCCTACAAAGTCATCTTTGAATATATTAAAACGATATGTTGATTCTGTAAAAAAGAACAAAGACCATTCTACGATATTGATTGGTTCTTATGGCAAGGGAAAATCACATTTGTTACTGATTCTTTTAGCTATAGTGAGTATGCAGCGTACAAAAGAAAACAATGAGATTGTAAAGAGCCTTTTAAAAAAGATAAGAATTGTTGATGAAGAGACATTTGAAATAGTTTCAAGTGTTTGGAATAAGAAAGGACGTTTTTTGCCCGTTATTATTTCGGGAAATACAGATGATGTAAGTCGTTCTTTTATGATTGCATTAAATGATGCTTTAAAGAGAGAAAATTTAATGAATTTGATGCCGGATACTTTTTTTAGTATTGCAGAAGACACTATATGTAGATGGAAGAAGGAATATCCTGAAGTTTATATAAATTATGAGAAGGCATTGAAGAAAAATGGTGTCTCTATAAATGATATTAAAAATGGATTGAAGGTATGTGATCCGAAAGCTCTTGAAGTTTTTAAGAGTGTATATCCTTCATTAATGGGGGGAGAGCAGTTTAATCCTCTTACAGGTAGCGAAGTGTTGCCTATGTATCAAAGTGTAGCTGATAAATTATGTGAACAGTACGGATATAGTGGGATTTATGTGGTTTTTGATGAATTCAGTAAATTCATTGAGGGACAAGAAAAGCACTCTATTGGTGGAAATATGAAGTTTCTACAGGATATGTGTGAACTGGCAAATGAATCAAAAGACACACAAATTTATATGACAATGGTAGCTCATAAATCAATAAAGGAGTATGGAGCATATCTTTCAGAAGCTGTAATTAATGCGTTTACAGGGATTGAGGGGAGAATAGAGGAAGTATTATTTAATACTTCTTCAAAAAATAGTTACGAGTTAATACAAAATGCTATTGAGACGGACACAAGCAGATTGGCTGAAATTCCAGAAGCTAATAAGTATTTTGGAAGAGCAAAGGTGGATGAATACTATAAAATACCAGCTTTTAGATCTACGTTTACAAATATTGATTTCGAAGAAATAATCGTTAAGGGATGTTATCCTCTTAGTCCTGTATCAGCATATGCATTGCTTAATATAAGTGAAAAAGTAGCACAGAATGAAAGAACCCTATTTACATTTATATCTAAAGAAGAGCCTAAAAGTATGGCACAGTATGTAGTGGAGCATACATTCAATAATGAATGGATAGTAACACCGGATAAGATATATGATTATTTCCAGAATTTGTTCAAAAAAGAAATTGGAAATGAAAGAGTTCATACAGAATGGTTAAATGCTGAGTATGCAATTGCTAAGGCGAAGGAAACAGGTAAAATTCGTATGCTTAAGACCTTGGCGGTAATAAATATAATAAATAAATTTGATGAAATGCCACCTACTGAAGAAATTTTGAAGATAGCATCAGGATTGCCCAATGCTACAGAAATTCTAAATTCATTAGTGGCGAAAGAACTCATTTATAAAAAAGAAACAAATAATTGCTATGTATTCAAAACACGGGCAGGAGCATCGCTTAAGTCTGAGATTAAGAGACGGAGAGCTTTAAAGGATTCAGTTAATTTATCGCAGGTCTTTTCAGACGTTAGTAATAACCAATATATTTTGCCTAAGAGATACAATAACACATATTCAATGACGAGATATTTTAGATTTGAATATCTAGATGTTGTAGATTTTTTGAAACTTGAAAATGTGGATGTATTATTGCATGATGGAAAATTTCAGGATGGAAAGGTAGTAGCGTTATATTCTTTAGATAATTCTAATCGTACAGAACAGATTATGAAGAAAGTTGCGGAACTTACTTCGTATAATATAATTGTGATTTACACAGAAAAACCATTCGCAATGATGGACAAAGCAAGAGACTATGAGATTATACAGAATATAAAATCTGATGACAAATTTATGAAAGAAAATGAGATTTTATCTAAAGAACTTGTTGTTATGGAAGAAGATATTGAAAAGATATTATCTGATTATCTTGAAAATGAATTTGAACAAATGGGTTCACATATTACTATTTATTATGATGGTGACAAATGGGTACTAGATGAAAATATTTGTACGAGTATAGCAGTGGATATTGTATGTAATCATTTCTATTCGGAGACAGTTGTTATCAATAATGAATTAATAAATAAGCAGTATATAAAAACAGCTCCGATTAAAAAATCTAGAAAAATTATTATGCAGAATATATTAGACGAAGGTTCGGTTGAGAGCTATCTGTCAGGGACAAGTTCAGAGGCTACTATATATAGAGCTGTAATGGTAAATTCTGGAATATCATCAGATGATAAGCCAGATAACGTTAAGAAACTTCTGGGGATTTTCAAATCGTTTTTTGATAGTTGTGTAGATGAAAAAAAATCTCTAAGTATTTTGGTTAATAGATTTTGTGGGAAACCATTTGGGATGAGAGCCGGGGTTTTACCAATATTACTTGCTTATTCATTATCTAAAAGAAACGAGGATATCGTTGTGTATTATGAAGATCGTGAAATCGCACTTGATGTGGACACGATTATAAATATGGTAGATTATCCAACAAAATATTCAATTTTTATTTCTAAGGATAGTGCGGATAAGGATAGATACTTATATAACCTATATGATTTATTTGCAGATAAAGCAGATAAAAATCTCTCTGGGAATAGAATTGCAAATATTTTGACATGTATGCAACGTTGGTATCGAGGATTGCCACAGGTTACCAAAAACATAAGAAAAGGTAATGAATATATTTCAAATGAGAGAATATTAAAAGCATTGCCAAAATTAAAAAATGTAATGCAGCGTATGGATGTAAATGCATACGAGGTGATTTTTGAAATATTGCCTAATATTTGTGGTTATGAGGATTATGATAAAACTGTTGAATTCCTTAGTGCATTAAAAACAAAACTGAACGGCTATATGGATTGGCTTTTGCAAAAAGTAACTGAGGTAACAAAAGATATTTTCAGATTGGATGGAAAAGATGATATGATTCATACCCTCAAAGCATGGTATGAAAAGCAAAGTGATGTGGCAAAGCATGGATTATATAATACTTCTATATCAGGATTTATGTCTTGCATAGGAGATATAGATACTTATGATGAATATTCTGTAGTACAAAAAATAATGAAAATTGTAACTGAAGTACATGCTGATTCCTGGAACGATGATACTTATAATGAATACGTGGATAAGTTACAACAACTTAAAAATGATATTGAGGCTATAGGGAGTGAAAATAGAAAGGGAAGTTGCGTTCTGTCATTTACAGGTAAAAATGGAGAGGTGATTCAAAAATATTATGATCCAGTAGATTCTGATGAGGGAACCATGTTTAGAAACATTATAGAGGATCAATTAGAGAGTTTTTCTGATCTGGATGTAAATGTGCGAGTTGCAATTCTGTTAGAAATGATAGAAAAAGTTATGCGAAAAGAGGAATAACATATGATTTATTTGGATAATGCCGCTACAACATATCCTAAACCAGAAGAAGTGTATCAAAAAATAGATTGGGCTAATCGTAATATTGCAATAAATGCTGGGAGAGGATCTTATAAAGCGGCACAAGAGGCTTCCAGACTGATTGAGGAAACTCGAAGACAATTGATTGAGTTAGTGCATGGTTTAGGTAATGAACATGCAGTATTGCTTCCATCGGCAACCATTGCTTTAAATGTAATTTTAAATGGTTTGTCATTTTCGGATGGAGATGTTATTTATGTATCCCCATATGAACATAATGCAGTATCCCGTACTTTGTACAGAATAAGTACTATAAAGAATATACATATTGAGGAATTACCAGTAAAAGATAATCTTGAAATTGATATGGATAAGGTTAAGTATTTGTTCATGAAAAATAAACCATCATGTGTATGTTGTACTCATGTAAGTAATGTGACAGGATATATTTTGCCAGTTGAAGAAATATTTGAGATAGCAAAAGAGTATGGAGCAGTAACCATCATGGATGCATCACAATCTTTTGGACTTTTAGATATTGATATTAAAAAAATCAAAGCAGATTATATTGCTTTTGCTGGGCATAAAACTTTATATGGTCCATTGGGAGCAGCTGGTTTTATTGATAATGCAAAATTATCACTTGATACATTTATTGTAGGAGGTACAGGAAGTGATTCTTTAAATTTAGATATGCCAAGGCAAGTACCAGAAAGATATGAAGCTGCTAGTAAAAATATTGTAGCAATTGTTGGACTGCATGAAGCTCTGACCGTTATAGATAGGAATGGTAATTATCAAAAGGAAAAACTACTATCTGAATATGCAGTAGATAAATTGAAAAAATTAAAAAACATAATTCTTTATATACCAGAAAATCTTACCCAGCATATTGGAGTTATATCTTTTAATGTAAAGGGCTATAAGGCAGATGATGTAGGAATGATTTTGGATGAAGATTTTGATATAGCTGTTAGGACGGGATATCATTGTGCACCATATATCCATAAATATTTGGATGATGAAAAATATCTTGGAACTGTAAGAATTAGCTTAGGACAGTATAATACAAAAAATGATATTGACCAGCTGATAGATGCTATAAGTGAATTATAAAAGATGAGAAAGAGGTTTGGATATGGACAATAATTTGTATATTGATTACTTGAATTCATTACATAATTATAATGCTCAAAATGAAAATGCATATGGTGAAAGAAATATTGATAATCCATATTTTAAAGACGTTATGGTTAGAGTGGGATTATGTGATTATATAAAGGAAAATCTTACAGTAAAAAAACCTCATATACTCATTTTGACAGGTCATGCCGGAGATGGAAAAACTAGTATAATGTATCAAGTCCTGACTGACATGGGGGCAGAGTTTGATGTAAAGGAAAAATTAAGTGAGATTACACTTCCAAATGGTGCAAAATGTTTATGTGTAAAAGATTTTAGTGAGATTCCAGAAGAAGAGCAAACAAATCATATCGACAGAATTAATGTGATGAAAAAATCTGTAGATATGGTGAAAAATGGAAATTATGTTTTCATGGTAGCTAATACAGGTCCGCTTATTAATACATTTGGTGAGCTATTCGATACAAATGATAATAAAGAAAAATCTAGAATTCAATTAATAAATATGATGGATAATAATGATGGAGAAATAAAATTCATTCAGGATGTTCCATTGTGTGTAATTAATGTAGCTACTGTTGATAATGTGTATTTTGCAACAGAATTTCTTGAGAAAATTATACAGGATAATTTATGGGAAAAGTGTGAGGCATGCAATAAACATCATTATTGCCACATATATAGAAATAGAAACTTAATTGTAGAAAATAAAACAAAAGTGTACGAGTTTATAAATAATCATTTTATCTGGTTAACGGAGTATGGTACACGATTGACTATTAGAAGCATGACAGAGCAGCTTGCATATATGATTACGGGGGGAATGTCCTGTGAGGAAGTGACTAATAATGATGCATATAAATATCTCTTTAGCAATTTGTTTTTTGGATATATAGGCACTAAATTAAACGCTAGAGCGTTGAACATCATTGCGATAGCAGCAGCGAATAAATGCATGTATGATCATAAAAGATTGCGTTCTGATGAAAAACTTCTAGTAGGTAAAGAATATAAAGATATGTTTGGTAATGCAATTAAAGAGATTATAACGGATGCAGAAAAAAATAATGCATTTATTGGTGGTTGGACGGAATTCCTTCGTAGGACATATCTGTTTACTAATATAATCACGGATGATGTTGTGATATCACAAGATTATGAAGATGTATTTTCAAAACAATTCAAGAGATATCTTGTGTTAAGGGATGGAATAGATACTCCATCAAAGACAGATGCAAATTTGATAGCAGATGCATTATCAATGATTTATATAGGAACTCCTAGTGATGGGACAGAAATTCCATTAACTTTGAGTAGAGAATCAGGAATCACACAAAATGTACAGTTAATTACAGGTACAATTCCAGTACGAAAACTGAGAGTTAAGTCAATAAAAACAAAAGACAGCACTTTTAATAAAGGTAAAGATAGATATGAACTAAGATTAGAAATTGATAGGACGAGCCTAGACACAATATTAACTTTGCCAATGTTGGATTATTTTGAAGAGCTGAAAAATGGTGTGATAGCAACAAATATTGATCCGCAACTATCGCATGGAGTTGAAAGCTTAAAAACACAAATATCTGAATTGCTTGAAGAGGATGAAGATGAAAATGTGATAGAAATTGTTGTTCTTAAAAATAGTGGCAATGATAATATTCGTCTCGAATTAACTGGTGACGGAAAAATCAGAGAAGTGTAGGAGGCAAGATTATGGAAACATTTCCAAAATGGATGGAAGATGATTATAGAAAAATTGCGAATAAAGGTCCACTATCTACATTGATTTTTGGACACAGATTTAAATCAGATCAGACTTTATATGAATATTTAACAGAATTTTTGTTAGTGTTTGTGTCTGCAAAAAATGCGGATTTAAACGAAGGAAAAATGCATTTTCATGATATTACTATTGAGAAAAGTCTTAGTTATTGGGTAGAACCAAGGATGGCTTTGCGAAGATTTATTTTTTATGACAAAGCAAAAAAGAAAGGTTCTATACCCGCAGATACCGAAGCTTATCGCGAAATGATAAATTTAATATCAGATAAAATTGATATAGGCGACAAAGAACTGGCAAAAGAATACGTTGAGGATATTCAGGATTTGTTTCATGGCTATGCTGCTGTAGTAAGAAATAGATTTTGGGGTGCTCAAACACTGTTGCCCATATGTCCTGAATTTGTGTTGTGTGGAGTTGATCCTACCGAAAAAAAACGAAAGAAAGATGTTAATTGGGAAGAAGACCCTCAAAGCTTAGATACAAAATTTGATTTTACAAAACATAACTTTTTGTCAAGAGGTGGTGAACTGTATTATCTGCATTTACTTCAAGGATTAGATGGTGACAAAGATAGACAGAATAAATTAGAGCATCTTTTAAATGACTTGGTAAATGGACAGTGTCAGAAAATTTCAAAATTAGCAAACTATGTTCAAGAGTCATGGGAAGAACAATATTTACTGGATAAGACTGCATTATCACAAAAGTTAGAAGTAGCATATATTCCGGCTACAGGTTACAAAGAATGTGGTAGAAGTAGTGTGGATGAATTGATTAGTTATCTTTCGTGTAAGTTACATCCAATAACAAGAATAGAAATTCTTGCCAAAGGTGTTATGTTTCAAATTATGCGTATGATGTCTTTTAGAGTAGCAGATTATCTTGGTAAAGAAACACCAATATGGATAGTAGATATGAAGGCAGAAAATACTGATACAGTAAAAAAAATTGCGCATGAGTCATTTAGAAGTTTAGAATCTGATTTTATGACTGCAATTAATAAAATGGCAAATGAGGCAGGAATTGCAGACGATGAGCGAATGAAGAAAGTGCGTGAAGCACGTATTAATTCATTGGATATTTTTAAGAGCAAAGGAAAAGAATTACAGTGTATTATACCGATTTCAGGACCATTTGAAAGATTTACATTGTCTGAGGATACGATTCGGTTTCTTGTTTTGTCATTAATTCAACCAGGAGATAAGATGACATTAAAAATGTTTTTGGAAAAACTATATCAAAATTATAGGATAGTAATTGGTCCGGAAGAGTATAGAAAAAGCATGCAAGATTCATCTATGGATTCTTCATTAGCGAATAGCTTTTCTGAAAATGTAGTTGCATTTCAGCAATTTTTACGTTCTACAGGTTTTTTAAAAGAATTGTCAGATGCGACTTCAATAGTTATTAATCCATATGAGCCAATTGAGGAGGTAATTTCATGAAATATGTTGTAAATAGAATTATTGAACTGATAATGGATAATGAGCCTTCTAAAGATAAAGAAACCATGATTAGAGTGGATGGATTTGATAGTATAAAAATCTATGAGCAGGTTGCATCAAAACTTTCAGAAGAACTTCTTAAAGAGGGGCTTTCTTTAGATATAAAGCTCGCAAAGAATAAATGGAATGCGTTTAAGAAAAAATCAGACAATACAACAATTTTACAATCTATGATGCAACATAATTGGGTTGCAGAAGAAGATAGTATGACACACTATAGAAATCTTCACGATAGTAATGTTGTAGTGCTTTTGGGAACAGAAGATGAAGAAGATAAAGGTGGACTTGCTAATTTTCAAAGTATTACTCCTGATATTCTCATTAAAACATTGAATGGCAAATATCATTTGATTTTTAACGATGACTCGTTTACTGATTCGGATAATGAAGTGATTGATCGCCTTTACAAAGACTTATTTGAGTTTGAGGCTATAGATATATGTAAATTAAGTGATATAGCAGACTCTTGGAATGGAAAAATTTCTAATAGCAAAGATTTTATTGAATTGTTCTTTAATGAATTGCCTACATGGGGACTTCCTTTAAGACGTCTTGAATTGCCGAAAAGACAGGAAATTATGGGGCGCAAAAATGTATTGGCGGGGTGTCACAGATTCATCGTACGTCAACCATTTAATAGTAAGATGTCTATTACTCAATATAATAAATACATGAAGAGAATCGATTATTATAATTCGGGAGAAGCAGATTTAGCAAAATATCCTGGAGATAATGATTGCTGGTCTGAACAGGGAATAAGTAATTATGATGAATTTTCAAAAGTATTGAAGGAATTTATTATCGGCGAAAATTTGAGCGAAAATACAAGTAAATTGCTTATGGTGGATTATAGTATAGTTGAAGATGTTTTGGAAATAGGTATACCTACTGGGAAAAAACCACCTAAAGATAAAGTTAAAACATTGATTGGAGATCCACTAGAAGTATTTACAAATGCATTATTTACAACATTAGCACATATTAAAAATGCAGACATTAATATTGAAAATATTGAATTTAGATTTTCACAAGCTGAAATTGTGTGCATGTATTCCGATATTGAAGATGATGAAGAACAACAGCAATTACTGGATACTTGGAAGGCAATATGCACTCATTGCGGTGGAGTTATAGAATATTTAAATAAAAGAATGTGGACGGTTAACTATAATGATATAACTTTATCATGTCAGCCAGAAGGTTTTCTTATACCGGCACAGGCATATCATTTTATTGAAGAAGATGCCATGATTAAGTCTGCATCAGCAAATAAGTCTGTAAGTAAGATTAGTTTTTCAACTTGTTATGATGTTAATGGAAAAAAATTTCATCATGATTTTCAGTGGAAATTCGATGCGGCTAATTCTTGGGATAAAAATTTTGGCGAATTATGTTTACAAGATTTTTGCAAGGATAAAGAGGGTATTTACATTCCGGTATCTGAAATAAATAAAATTAACTCTTTGATATTTTCTAAGAGCGAAGAGGAATTTTTTGATCGCTTAAAAGAGAGTGATATTTCATTTGATTTTAATTTGGCAGATTATATTGATAGAAAGATACCGACAGACGAGAAAGTTATTTCAGCAAGGTTTGACGAGGTAGGAAAGGCATTTACAGAATTTGCATACGCTATTGCTAACGAAGGCTTTTATACATGTTTAGCAAAAGATTGTTCAGAAATATCGAAATTATGTGTAGCGTATGCAAATCTTGGAAAATATTTAAGAGAAAGAACATTTCCAGAAAATCTAAAATGGGTTTTAGATGCATATATCAATTCGTTTAATATAATTGGTGATATAAGTGTGTTTGAAGCAGAAAAAGAAATTGAGAGTTGTATAGTTCCGGCATGGCATCCTGCAACTTTAGAAAAGATAAATGATCAAAAAATATTTTTCCTGGATGGATGTGGTGAATGGTGGAATGAGGCACAAGAGAAGGAAAAAATAACTGAAAAGGAAATATCAGATACATTATCAGATTTACTTCAAATGAGTATGTTACAGAGCACACTTGATTTGTTCCCTTCTTATGGACAGGTGTATTTTGGCACAATAGCTTCTTATGGAGCATTTAGTTTATATGGAAGAAATGATATTAAAAATGAAAATAGATTAAGAGATATGATTCATAAGGATGCTATATTTGATGATGATTTTGATAAAAATGAAGTAGCAAGACTAAATGATAATGCTAAGATGATATATGGGGTAATGTTAGACTATGCAAAGGCATTTCCTAATTCGGCAGATAATCTTAGTATTGTTTTTATTGATCCATCAGAATTACAGCCGATTGTTGCTGCAATATATAAGTATATTGATGCTAGAAGAAAGAATAATACTTCTGCTAAAGTTGATATCTCGTTGCGTATTCTTGTCAAACCAGAGAATAAAGGTGGAAGAAATTATCTTGCATATTGGATGGATGAATTTTTTTCACAGGATGAGAATGTGAATATTCACACTTATTTAAATGAATGGAATTCAAAGTCACAGCTGGAAAAATTATTGAATGGTAACAATGATATAGCATTTGTAATGGATATTCTCAAGGTGAATAATTTGGGATTTGTTGCATCACATAGTAATGAAAGTTTAGCACCAAGTCAGTGTAGATTTCCGATAGTTTATAAACCTACGCCTATATCCAGTACTTCAGTAAAGAGAACAATTGAATTGTCGCAACCACAGTTTAAGGCTGCTTATGAGCATACACAAATTGTGCGTTATCGTAATAATATGGAAAAAATCCCGGACGAAATGTACATTGCCTCTAAAGAAGTAAGTATTGATTCTGATGGTCAAGCAATTGTCCATTTCCTTCATGAAAAGGCTTATTGGGTAGTGTGTGTTGATAGTGGTATGGATGGAGCTTTGTTAAGAAGTGATGATGTGCATCAGCAGGACTACAATATTATTGGTTTTAGCACCGGAAAAGGTGCATATGGACAATATAATTTAACAATTACTACAAGAAAAACGATATTGGAAACGATTAGAAAAAAATTGGAGGATCGTTTATATAGTTTATTTAAGTGGGACAAAGAACAGATAAAAAAGGCAGCACAGCTTTGTATTGATGAGGCAAGTGGGTTGGATGGAATTAGCCTTTTGTCCGCAATTAATCCCAAAGATGAAAATATTCGTGAATTTTTAGCGTATATATTAACTTCGTTGAGGGAAGAAAAATCATATAGTGATAGTGTCCTTAAAATTGTAATCCATTTAGACTCATATAAGCACTGGTTTGATGGAGATATTGATAAGGATGATGATAGTTCTGCGTCTCGTCCTGATTTCCTTGTTTTAGAGGCATTTTTTACAGATGATGAGAAACTGAAATTAAAAGCTACAGTAACTGAATGTAAGACTTCAATATATGCTAATGCTGAACAGCACAAAAACCATGCACTTGAACAGGTGAAACATGGAGTACGTAGATTGAGCAAAATTTTCAACCCAAACTCAAAATCGATAAAAAGAAGATATTGGTATGCTCAATTATATCGTGCATTGGCATTTGCACAGGTTACTTTTAGCAACAATACATCGGAATTTGCTGAAGTATCTTCAAGACTTCGCAGTATATTGGATGGCAATTATGAAATTGAGTGGAATTCAAGAATATTAGGATTTTGGATAGATATGCCTGGTGATAATGAGACTGAAAATATATCTGATGACGGAATAATGATATGTGACATTCCGCAGAAAATAATACAGTCATTTTTATTAGGAAATGAGGTAAGTGATGTTAATTTTGTAAATATAAATGCAAAAGATTTTATTGAGGATGATGAGGTACAAGAAAGGATTGAAGAGCGTGAAAGGGTTCTTGCGGAGGAAATTGAATCTTCGCAAAGCGGAAAAATAAAAAGAATGCAATTTGCTGAAACATATAGTTCGGTTAATAAAGGTGATGTTATTTCTGAGGATGTACCGCATGAGAAAGCTAAGGTTGCATCAGAAAATGTATCGGTAAACAGTACTAATGAGGAAACAGAAACTTTAAATTTAGATGAGACAATTGAATCACATAATTTATCTGATGAGGCATCTGAAGTTGCACATAGCGATTCTCATCAATCTATTAAGACAGAGGTGATTGAAAATAAGGATAGTCTTGAAAATATCAGAGTTTTAATAGGCAAAAATAAAATGTCTACAGATGTGTATTGGGAATTTGGAAGTCCGCAAATGGCAAATAGACATTTATTAATTACGGGTACATCAGGTCAAGGAAAGACATATAGTATTCAGACAATGTTGTATGAATTAGCTAAGGGCAATGTGTCTTCCGTTGTATTTGATTATACAGAAGGATTCCGATTAGATCAACTTGAACCAGAATTTGTTGATAGTATGCATAATAAAATCAATCAGCATATTGTAAAAATACAAGGTGTTCCTATAAATCCATTTAAGAGACAGGAACAAGATTTTGCAGGAATGAAGATACAAGATACACCAGCTGATGTGGCTGGACGATTTGCCAATATTTTAACTCATGTATATGGGTTTGGCGAACAACAGTATGCGGCTATTTACGAGGCTACAAGAGTGGGAATGGAAAAATATGGAGATGTTATGGATATGAACCATTTCCAAGAAGAATTAGTGGAGATACAATCAAAAAATGCATCTGCAAAAACTGTTGTATCAAAAATGACACCATTTTTCCATAGTATAGAATTCAATAAAGATGCAGAATTTGATTGGAGCAAAATATTGTATGCTGACGAAGCAAAAATGAATATATTTCAATTAACAATGATAGATAGAGAAATGCAAGTTATTGTTACTGAATTAATGCTTTGGGATGCATGGTATTATACAAAAAATTATGGTTCAAAAGAAAAACCATTTGTAGTAGTTTTAGATGAGGCACAGAATTTATCCCATAAGGAAAATTCGCCAAGCAAGGCTATCCTTACAGAAGGAAGAAAATTTGGCTGGTCTGCTTGGTTTGCAACACAATCATTAAAAGTACTTGCTGATGACGAAGTGGTTAGATTGATGCAGGCAGCTTTTAAATTGTATTTTAAACCTACTGATGAAGAAATAACTAAGATGTCAAAGCAACTAGATCCTACCAATTCCAGTCTTTGGATTGGAGCTTTGAAGGCATTAAAAAAAGGTCAGTGTATAGTCGTTGGTGACCGCAAAAAGGATGATGGTACTTTTGGTGGAACAAAACCTACAGTTACTAATATTACTTCGTTTAAGGAGAGATGTTAAATGTCAAAGCAAGTTAATGTAAATTTTCACCAAACATTTAAGCCTGAATGCCAGTATATCAGCAGTATCTTAGATATTGCTGATGGTATTACATGGCGTTCGGTAAAGGATATTTCAGCAGTAACAGGCATTCCCCAGGGAACTTCTAGTGGAAAAGTTGAGCCACATATAAGTTATGCGGAATATATGGGATTAGTAAAAAGCGAAAGAAAAGAAAAACAGATTAAATTGTCAAGGACGGATTTAGGGGAAATTATTTATATGGAAGATCCAGGCTTGCAAGAATTATTAACGAAAACGCTTTTACATGCGATGATTTTGCGTCAGGAAAATGGTGCAGATATGTGGAGTGATATTTTTAATAGCATTTTTCCAAAGTATCGAAATGGAATAAAGAAAGAGTTATTGATATTAGAATTAAATCAACTATACGCCAATAAAGTAACAACTAAAAATATTGCCCCTTTTTTTGGCTCATATGACGATTTCTTTTCAGAACTTGAAATATTGACAATTCAGGATGATGTCGTTAGTTGTAATTCGCTTCCGTATGATAAAGAATTTATATATATGTATGCAACAGTATTGTGGAAGTATTGGGACGAATTTTACCCTGAACAGGACGAAATATCATCAGTTCAATTTGCAGAATTAGGATTTGGAAAAGCTTTTGGATGGGATTTAAAAGCAGAGTATGAAGTAATGGAACATTTAGCGGATAGAGGATTGATTAGAATGAATAGGCAGTTAATGCCGTATACGATATTGAAACTTGTAACAGAAGATGAGTTGATAAATAACTTGTATAGTGAATTGTGTTAGGAGGAGTTCATCATGGAGTTAGGCAAAATACTAGAATTTAGAAGAGATTTATATTTTGAAGGTGCTGTTCAAGCTGATTGGTTTTATTCACAAGAAAAAGCAGCAAAGGTTGCAGAAAATTTTGTGTTTCATGGAAAGCAGTATTTTGGTGTAGAAGATCAAGGCGCTGGTAAAAAGCGTATAGATACGATTAGTTTGGTTGAAGAACTTACAGAGAAAATGTCAGATGATCATGCAAATGCGCTGACGTTAGCAATTGCTGATTATGGCACCGGTAAATCACACTTGGCTGTAACATTGGGACAGATATTTTCAGGAAAAGATTATATGCCTGAAACATATCGTAAAATTTTATCTAATATTTCTAGTATTGATGCCGAGGCAGCAGAACATATAAAATCATTGACTGATGAGAAAAACTTTGTGTTGGTAATCAATGGAATGAGAGATTTCAACTTACATTCTGAAATTTTGAAAGCAGCACAGAAGAGTTTAAAATTATATGGATTGCCAGATGATGGATTAAAAAAGCTAAATAGAGCTTTAGAAACTGCAGAAACTTTTTTTAATCGTAATGCAATGAATGCTATTACTTTGTTTGAAGAAAAAGCAAAGAAGTTTGGTTGGAATGAGACTGGGGATAATTTGGTTAGCAAGATTAGGGATAATCTTATGACCGATGAAGTAGCATTTGATATTGTAAATGCGGTATATATGGAAATTAATGGACAGGAAATAAGATGGGATGAGGGACTATCCGCTTCAAATATTTTAGAGATGCTTATTTCAGAATATTGTGGAATTAATGGTAGATTTGAACATGTTATTTTATTGTTTGATGAATTTGGAAGATACTTAGAATATGCTTCAGGTGTTAATGCTGCAAAGTCAGGAGATTCTGCATTACAGCAAATTTTTGAAACTGCTCAAAATGCTAATGGTGTTTTGCAGGTGATTAACTTTATACAGTCTGACATTAAAACATATTTACAACGTGTTGATCAAACAAAGAACATCAGCAGATATATTGGACGATACGATGCAAGTGACAAGTATTATATATCTTCTAATTTGGAAACGGTTTTTGCTAACTTGATTCAACGTAAGGATAAGATTGCTTTTGAAGAGAATATAATTGCATGGCAAAAAAACAATGAAAATTTGTGGAAGAATATATTTGAAAAATTAAATAGATGGCTTGTAACAAAGGGAATGTGGAGAGATTATACATTATTCCGTAAAGTAATTGTTGAAGGAATATATCCAATGCATCCTATTTCAACATTTATGTTAACTCAATTATCGGATTATCTGCAGAATCGTTCATCATTAACTTTGATTAGCCAGTATATTGATAACTCTAAAGAAGTTGATATTTCTGATAACGAATTTTTGATTATGCCTGAAACATTGATGAGAGATGATTTATATACAGAAATGCTTGCAGCAGAGCAAGAGGGAAAACAACCATCACAGCAATGTATTAGATTTGATAATATTATGCGAAAATATGGGGACAAGTTATCAGAAAAATCGTTAGTTGTCCTTCGAGCAAATTTAATTCTTAGAATACTTCGCTTCAGAACTAAGGATTATGCAGATGCTAAAGAAGCATTGTCTGTATGTAGTGGTTTTTCAATCTCTGAAATTGAAGAAGAACTTAAATGGTTGGAAAATGAATATGCAGTATTAGGATTTGATGATCATGCTGGTTGCTTCGATTTTATGGAGGAATCAAATGGAGCACATGATTTTAAAGTGTTAAAAAAGAGGCTCATGGCAGGAACTTCCATAGACAAATTAATACTGCAAAGTTTGAAAATTCAGGAAATAGCAGGAGTACTCGAAAAACAAACTACAAATTTTGCTTTGCAGCATAAAATAACTACAAATGAATGGTTATTTGAACAAGAGTTATATGCTATTGAAGAATTTGATGAGAGTAGAATAAAAATATACATAGATAACTGGAATAATGCTATTAGTTCTACAGCAGCTAAAGGAAAATTAGTGTGGTTATATGTAAATAAGGATACCGATCTTTCTTATGTGGAAAAAGCTGAAATGATGGCTAAGCAGTTAGAGAACACTCCTATAATTATAATGTTGCTGAATGATTCCGATAATAGATTATATGATTCTCTTTTAGAGTACGATGTATTAGATAAGTTAGATGATTTGAATCGGAATAAATATGATCGTTATTATCAAGCAGATTTTGGTCAAGCAGAGAATAATTTAAAAGATGAATTTGCTGAATTGAAGAAGCAAAGAATTCATTTGGGAGCAAATGGTACTGAAGAGATTAAAATGAGAATGCCAATGTATTTAACATCAGTATTTGAGGAATTATATCCTGATGCTATTCCATTCTCTTTTGATGGATTCGTTACGAAAGGAAATAACCTTGGTGGTAAAGGTGGTACATATTATTGCACTATAGTTAAAATGCTACTTTCTAATTCTGTAAATGAAACCACTATACATAATTTTGCAAGTGATGTACGTAATAGAATAGAAGCATTGTTAATAACAACTAATGCAACTTCATGGAAATGTATTGATCAGGAATTTAGAGTGATTCCACCAGAAGAAAAGAGAGCACGTAAAGTATATGATAGTATTGTGACAAAAATCAATGAAAATAAAGAGTATGCATGTAAAGATATTTTTGATAGATTTTGTCGTCCACCTTATGGTATGAGTGAAGATGTTGTTGTCCTTATGATTGCAGTTGTTTGTGCTAACTTAAATTACTGTTTGAGATTCAGATGTGATGAATCTTTAATCAATATCAATAGTTGGAAAGAATTAGTTGTTATTAAGGATAAAAAAATAGACATTGATGTTGTGAAGAAATCTGCATTTGTTATGGTAGATGCAGGGGCAGTTACCGGTAAATATGTGCGTTTCTTTGAAAGAATACAATCTAATAAAAGTATTTCAGAAGTAATTTCACTAGAAAAAATCCTTGCGAATATGATGGCTGTAGATGAAATTCCAGAGGAACTTGAGACACAGTATTTACTTGCAAGAAAATACCTGGATTCCGGGAAAAAAGCGAATAATGAATGGAAAACATGTATTGGAGAAATAGATGAAAAGTTAGAGGCTTCTATAGAGGAAAGCAATTTATATGATGCGTTAAAAGGATTACAGTTAGTCGAAGCAATTCCATATACGAAAATATTCAAGGATAATGGATATGAATTAGATGAAGAGTCAAAAAATACGGTAAAAGAATTGATATCATCCCTAAAAAGTGAGGTTGAACAGCTGATTACACCTTATTTGGCAAACATGTATTGCAAGTCAGTAGAGGGAGTGAATACTTTTAGAAATCACAATACCAAAATGCAAAATATGCTTGAAGAACTGGGCTTTACTAATTATGCTATGCAGGTGAAGAGACGTAAAGAAGAGGAATTAAGTAATATTGATGAAATTCGTTCTCGCCAGGAATTACGAGCAGATTGTGAAAAATTTTTGGAAGAAAGTCAGATTACTAGATATGTGACATATGTAAATGTTTGTCTTTATTTAAAAAGTGGAAAAGAACTTCAAGCAAGAGTAGAAAAGTATGGCGTGGCACTTGGAAAAGATGCGCAAAAAATTCAAGAAAATATTAATGACAGAGTGGCTGCTCTAGAAAAAAATCATGACCGAACTATGCAAGATATGTCTGATATTTGGGATGACTTGTACGAAGTAAAAAACGCTGATGATGTCGAAATGTTAATAGATAATATAGCAAGTGTATTGCAAAAAGGAATACCAGATGCTGACAGGCTTGATTTTGAGGAACTTCAGAAAAATTTATCTGAATTATTGAATGATATTAATGAAATTAAGCGAGTAACTAATTCTAGAAATGAATTTAAAAAGATATCAGAGGATATGATTAATAAATACGAACATTCTGAGTTTGACTTTGAAGTGCTGCCGATAATTTCCGAGGTTATTTCTGATATGGAAAATAGTATGAATGTCAGAGAACAGGAGTGGATTAATAGTGTACTTACACTAGGAGATAAAAGCAGAAAAGCGGTACACAAGTGGAAAGAAAAAACAGCCTATTTACCAGAATATCTCTCAGAAGAAACCATTGAAAAAGTAAAGATGGTCGATAAAGAAGCGGATGAGATAATAAGTGAAGGGAAAATTGAGGATGTTCTCTTTTATTTCGATAAGTTGGATGATGTGGAAAAGCTTGAGTGTATTCAGAAGTTACAAAATCGTTTAAACAGATAATATCTTAGGTAATGTGTATGGTTAATGGATATATGATTGCTGAGAATAGATTTATTATTAGTATTATAGCCTTATTCAAATAAAACACAGGAGTATTACATTATGGAACGAGTAGCTAAATTTTTAAAAGAAGCAGAGACATATTATTTGGCAACAGTAGAAGGTGACCAGCCAAGAGTTAGACCTTTTGGTACAGCACACATTTTTGAAGGAAAGCTGTATATTCAAACTGGCAAGGTAAAGGATGTTTCAAAGCAGATTCACACAAACCCGAAGGTAGAAATCTGTGCATTTAAAAATGGCGAGTGGCTTCGTGTAGCCGGAGAACTTGTAGAAGATGACAGAAGAGAAGCAAGACAGTCTATGCTCGATGCTTATCCATCTTTACAGAATATGTACTCAGCAGATGATGAAAATACAGAGGTGTTCTATTTTAAAAATGCGACAGCTACATTTTCATCATTTACACATGAGCCGGAAGTAGTGAAGTTTTAATGACTAAGGATGAATGGTACAGGCAGTTATTTGAGCGGTTGGATAATTCCAAGTTCCGAAGTAGTTTTCACTTGAAACAGAAAGATATTGATTACATAAATGAGAAGGGACTTGATACCATCAGACAACACGCTGCGGACTTTATTGCAAAGAGGGAAGCTCCGGCATATATAGCAAATGATGGCAAACAGACACCAATGCGTGGACATCCAGTATTTATTGCCCAGCACGCAACAGCAACATGCTGCAGGGAGTGCATCCGAAAGTGGCATAAAATGCAGCCGGGCAAGGAACTAAGTCAGGTGCAGCAGGATTATCTTGTAGATGTAATTATGACATGGATTCAACGAGAAATGGAGAGGCAGGGACATATAATATGAGTTTGAAAAATGTGTTGATTATTGTTGATAATATTGACGAATCAATTGATTTTTATGAAGAACTGTTTGGACTGCGTGTGATTACAAGGCAGGAAGGCAATGTGATAATGTCAGAGGGGCTTGTATTGCAGGATGTAGATGTATGGTATGATAGTACAAAAATACATACAATTCCACATAACAATATGACAGAACTTTATTTTGAAGATAATGATATAGAAGGTATTATTGAAAAACTGGAGTCTGGCAAGTATGTAGTAAGTTATGTTACGGATTTAATGGAACTTGAATGTGGACAGAAGCTTGTAAGATTTTATGATCCATCAGGAAATCTTATAGAAGTACGAACACCAGTTAGTTACAACTGAAGAAAGCGGATATGAGGAAAAATGCAGATATTTGTAGATGCAGATGCATGTCCGGTGGTGGACATTGTAGAGACGATTGCAGAAAAATATAATATCCACACCACATTGCTGTGTGACACGAACCATGTATTATATTCCGATTACAGTGAAGTGATATTGGTCGGAGCTGGAGCTGATGCGGTAGATTATAAGCTGATCAGTATCTGCCATAAGGGAGATATTGTGGTGTCGCAGGATTATGGTGTTGCTGCAATGGCACTTGGTAAGCGTGCATATGCAATTCATCAATCTGGCAAGTGGTACACAGATGATAATATTGATCGGATGCTTATGGAAAGACACCTTAATAAGAAAGCAAGACGAGGTTCGTCTAAGAATCATATTAAGAGACCAAGGAAACGGACAAATGAGGATGATGAGCGTTTTGCACAGTCATTTGAGAAGCTTGTGCTGATGGCACAGGCTAGAAATTAGATATATAAACATAGTTGAAGAGAATATTTATTGTTTTCTAAGAGAAACAGCTGTACATCGAAAGGGGTAGTAATGGATTTCAAGACACTCGTTAGTAGTTGTATTATGGAGCAATGTCATTTTGCAGAAGTAATTCAAATTATTTTGTTACATAAAAGTGATGGATTATGTTGGAATTATTTTACACATATTTTGTTATCAGATTCTATTTTAAAATCAAGTAAAAGAAAATATTTAACAAGTACTCCGAAAAGTATTAATTCAGAATATAAGGTAATTATTACTAAGGAGGTTATTTCAAAAAAAGATGTGTTAGGTATTTTAAAGAATGCAGAGGATAAACAGAAATGGGAATGGAGAGAGGATGTGGCATTATTAGATAGGGTCTTTTCAACTAATCCACAGTTTATACCAGAAACAGATCCTACAGGTAATAAAACTTCGGATAGTACACTTGTTCCAGTAGAAGCAGCATTGTATGGCTCAAATTTTATGGGCGGTTATTATTTATATGAATTATTTAGCACAAAAAAATATTTGGAGGCTTCCTTATCAGAAGACAATTTAAGAAAAATACAGATGATAATTCATGATGCGGGTCTTGGATATAATATCGAAAGACTCTCAGATAGAATTGGTAATATTGTCTGTAAAGTACCGATATCAATTATTAAACATAAACAAACTAGATTAACACCCGAGAGAGGCATAGCTGGGCAATTTATATTGAATAATAATTTATGTTCTTTAGAATGCATACTGCAGATTATTATAGAAAACGATAACATGATTATTGAAACTAACGTTGAAGAAATGGTATTTTCTGATAAAGAAAAAGTAAAGTCATACTGTGTAAAGCCTAATAGATATAAAAATAGAATTATATTATCAGATAAAAATACTGGAGTAATTTATTATTCAGCGATTAGAGATTATTCATATGGCAGCAATTATTATGCTGTGATTACACCACCACAATATGGAATACAATCTTCTTTAAAGAGAACAATTTTAATAAATGGTAATAAAAAAGAAATTGAACTAACAAACATTGCTGGGATGGGAGAAGTTACTATTGAAAAAGAGATATACGAGATGGAAAAACGCCAACATAAGTGGTTGACGGAATACGAATATAAGCATCATTTTTTTAATAGTTTTATTGCAGGACAAGAGAAAGATGCAATAAAAACTATAATAGAGATTTGTAATGATAGAGACTTGTTTTGGGATTTGGAAGAAATATGGCTGGGTGATCCATATTTATCAGCGAGTGACATTTTAAATACAGTAGTTTATTGTGGGAAATATGGTATCAGTATAAAATGTTTGACGCATATTGCTACTATTAATAATAATGCGGCAACACAAATACAGAAAAGTGAAGATAAAAGTCGTTTTAGGAAAATTGTAGAGCAATATCATTCGGAACTTAGTGATGCATTATCTATACAAACGGATATGAAAATTGAATTTCGTACTGTAGTAGGGATGGAAGGAAGTGCTTTTCATGATAGATATTTGATTTTAAAGTATGGAATGAACAAGTCAAGAGCTTGGTCACTTGGAATTTCTGTAAATTCATTAGGAAAAAGTCATCATATAATTCAAATAGTGCAGTCGCCGATGGATGTGATAGAAACAATAAACACTATTTGGGAACAGTCATGTGGAAAAGAGTGTTTGATTTATTCTAATATAGATGAATAGTGTCAATGTTAACAGATGAAATTTATTGTGGCTTTTAAGGAGTGAATATTGTGATAAATATTGGAAAGTTAGACAGAATTTGAAGCAACAATTTAAGGATAATAAGTTAATGTATTTAGTAAGAACAATAAAAGGTGATATAACAAAAATAACAGATGTGCAGGCAATCGTTAATGCAGCCAATAATTCTCTATTGGGAGGTGGCGGAGTTGATGGTGCCATTCATCGTGCAGCAGGATCAGAACTTTTAGCCGAGTGCAGAACACTTCATGGCTGTGAGACAGGAGAGGCAAAGATTACAAAGGCATATAATCTGCTATGTGATTATGTAATTCATACTGTTGGACCAGTATGGAATGGTGGCAGGAACAAAGAGGAAGAACTTCTTGCAAACTGCTATTTTAATTCTATGAAGCTGGCAATGGAGAATGGAATTAGAACAATTGCATTTCCATCTATATCAACCGGAGTATATAGTTTTCCTGTAGAACTGGCGGCAAAGGTTGCAGTAAAGACAGTTAATAGATTCCTCCAGGATAATCTGGACAGCTTTGATTTGGTGGAATGGGTATTATTTGATTCTCATACAGAGTCGGTGTATGAAGCAGAAGTGGATAAGCTATATGAGTAATAGTAAAGTGATTTTCGAGGTAAGTGATAGATTTAAGGATAGGAAATAGATGAAGAAAAATGTAGAATCCATTTTTCCGTATGGAGCGGAAATATATAACGAAGGTCAAATTAATAGAATTGGGTTAGAAATAATATATATGATTATTCCGGGGCTCTCTGAGCCACCTGTCCGGACTTTGAGAGCCACCATTCCGGAGAATGAGAGCCATATATTCCGGTAATTCAGAGCCACAGTATTGGGCTCTATTACATATATTTCCTTTATACTGTAAATACACACCTTTGGTGTGAATACAGATAAAGGAGGTCGTAAGTTATGACCAAGTATCGTGAAATCCTACGCTTGAAAAGCTTAGGATTCAGTGAGAGGAACATCGCATAGAGTTGCGGTGTATCCAGAAACACAGTCGCCAAGGTTTTGAAAAAGGCAGCGGAAATCAATCTTTCATGGCCGCTGGATTTCGACATGACCGACAGCACACTAGAGGAGCTGATGTTTCCTAAGGATAAGTCGGCAACGAATAAACGCATGCCAAACTTTGACTACATCCGCAAAGAACTTCTGCGGAACGGTGTAAACAAAACTGATACATAAAAGACGTAAAAAATCTTCAACAATCTTTTGTTCTCAGTTCCGTGAAAGTGAGTGGTACCAGCAAATCTGTGATGGTGAAAGTACTCTTGCCGATGCCATCATGGATCGCATATCGTATGATTCCTATAAGATCGATATTGAAAGTGTTGACCCAGCTAAAGACCTCTCTATGAGAGAAGTATATGGACTGGACCCAGCAATGGCAAAGTAACTTAATAAAAAAATGGGGTGGCTCCGTTAGTCCGGACAGGTGGCTCTCGCCACACCGGACTGGCGGCTCTGCCGCACCGTAATATTCAATATATAATTGAAACTTTAGAAATTGAGTATAATATGGCAGCATTAAATATGATGTTTAATGAGATAGACCAGAAATGTAAGAATAGTCATGTTTGGGCATTATATGGTTCAATTGATAATAGCAATTGGATACCTTTGCAAGTTGCAAGTAAAAGAGAAAAAAATGTAATAAGTGAGATAAAATCGGATTTCCTATGTATGACATCATACGATAAAGAAAGAGATTTGAAAGATTGGAATAGTTATTTTTATACATCAGTAATGAAAGTGAAATATGGATTTGATGTAAAATGCCAAAAGTATCAAAAAATGCGAGAAATGTGTAAATATTTAGCTGTTGCCATTCTTAGTGATGAGGAATCATTGGCTGAACTTGACAATGAAATAATATCAAAATATCAAAAGAAAGAATGTGATATTGCGCTTAAGGTAAAGCCGTTGTTTTGGAATCCGGCAGGCAGAGAATTTACCTACATAAATTCTATAAAAGAATAAATAAAAGCTGGGTGTCATGTGCCCAGCTCAATCTTCTACATGGAAGACATCTTCCACCATCATATTAAAGTATTTTGAAATCCGTAGCATAAACTCAGCGGATGGGGTGCTTTCCCCACGTTCTATTCGACCGATGGTTTTGGTACAGTATCCGGTAGCTTCAGCAAGTTCATCCTGGTAGATGCCACGCAGCTCACGGATTTCTTTTATATTGTTGACAACCGCCATAAAAGCACGATAAA
>OAWS01000410.1_pt1 | contig 35376 bp, 21 predicted proteins | sample 1517141 | NCBI WGS metagenome assembly OAWS01 (sample SAMEA2580173, study PRJEB22360) | human gut metagenome | biome: human gut; feature: human-associated habitat; material: faeces | place: Denmark | collected 2008/2010
TAGTATAAACCTGTCCTACTTTGTGTGTAGGACGCTTAATATTTACGTATGAAAAATAGATATTTACTTTTAGCTTTGTCTTGTATGGCGGCTTTTTCAGCTTGTAAGGATGAAGTAGCATTTACACCAGACTATCCGTTGAATGTGGTAGTGGACTCTACTTTGACGGTGAAAATTGATGCATCACAGACATATCAGACCATTGATGGATTTGGAGCATCGGGTGCATGGACACTTGATTACATTGGTAAATATTGGAGTACCTCTAATAAAGAAGGGATAGCTAAGGCGCTGTTCTCTTCTGAAATAAAGGATGGACAGCCGCAAGGTATCGGGCTTTCTCAATGGAGATTTAATCTGGGAGGTGGAACATCTGAACAGGGGGATGCCAGTGAGATTGAAGATAAAACCCGTCGTGGAGAATGTTTCTTGAATGCGAACGGTTCATATACTTGGAACAAATCAGTCGGTCAGCAGTATTTCATGGAAAAAGCAAAAGAATACGGATGTGACCAATTTATTTTGTTTGCGGGAACCCCTCCTGTATATTATACCAAAAACGGAAAAGGTTGGTCTAGTTCAGGTGAAAGTGCAAACCTGAAAGACGACTGTTACGATGATTATGCAGACTTTTTGGCTACTGTTGCACAGCATTTCACGGACGAAGGTTATAACATTAGCCTGATCAGTCCGGTTAATGAGCCGGAATTTGACTGGACTGGTGGTCAGGAAGGTAGTGGCTGGAGAAACAGTGAGGTGGCAAGACTCGCAAAGGAGCTGGATGCCAAACTGACGGAAAAAGGACTTGCCAATACGAAAATGTTGTTGGCTGAGGCGGCCAAGTGGTATTTTCTTTACGAACGCGGGGATGCCGGCAACAACAGAGGAGATGTAATCCGTGAATATTTTGATCCGTCTTCTTCCAACTATATCGGTAATCTGGAGCACATGCCTAATATCATTTGCGGACACAGTTACTGGACGGATATGACTTGGAACACTTTGTATGATTATCGTAGCAAAGTACATGAAGCTGCAAAGAAGTATGATCTGAAAGTATATCAGACAGAGTGGAGTATGATGACAGAAGGTTATGAGGACTGTCCGGTTTACGATGAATCCAGCTATATGGATATTTCGCTGGCCATGGCAAAGGTAATGTATCATGACTTGGCTACGGCTAATGTGAGTTCGTGGTCTTACTGGACTGCGGCCTCTCAGGAACAATATAGCCAGAAGAACCGCTTTTATCTGATTCGCTTGATTCCTGCAGGTGGAGATTATGGTGACATTGAAGAAAATGGAACCTTCTCTGCGGGAAAGAATCTGTGGGTATTGGGAAACTACAGTCTGTTTGTTCGTCCGGGTTATCAGCGTATCGGTCTGACTGTACCTAATCAGAACAACCAGTTCTTCGGTACGGCTTATCTGTCACCAGAGAAAGACAAACTGGTGATTGTCTATACAAACTGTACACAGAAGTCCATACAAATTGAAAATACATTTGAAGGCTTGGGCAAAGAGGTCGGTGATTATGAACAATATACTACATCGGCCAGCAAAGATCTTCGTAAGGAACCTGATTACCAGAAAGGGCTTATTCCTGCAAGATCAGTGTCTACATTCGTGTATACATTGAAATAATTATATAGGTTATTTTCAGGCATCTGTCATGCTCTCTGTGTGTCATGGCAGATGCTTTTTTATTTGATTGGCTTATGAACAGAAAGATTATTGCCTTTCTATGTGTGATGCAGATGGAGATGGGGTTTGCCGCGGTCCAATCTGATTTAAAGTATGTGGTGCATCCTGACTCCGTATGTCAGACAATTGATAACTTTGGGGCTTCGGATGCTTGGAGTATGCGTTTCTTGGGGGAATGGCCGGAAGAGAAACAACGTCAGGTGGCCGACTGTTTGTTCAGTTGTGAGAATGACGAGAATGGCTGTCCGAAAGGGATTGGCCTGAGCCTATGGAGATTTAACATTGGAGCAGGAAGTGTGGAGCAAGGAGACAGCAGTCAGATAAATTATGCAACTAGAACCGAGTGTTTTCTGCAGAAGGATGGGACGTATGACTGGACCAGACAGAAAGGCCAGCGTAATTTTTTGCAGTTAGCAAAAGAAAGGGGCGTAACTCGCTTCCTAGGATTCCTGAATTCTCCTCCGGTGTATTATACGCAGAACGGACTGGCTACGAATACGGGTAGAGGGGGTTCGTTTAACCTGAAAGCAGACTGTTATGAGGATTATGCCCGTTTTCTTGCAGAGGTTGTGGAGGGACTGGAAGCCCATGAAGGCATCCGACTGAATTATGTGTGTCCGGTGAATGAGCCGGATGGACATTGGAACTGGATAGGTCCGAAGCAGGAAGGAACTCCGGCTACGAACCGTGAAATTGCCCGTATCGTACGCTGTATGGGAAAGGAATTTCAGAAAAGACAGCTTCGTACGCAGATTCTGGTGGACGAGTCTTCAGATTACCGGTGCATGATGGGAGTATATATGACCGACTGGCAACGAGGCTGTTCTATCCGCAGTTTCTTTTCTCCCGATAGTGTGGATACCTACCTCGGTAATGTACCAAATGTGCCGGTTATGATGGCGGGACATAGTTACTGGACCAATACCCCTCTTTCTTCCTTACGGGACTACCGGAAACAGCTTGGTGATACCTTGCAGAAATATAAGGTGAAATTCTGGCAGACAGAAACTTGCATCATGTCGAACGATGAGGAAATTGGAGGAGGTGGAGGATATGATCGTACCATGAAGACCGCTTTGTATGTAGCGCGTATCATTCATCACGACCTGGTATGTGCCCAGGCTTCTGCTTGGCAATGGTGGAGAGCGGTAGGCGAAGATTATAAGGATGGATTGTTGCGTGCCTATAGCCGCGAAGATAACAAGGATGGTACGGTAGTGGACTCTAAACTGCTTTGGGCACTTGGTAATTACAGCCGTTTCATTCGTCCGGGAGCGGTCCGGTTGGGAATTTCTTCCTGGCGGGGTCAGGATTGGATAGGTGAAGGAGATACCAATCCGGAAGGTATTATGTGTTCAGCATATAAGAATACCGATGGTAGTTATGTTGTCGTAGCGATTAACTATTCCCTGCAGGATAAGGCTTTTCTGTGGGAGATAGCAGGACAGCGGGAAAAAGCATTTAAGGCTTATCGCACTTCGGATGTGAGCAATGAGAATCTCGCTCCTGTAGTGCTGGATCAAAAGAGTCCTATGTTAAAAGCTCGTTCGATAACTACTTTTGTGGTAGGAGACAATTGAGAGAATACCTAATAGTGGATAAAAGCCGGAGATTTTCATATGAAAGTTTTCGGCTTTTATCCACTATTGTTCGGTGTGTTATTTCGGATATTCTAGATTGGCTTCGGTCAGCTGTTCCAGCACTTCGTGCAGGAACTTGGCAGCTTCCCATTTCGCCATGGGCAAGTTCATCATAAGATAGTTGCCGCAATCTTTGGGAGTGGCGCCCGGCACTTCGCCTTCATAGTCGGCAATGAAGCGGAAGGTTTCGGTCATCAGCGGCGCAATGTCTTTGGATTGCAAGTCACCTTTCACTACCAGGTAGTTTCCGGTCAGACAGCCCATTGGTCCCCAATAGATAATCTTGTCGGCCCATACCGGATGATTGCGCAGGAAAGTAGCTGCCAGGTGTTCAATGGTGTGGATAGCGGCAGGACCTAAGGCCGGTTCACGGTTAGGCTCTTTCATACGAATATCGAAGGTTGTGACGATTTCACCTCCAACTTCATCTTTGCGTGACACGAAAATACCGCGTTGCAAACGAATATGGTCTACTGTAAAGCTTGGTATCTTTTTCATAAAGTGATTATAGTTTGTTGGGTAATGCTTTCAGGAAAGTTTCAGTAACGTGGAAAGAACGGTCGGCCATTTCCCCCCAGAAATTCTGGTATTGTTCAAAGTGCTTGTCAGCTCCCGGAGTGTCACTGATGATGCGGAAACTGATGAAAGGGATCTGATAGAGGTAGCATACCTGGGCAATGGAAGCCGATTCCATATCTACAGCCAGTCCTTCCGGGAAGTTATGCTTGATTTCGTCCAGTTCGCTGCGGTCGGTAATAAACTTGTCGCCTGTACAAATCAGTCCTCCGTGGATAGCCGTTTCTGTATCGAGTGAAAGGGCACACTGGAAGAGGGTTTCATTTCCCTGAAAGAAAGTAGGGAGACCCTGAATCTGTCCGTAGGCATTGCCTTCGCCGCACCATACGTCATGGTATACAATCTGCTGGCTGACTACTACGTCCATCACTTTCAGACAAGTGTCGATTCCGCCGGCTACTCCGGTACTGATGATGCAGTCGGGCTGGAAGTTGCGGATAAGTTCGACCGTTCCGGCAGCGGCATTCACTTTGCCGATGCCACATTGCATCAGGATGATGGTATTTTGCTTGATGTTTCCTTCAATGTAGGTGAAGGGACCTTCTTTACGTTCAGTCTTGTTCTCGAGTTGATTAGCCAGTTGCTTCTGTTCGGAAGACATGGCCGTAATGATTCCTATTTTCATGCGTTAAAAAAGATTTTCAGCGGCAAATTTACGACTTTTCAGGCAGTATTGTGTTATCTTTGCCTGCCGAAAACATTAATTATGAATAATATGAACTTGTTCAAGAAACTATTACCCGATGTAGTGGTAATCGTGCTTTTTGCCCTTATTTCGTTTGCGTATTTCTATCCTGCGGTAAATGAAGGACGAATTCTGGCTCAGCACGATGCGGTAGCCGGCATCGGTTCTGGACGTGAAATGAGTGAATACCTGGAGAAGACTGGTGAGCGTACGCGCTGGACAAATTCCATTTTTGGAGGAATGCCTACCTACCAGATGTCTCCGAGCTATGATTCTACTGATACGTTGGGCTGGATTCAGCAGGTATATCATCTGTTCCTGCCTACTTACGTGTGGTATGTGTTTGTCATGCTGCTGGGTTTTTACATTCTTTTGCGTGCATTTGATTTTAAAGTGTGGATGTCAGCCCTGGGTGCCATTATCTGGGCATTCTCGTCTTATTTCTTCATCATCATTGCGGCCGGTCATATCTGGAAGTTTGTAGCATTGGCCTATATTCCTCCTACAATTGCCGGTATGGTGCTGGCTTATCGTGGTAAGCTGTTGGCTGGAGGGATTGTAACGGCCTTGTTTGTAGCCTTGCAGATTGTGGCCAACCATCCACAGATGAGTTACTATTTCTTGTTTGTCATGCTGTTCATGGCCATTGCGTATGGAGTGATGGCATGGCGGGAGAGGAAGATGCCTCAATTTATCAAAGCCAGTGTGGTACTGGTAATCGCGGGCCTGTTGGGCGTGTGTGTGAACTTGTCAAACTTGTATCATACGTATGAGTACAGCAAGGAGACCATGCGCGGCAAAAGTGAGCTGGTAAAGGAGAATAGTGCAAACCAGACCAATAGTGGATTGGAACGAAGCTACATCACACAGTGGAGTTATGGCATTGGAGAAACTTTCTCGTTGCTGGTTCCGAATGTGAAAGGAGGGGCCTCTGTTCCTTTGGCTCAAAATGAGAAAGCCATGGAGAAGGCCGACCCTAACTATATGGGATTGTATAGTCAGCTAGGACAGTATTGGGGTGAACAGCCGGGTACTTCCGGTCCGGTATACGTAGGTGCCTTTGTCATGTTCCTCTTCATTCTGGGACTGTTTATCGTAAAAGGACCGATGAAGTGGGCATTGGTGGGTGGAACCGTATTCTCCATATTACTTTCCTGGGGACATAACTTTATGGGCCTGACGGATTTCTTTATTGACTATGTGCCCATGTACAGCAAGTTCCGTGCGGTATCTTCTATTCTGGTCATTGCAGAATTTACCATACCGTTGTTGGCCATTATGGCGTTAAAGGAAGTGGTAGAACGTCCGCAGTTGTGGAATGAATCACGTAAGTCGTTCTACATTACTTTTGCTCTGACGGGAGGTCTTTCTTTGCTGTTTGCATTGGCTCCAGGCTTCTTCTTCCCTTCGTATGTGTCTTCTGCCGAGATGAATGCTTTGCAGAATGCGATTCCGGCCGATCAGCTAGCTCCGATTTTAATCAACCTGGAAGAGATACGTAAGTCCATCTTTACTTCGGATGCCTGGAGAAGCTTCTTTGTCGTATTGATAGGAGCTGTGTTGTTATGGGGATATTGTGCGGGAAAACTGAAAGCACAGTTGCTGGTTGGTTTGCTGGCTTTGCTTTGTCTGGTAGATATGTGGAGTGTAAACAAACGCTATCTGTATGACGAGCAGTTTGTGGCAAAGGGCACAGAAATGCAGCCTTTCTTGGAACCTTCGGAAACAGACAAGCAGATACTTCAGGACAAGTCTCTGGATTATCGTGTACTGAATCTGTCGGTCAATACCTTTAATGAGAACAATACAGCCTATTGGCACAAAAGTATTGGAGGGTATCATGCAGCGAAGCTTCGCCGTTATCAGGAGATGATTGATGAGCATATTCAGGGTGAAATTACGGCTCTGTATAAAACTTTACCTTCAGTAGGAGCTGATTTAAGTCAGGTAGGCGATACGTTGACTCCGGTGCTGAATATGCTGAATACACGTTATTTCATCATTCCGTTGCAGCAGGGTAAGACTATTCCGGTATTTAATCCTCATGCATTGGGTAATGCCTGGTTTGTTAACGAGGTGCAATATGTGAACAATGCCAATGAAGAAATAGAAGCGCTGCATCAGGTAAATCCGGCCCACGTAGCAGTGGTAGATAAAAAGTTCCAGAACGAAGTGAAAGCTTCTGCAGGTGCAGACAGCCTGAGTACGATTGTATTGACAAGCTATGAACCTAATGCCTTGAAATATGAGGTAAATTCTCCGAAGGGCGGTACGGTAGTCTTTGCTGAGATTTACTATCCGGGATGGCGTTCGTTCATTGATGGAGAAGAGGTATTGCATGGCCGTGCAGATTATATTCTGCGTGCGATGAATGTGCCTGCCGGGAAACATGTGATAGAATTTACTTTCGACCCGAAATCACTCCATGTGACCGAGACTGTTGCTTTCATTGCATTGGGCATATTGGGCCTGGCAATTTTGGCAGCCATTGTGTTAGCCCTAAAGAAAAGTAAGAAGTAAACAGGCCGGGAAGTTTGTTTGAAGAAATAAAGGCGTTCCAGTGAAGAGGCTCAGGCCACTTAACTGGGACGCTTTTTAGTTTTCAAGGCCCGGATGACAAACCAGGCATGACGCAGTACGGTAGATACTACACCGTAATGCTTGCACATAATGCGGAAACGCTCTTTCAGAGAAGCTTTGTGGTTGCGTGTAGTCATTCCTTCATTCAGGTAGTCAATAAGCACTAGATGGGTGTGGTGGAGTACCTGACTTTTCTTCATGATGCGGATGCACCAGTCAAAGTCTGCTGAAAAACGATAATGAAGGTTGTAGGGCTCTACAAGGTCACGTCGTGCGAAGAAAGCCTGGTGACATACGAGCATGCCTTCCTTGAAACTTTTCCAGTTCAGGTTTTCTGGAGGAGCCAGGCGGCGCATGTGCAGGAAGTGTCCTTCTTCGTCCACAATGGCTGTGTCACCATACAGCACATCCGGAAGTGTGGGCTCTGTAATGGAGTGCACCATCAGTTGGAGAGTATCGTCTTCATGCAGTTCGTCACCTGCATTCAGGAAGCAAAGGTAATCACCGGTAGCCAGCTTGATTCCCTTGTTCATGGCGTCATACAGTCCTTTATCCGGCTCACTGATTACGGTATGTATATGTTCCTTGTATTGTTCAACGATTTGTAAAGTTCTGTCTTTGGAACCTCCGTCCACGATGATGTATTCCACATTCTTGTAGGTCTGGGTGATGACACTCTGAATAGTGTCTTCCAGTACGGCTCCGGCATTGTAAGTAACCGTGATGATGGAAAACTTCGGATGTAAATGATGAATGTTATGCATTTTTTCCGGTGATGTGGTTGTATATTTGAATGTATTGGCTGGCTACAGTTGCTTCAGAGTAGGTTGTCACAGCCTTGCGATAGGCTTCGGAGCTTAATGTTTCGTAGTCTCCCTCTGTCAGCGTCCAGCAAATGCCGTTGGCCAGGTCGTCAGCCGATTTATATTGGGCCACGTAGCCATTGTGTAAATGGTCAATCATTTGCGGAATACCTCCTACATTAAATCCTACACAAGGAATGCCACAGGCCATTGCCTCGACAATGGTATTTGGTAGGTTATCCTGCAAGGAAGGAGTGACGTAGAGGTCGACAGCATTGTATATATCTACCAGCTCTTTTTCATTGCTTACGTAATTCATGGGATAGATAGGGAAGGGGAAAAGTGATTTGCACTGTTCGGCCTGACTTCCTAATACCACTACTCCTAATTGCTGACTCAATTCCGGTTCCTGTTGAGCCAGCAGTTTGCATGCCTCAATCAGGTAGTCTATTCCTTTACGCTTATCCGTAATCTTCATGGAGCCGAACAAAAGAAGCTTCTTGTCGGCAGGTAGATTCAGCTTCTCGCGTGCGAATTTCTTGGTACGTGGTTTGAACAGATTAGTATTAATCGCATTAGGAATGTTTGTAATGGTGTGTCCTTGCAGCAGGCTGCTTCTGCGTGCCATAGATTCCAGCCATCGGCTACAAGCTATAAACGTAATGGGAGCCGTAGCGTAGAGCTTTTGCTTTTTATGGAACGTCTTTTCCGACAAGTCATGATGATGAGGCTTCAGTAGAAGCGGACAGTCATGACATTGTGCAGTGTATTTCTCGCATTCTCCGGAATAATGGCAGATACCGGTGAAAGGCCACATGTCGTGCATGGTCCATACTACAGGTTTCCCGGAAGCAAGAATGCGCTGGATATCTTTCAAGGAAAGCATGCCTTGGTTAATCCAGTGCAGGTGAATCACATCTGCCTGACGGAACTCCGGTAAGGAGGTAATATCTGTACCCGTGTTGGCAATATCCATCGCAAAAAGGTTATGCCGTTTGAAGCCGTTGGCTGCCCAGATGACAATTCGTTCCCATGTGAACTGCCAGATTCTGCGCCATGATTTCTTGAGGGCAACCACTGTCACCTGATCGGTTTGCTTGTTACGGACCAGCATCTTGGCTTTTATTCCGTTGTTCTTTAAAGCTTCCATCAGTCGGTTGGCTGCGATGGCAGCTCCTCCGATGCGTTCTGCGGTGTTGATGATCAGTACTCTCATAGCGTATCGTTCAATTTTTCTGCAAAGTTAGGAGTTTTTTGTACTTATGTGCAACAGTCTTTGGGCAATTTCCTTACTGAAAATCTCCAGATTGAATCGTTTTTCTCCCAGCTTTCTGGCATTTTCTCCCATTTCTCTGGCCTTCTCCGGATGGGTGGACAGGTAACGGATGGCTTTTACCCAGCCTTCTACATTTCCATATTCCACGGCGATACCAATTTCTTCTTTGTCTATATCGATTTCGAAATTGGGGTTTTTAGAGCAAACGACAGGGATTCCTAACGCGTATGCTTCTACTAATGTAGTTAGTCCTACCGTGTAAGGAAAGTCCAGACAGCAGATGACGATGGCTTTCTTTCGCGCAACTTTCTTGGCCAGTTCATAAGGGATGACTCCTTCGGTATAGTGAATGCAGATGTTGTCTGCCAGTGTCAGGCTGTCAGCTATCTTTTTGTAGTTGAGGTTTCCACATTCTTCTGCGATAAAGACTTCCAGATTCTCATCCGTTTGTGAGAAAGCTTGCAACATGGTTTTCAAGTCACGGTTCTCTTTTCCTGTGGAGATGAAGCCTTCACGTGGTTCAGCAGGCAATTCTTTCAATAAGTGGTCGTAAAAAGCTAAATCAGGTCCCCAATGAATGAGTTCCAGCTTGTGCTCCGGAACTTTATGAGTTGCGATGGAGTCTTGAATCAGTTTACGACTGAAGAGAAACATGTGGTCAATTCCCTGGTAAAAGAAACGGGAAATAGCTTCTTTCAAACGATTGGGCGATTTACGCAATGCCGTATGATGCCACACGACAATCGGTTTACGGTATAGCCCCAATGCCCGCAGGAAGATAATCAATTCCAGTCCACGGAAAGATGTACCGTACAGTACTTCGTATTTCTCTTTGTAGAAAAGTATTTCCTTCGTGGTGTAAAGCATCAGTTTCCATCGGTTTGCATAAGGTTTATACCGATGCATGACAGACTGGATGCCGTACTTTTCTAATAACGGCAGACCGTAAAGAATATGTCCGGGAAACCGGAAATCTTTCCATTCTTCATAACTTTCCCGTGTAAGACGGGTATGGTAGAAGTAAATATTGAGCTTTGAATTCATTTTATCTCTAAATTAGCGCCATTTGTTGCGTCCTAACCATTTGTTGATACGGTTAATCAATGATTTTCGTATATGCTGGAAGTTGCCATAGCGCAGGTTTAAATAGAGTTCCTCAAAAGAGCGTCCGATTTTTATCCATGGGTGCCCCCATGCCATGATGCGGAACATGCGGTTCTTGTAACCCACATTTTCGATGATATACCGTGGATGCTTCAACGGGAAATCCTGTTCGTAGCGCTTCATGGTGAATATACGCCGATACCCTTTCGGCAGTAGGTTATTGCTTCCGCCAAAATGAGTGGAACCGGCTGTGGCTCCCAAATTGTTAATCATGTTCTTGGTGGGGACAATACTCAAGCCGGAGTTGAAGAACATGGCCGCATGGAAAATACTCTCATAATAGGCTTTCCCGCTTTCCCGGTGATGACGACAAAACTCGATGAATTCTTTTTGGTATTTTCTCTCCTTGATATATTCTTCCAGTTGTTGCAGGTTGAACGTATCATCCAGGAAACTATAATGCTCATCCCATTGGTCGATGACACGACGCCAGCTGGCCCATCCCCAAATGGAAAATGCCGTACTGAAAAAATAATCATAAGGCATGTTTGGGGTTATTTCATCGTAGTTAATTCCTGAAATCATGCAGATGCGGCTATCGTTTTCATATCGGTCGAGCAGTTCCTTACAGAAAGCAAAGAAACTGACGGAAGGTACGTCATCGTCTTCAAGTACGATGCATTTCTCAACAATAGAAAAAGCCCATTTCTGGGAAAGATATTCAGACGGGTCGCAGCCGAAATTCTTTTCCTGGTACCATTGATATACTTCACATTCCCAGTCTATCTCATCTACTACCTTCCGGCAAGCTAAAATGCCGGGCATGTCTTTTTCTCCTCTTGCTCCGTCCTGATAAAGAAACAGTTTGGAAGGACGTGCCTTTCTGACCTGCTCAAATACGGCAGAAAGAGGCTCAGGCCGGTTGAAGAACAGAATCAATACGGCTACATCAACTTGTGATGGATGGCCGGTATATTGAATCGGAGTACTGTGTACAGGAATGTAATTTTCCATGATACTATGTGGTTTTAGGAATGAGATTTCGTTTCGTTGGCTTCTGCAAGTGTATTGAATGACAATACCTCAGGATAGTGATCAATTACTTGTGCCTGCTCTTCTTCATTGAAACGGTGCAGTTTCGGGTAATTGTACCGGAGAAACTCTTCCAGTCCTTGAGGAGCAGCCAGGGTTAATGGACCGAATTTCACCGGCTCCAACTGGTTCAGACTTTCTTCTGTCACATGGTCGGTCTTGGTCATGACATTATTGAAGTAGCGGGTTTTTCGTTTATTGAAGAATGTTTGTGCCCCTGTCAGGAGTCGGAAAATAGTCTTTTTGGGTAAAAGTACGTCGATAAGATAGTTGGCCAGACATCCCATAAATCCCCGGTTGGTCGGGTTTTCTATTTCACAAGGGCGGCAATGCTTCCAAAGCCAGGCTTCTTTTCCAATCAGGCAACAGTTCAGGAACTTGACCAGCTCATGCTGGACTTTCATCAGCCGACGATTGTCAGGAATGCGGTCAAAAGGAAAAATATCGACAAAAATACCCTGATGCATGGGTACATTCTTGAAAAGTCCTTCCACGAAAAGGGTGTGATTCTTCTTAACCTTGGCAAAGTAGTAAGGAGTATGCGGGTCTGTTTCTATCCATGAAAGAAAATAGTGGGAATCCAGTTCTTGAGGAGCAACCTTCAGGAAGCGGTTATAATCCTCCCGTTTCATTCCAATGTCTATGTCGTCATCCCATGGAAGGATGGCTTTGTCATACAGCGCACCAATGGCTGTTCCCCCAATCACGAAGAACGGAATCTGATGCTTCTCGCAGATACGTACGATTTCACCTAGTATCTCGTATAAAGCTTTATGCAGCTGTTCCAACTCTTGCGGGGTATATTTTCTGGAGCATGTATTCATGGAAATCTCTTAATTAAGTGGCATTCACTATCTTTTTGCAAACTTAGTGAATCTCGTTTTTTCAGCCAAGTTTGCATGCTAAAAACTAGGTGAACAGCATATATTTTATTGCTTTAAATCGAAGGTAGAGCAACGGTAGGAGAAGATGAACGGATAAAAAAATCCACGAATCATACCTCGTATTCCTTGTGCTTTTTCCTTTACCGGATAAATTGTCTGGCGGTGCTTCATGCACAGACGGCAAAGCTTCAGCAAGGAAATCGCGTCATTCTTTAGCATTAGTGTGGCCATCTGATGTAGCAGCGGGTAGAGTGAGGGGTCGGAATGCTCACGCACAAATGTGTAAAACCGCTTCCAGTTTGGTTTTTGCTGGAGTCTGCGGTAGTTCCTGAATCCATACAGATAAGGCTGGTAAGTCGGCTTTTTTTTGCTTTTGGGAAACAGATCCAGGTTTTGTTTGAGTGCAGCCTCGTTTTCGTGAGAGCGATGCCAGTTAAGCGGTTCGTCTACTTTGACAATGCCCCGATGGTCGTAGAGGTAGGCACTGACGGCAATACTCCAGTCATAGAAAAACTTGTCTACCCAGATTTCTTCTCTTTGAAGGAATTCACGGCGTACAAGCATGGTATGGCCTGCGATACCTGCAAACAATAAAGCTTCTGGCGCATATTGTGAACTGACAATATGAGCCGTTTCCATACGTTCTCCTCGTAAATGGGCGGAAAAACAGAGGTTGTAATCTCCAATAGCCTGCACTTGTTTCTGTATTTTCTCAGGCATCCAGACATCGTCCTGGTCAGAAATAGCTATCAGGTCGGCTGTGGCCCGCATACAGGCGGTCTTGAAGTTAAGATTGAATCCCAGATTATGTGTATTCTCAATGACTTGTATGAAAGGAACTTTGGCCTCATATTCTTGTAAGATGGCCAGGGTTGCATCGGTCGAGCAGTCATCTTGTACAATCAGTTCTTGAATGGGATAAGTCTGTGCCAGAATGGAATCCAGTTGCTGGCGCAGGTATTTTTCTCCATTGTAGGTACACATTACTACGGCTACGGTAGGGGATGTCATTGTTTCGGTCATTTTATGTTAGGATAGTTTCTTTTTAAAGATATAGTTCAGGGCCTCTTTAAAAGTGGCTGAACCACTCAACCACATAACTAAAGGATAAAGAATTCCTGCCAATAAGATTTTTGCAGTAATCAGCAGGTACAGGTTGGTAAGGGAACGTGTCAGGAAATAGACTCCTGCCATGATAATGGCGGCGATGAGACCAAATGAAAACACGTCCTTGATGGCGTGGAAAAGGCTCAGTCTGATTTCACGCCACACAAAGTAGTGCCATGCCAGCAGCCAGCCTACGTTGATGGCAATGTAGACTTTAATCATGCACTGTATGCCGTAAGGATAAAGCAGATACATGACGACGAGTTGGCTGACTCCTTGTGCGATGGTATTCCACATGAACAAGTTGGATTTTCCTTTGCTGATAAGCAAGTTGGTATAGAGGCTGGTTACGGGCAGGAAAGCACCTCCTATGGCCAGCAGTTGCAGGATATTGGCACTGGGAAGCCATTTACTTCCGATAGTCAGTGTAATCATTTCCGGAGCAATAAGTGACAAGCCAAGCATGACCGGAAAAGAAATGAATGCCGTGAAACGAAGCATCTTACGGAAAATGCGGCACTGGCGTTCGCTGTCGTCGGCTACCTGGCGTAATACCGGCAGGGCTACGCTGCTTACCATTCCTGTAATCAGCGAGTGCCCCATCAAATTCCATTTGTTAGCCTGATTGAACTGCCCGACCTCTCGCTCTGAATAATAGCGTCCTAAAATAATGGAAAACAGGTTGTTGTTGATGTGATTGAAAATGTTGGTCAGCAGAAGTTTGCTACTGAAACTGACCATACTTTTCAGCGGTCGGAAATCAAACTGGAGAGTCGGTCGCCAGGGAGAGAAATACAGGTAACACAGATTAATGACAGATACATATACGATGCTTTGCGTGGCAATACCCCAGTAAGAGTAGCCTAACAATGCCATTGCTACTCCCGTGCATCCAGATACAATCAGTGCAATGATACTGGATAAAGCTTTCTGCTTTACCATCAGGTTGCGAAATAAGTAAGCACTGTGGGAAATTCCCAGACTGGCGATAAAGAACCCGATAAATGAGTAACGTGCCAGCGGAATCAGTTCGTCGTTACGATAAAAGTCTGCAATCAGTGGTGCACATCCAGCCAAGATAAGATAGAGTGTAAGGCTCAGCCCACTACAGAACCAGAACACCGCATTGTAATCCTGGTGACTGATTTCCTTTTTGTTGACCAACGCTGCGGTGAAACCGCTTTCTTGTAAAGAACCGGCTATCAGTGAGAAAATGCTCAGCATCCCTACCATTCCGTAATCACTGTCGTTCAGGATACGGGCGGTAATGATGCCGAATGCCAGATTCAGCACCTGCATGGCCCCATTGTTGATTCCTCCCCAGAGCAATCCTTTGGCCGTTTTTTCTTTTAAAGAGTTTTCGGGCATTCTTGTTTCTTATGGAACAGACGACGCAGACCTCCGTTGTGTATCAACGGAAATCTGCGTGCGTGTGTAAAAAATAGAATGAAGAAGAATAAAGATTATTTCACTTCGCTTCCTGGTTTTACTTCGTTCAAAGTAGTGGTAACAGACAGTGAACCGTCAAAGTTCTCTGCGCTGAGAATCATACCCTCGCTCACCAGACCGTTCTTGAACTGACGAGGAGCTAAGTTTGCGATAAACAGCACTTGCTTGCCTACCAGGTCTTCCGGTTTGTAATGCTGAGCAATACCACTGACGATGGTACGGTTTTCCAATCCGTCGGCAATCTTGAATTTCAGCAGCTTCTTCATCTTAGGTACGTTTTCGCATTCCAGTACGGTACCTACACGGATGTCGAGTTTCTCAAATTCTTCGAAAGCAATGGTCGGTTTAATCGGATTTGCCTTGTAATTGGCTGCTTCATTGGCCTTCTTTGTAGCCAGCAATTTATCTACCTGTGCCTGAATAACGTCGTCTTCAATCTTTTCGAACAACAGTTCAGGCTTGTTCAGCTGATGGCCTTCTGCCAGCAAGTCTGTACGTCCCAACTGTTCCCAGTCGAAGCTTTCCATGTTCAGCATCTTGCGCAGTTTTTCAGAACTGAACGGCAGGAACGGTTCAAAAGCAATGGCCAGGTTAGCAACCAACTGCAATGAAATGTTCAGGATAGTAGCCACGCGTACCATGTCGGTCTTAGCCAGTTTCCATGGTTCTGTATCTGCCAGGTATTTGTTTCCGATGCGGGCCAGGTTCATGGCTTCTTTCTGTGCATCGCGGAATTTGAACACATTCAGCAGTTTTTCTACTTCTTCTTTTACGTCGGCAAATTCTTTCAGTGTTTCACGGTCGTAGTCGTTCAATTCACCACAAGCCGGAACCTTTCCATCGAAATATTTGTGAGTCAGAACCAATGCACGGTTCACAAAGTTACCGTATACTGCTACCAGTTCATTGTTGTTACGAGCCTGGAAGTCTTTCCAAGTAAAGTCGTTGTCCTTAGTTTCCGGAGCGTTGGCAGTCAGCACATAGCGCAATACATCCTGTTTGCCAGGGAAATCCTGCAGGTACTCGTGCAACCATACTGCCCAGTTGCGTGAAGTTGAAATCTTGTCACCTTCCAGGTTCAGGAATTCGTTAGAAGGCACGTTGTCCGGAAGGATGTAGCTGCCTTCTGCTTTCAACATGGCTGGGAATACGATACAGTGGAACACGATGTTATCTTTTCCAATGAAATGAATCAGGCGTGTTTCAGGGTCTTTCCACCATTTCTCCCATGAGTCGGGCAACAGCTCTTTTGTATTAGAGATATAGCCGATAGGTGCGTCGAACCATACATACAGTACTTTTCCTTCTGCACCTTCTACCGGAACCGGAATACCCCAGTCAAGGTCGCGGCTTACGGCACGAGGCTGCAGCCCCATATCCAGCCAGCTCTTGCACTGTCCGTATACATTCGGACGCCATTCCTTGTGGTCTTCCAGAATCCATTTGCGCAACCAGCCTTCGTGTTTGTCAAGTGGCAAATACCAGTGTTTGGTTTCCTTCATGACAGGCTGGCTTCCGCTGATGGCACTTTTCGGGTTAATTAGTTCTGTAGGAGAAAGTGTACTTCCACATTTTTCACACTGGTCACCGTAAGCACCTTCTGCATGGCAGCGAGGGCATTCTCCCGTGATGTAACGGTCAGCTAAGAATGTATGAGCTTCTTCGTCATAATATTGCATGGAAGTTTTTTCGATAAACTCATGCTTGTCATACAATTTACGGAAAAAGTCAGATGCTAATTGATGGTGAGTGGGTGAAGAGGTACGTCCGTACACATCGAATGAAATGCCGAACTCCTTGAAAGAATCCTTAATGAGGGTGTGATAACGGTCCACAATATCTTGTGGAGTTACACCTTCTTTTTTAGCGCGGATAGTGATGGGCACTCCATGTTCATCCGAACCTCCGATAAAGAGCACGTCTTCTTTTTTCAGGCGCAGATAGCGCACGTAAATATCGGCCGGCACATAAACCCCTGCCAGATGGCCGATATGGACCGGACCGTTGGCGTATGGCAGAGCCGATGTAACGGTCGTCCGTTTAAAGTTCTTTTCCATATACGTATATAGTTTATTCTAAGTTGCAACCTTACGATGTGCAAAGATACGATTTATTTGGAAATTATTCTTTTTTGTAGCGTGCGAAGCGAATTTTTCGGGATGCGATAAAGCATAAAGTAAAACCTCTTGGAATAAAGTTACTTTTATTGGAGAGATTTTTATGTTTCCCATGAGGGAAACGCATAGTTTACTGCAGGAAAACGTATGTTTCCTGTATTGAAAACATAGGGTTTCGAAATAGGAAACATAAAAATATTGCTGAAGTTCTTCTGAAAAGTCAGAACCAGTAATAATTACTGATTTTGAGCTTGATTTTTATGTTCGTTTCTATATTGCGTCGGCGTGAATCCCGTATATTGTTTAAAGATTGTACTGAAATATCTGGAGGTTGAGAATCCTGTTCTATCTGCTATTTCAGAGAATGATAAGTCGGTAGTTTCTATGAGATGAATAGCTTGTTCTATCTTTATTTTATTGATATAATCTTTTGCTCCCATATCAGTAATAGCTTTCAGCTTATTATATAAAGAAGCACGGCTCATTCCTATTTCGTTACAAATGAATGGGATGCCTAAATCTGGCTGACTAATATGTTCGGTAATGATTTTGTTAAGTTTCAACATAAAGGTTTCATCAGAAGGACTAAATGTGTCATTCTGTGGGTCAGAGATAAAAGTAGCTTGTGAATAGCGTTTTTTAATATCCTCTCGTATCTTGAGTTTACTACAGATTATTTCATACAACGTTTCAATATCAAAAGGTTTTGATAAAAAAGCATCAGCTCCCAATTTATAGCCTTCAAGTTGGCTTTGCTCTTCGTTTCTAGCAGTTAACAAAATGACAGGAATATGGCTGAGTTCAATATCTTGTTTGATAGCATTACATAGTTCGTATCCATTCATTTGGGGCATCATTATATCGCTCACTACAATGTGTGGCGTATTCTTTTTCATGCTTTTAATGGCTTCTTTTCCATTGTAAGCAGTATAAATATGGTGAAACTTATTTTGTAAACTTTCTTTTAGAAAATCAATAAGTTCCGTACTATCGTCTACTAATAGCAGGTCAAAATGCTGGGTATAGAACGGTATTTTTGTGGTAATATTTTCTGGAGAAAGTTCAGGAGCCAGTAGTTCATTTAAGTAGGCTTTAGGTGTACAATTCTGTTCTTCCACCTGCATGTGAAGAGGTAATTCAAAATAGAATGTAGCACCTTTTCCCGGATTGTTATAGGCGCCAATTGTACCTCCTTGTAATTTTACTAGCATTTTGGAGTAGGATAATCCAATTCCTGTACCTGCAATTCCCTCATCTCCCTGATAAAAGCGAGTAAATAATTTGTCAAGGTCTTTAGAAGTAAGTCCTGTTCCTTCGTCAGCTATGGAGAAACGTATCGTTTCGTGATCTGTTTGTTCATATTTTATAGTGATACAAGTATTGGAAAGACTGTGTTTCATGGCATTAACTAGTAAATTAGTTAAGATTATCTCACATTTACCTTTGTCAAAGTTAAGGATTTCGGGTTGTGAACAGGTTTCCAGTTTCAGGGTAATATCTAATGCTCGGCATTCGTCATTGAAATCATTGAATATTTCATTGATCCATTGATGTAAATTATATGGCTTAATGTTGATTTTATTTTCACCGACTTCCATTTTTCTTAAATCAAGCACCATATTAATAAGTCGTTTCATTCGGTCAGATTGTCGGTAAATTTTTTGTAGAGTGATATAGTTGGCATCTTGGGGCTGCATTTGCTGCAGAAGCCGTTTCAATGGGGCATGAATTAGAGTCAGCGGTGTGCGTAATTCATGGCTGATATTAATGAGGAATTTGACTTTTTGTTCATAGATAGTCTTTTCATGTTCTTTCATGGCCCATTTGAGTTTGTTACTCTTTTTACGTAATAGCATAATAAAGATGCCGATGATAGCGGACACCAGCAGCAATACGCATACCAATATGAACCACCATGTTTTATACCAAGGTGGCAATACATTTACTTCTATTAGTTTTATGGGAGACGTCCATTCTCCATTTCGGGTAGTGCATGAGGCATAAATACTATGCCTTCCAGTCGGTAATCCTCTTAAAGAAATGTATGGAACCATTGACTCTAATTGCTGCTCTTCTCCTCCAGTGATTGTAAACCGATATATTTTAGAACGGAATAAGTCTTTTTCCAATGACATGGTCTGCAGATATAATTCTTTGCTACTCCATGGAAAATCGATATTATTCCCTGATTTGGGGAGAGTTTGTATGGATGTACCATCTATTTTTAGGTCTGTTAAAATAATATGAGGAACTTCTGTTGTATCGATTTTAAAATTATGATCTATTCGTAGAAGTCCCTTTACCCCTCCCATGTAGATATCACCTTGTGTGGATTGTAACAATGGTTTTTCTAAGAATTCATTGGGCTGTACTCCATCAGATGCGCCAAGTATAGCAAAATTATTTTGATTGAAGAGGTACGCAAATAGCATATTGTTAGCACCAATCCAAACTTTTCCACGGTTATCACAAATTATGGAAGAGGCTTCTTTAAATAAACTGGTGGGAAATGTGTGATATGTTTTTGAAGAAGAAGAATATTTTCCAATCCCATTGCTTGATGCAATCCAAAAATTGCCAGCTGCATCCATAGATACGGAATGTATGATTGCATTCTGTGGCATGGAAAATATTTCTTGCATGATGGTTGATTTTTCGTCTATTTTATAGATACATTGCTGGTCGTATAAGAAAGACTGCCCTCCAGTAGACGTTATCGGAAGAATAATAGCGTCTCTTTCTTTATGAGGCCTGACAAGAGTCTGTACCTCATGATTTTGTAAGTTATATCGATATGCCTGATTGCTGAGCAAAAATATGTTCTGTTCATTTTCTTTATGTAGATTAATAGTCTTTCCTACATACTTCAGTTGCTTATTGATATCTTTATTTCCAATGTTGAATGGTTGTAGTGTGTTATTGTGGATATTGAACAGATAAAGTCCTTTAGAGTAAACTGATAGCAGTAGTGATGTCTGATTATAGCTAATGATAGATGCAATTTTCATTCCCTTTGTTTGTGGGTAATGAATAAATTCATTTTGCAAGGCGTGAAAACAATTCAATCCTTCTCCATCCGTTCCAATCCAGATGTGGTCCTCGGTTGACATGTCCTGGAGCAATGACAATACAGTTGGATTTGAAAGTCCGTATTTCCCGTTAAAATGAATATCCGAGAATGTTTGAATATTTCCTTCGTGTATATTTATGATGCCATCTCTGACACTTCCAGCCCATATATTATTATATCGGTCATGGTAAAGACATCGGATAGAGTTGGCTGGTAACGAATGTTGGTTACCGGGAATGTGAGACAATACTTCAAACTCTTTCTTGCCAGGTTCAAGAATATTGATACCTCCTCCGTCTGTTCCAATCCAAAGGGAATGGTCTATTTCGGCCATACACAAGATTATTCCGTTACTTAAATTGGAGTTCTGTGGCGTATAGTTGAACAATAGTTCTTTGTTTTGATCAAAGCATTGTAGTCCATAATTATATCCTGCAATCCAGATTCTTTGTTGAGAGTCAATGAAAAAGCAAGATATAGGGATGGAAGTATTGAAGATATTAGTTTCAATTTTTCCATCTTTTAAGTTTAAAAACATGACTCCATTATTGCTTGCTCCACAAAACAATAGCTTTTGCTTGTCTGGAGTAAGATGGATGTATTGTATATTGAGTCTTTTAGATGAAGTAATCTGTTTGACGATGCTTATCTTTTTAGTCTGATAGTCATATTTGTAAATGCAATTTGTACTTCCGATAAAGAAACCGTCTTTTGTCATATAATAACAAAAGGCAGATATGGACTGGCTATCCTTATACTTAACTTCTTTAAATTTGTCATTTTCTTTATCGTAGACGAAAAGTCCTTTTTCTGTAAATGCCCAGAAATTTCCTGCGCTGTCAGGGGTTAATTGATAAGTGATATTAGGGGTGTATTGAGTTTCTTTCAGACTATAGTGCTTGCTTTCATATCCGTCATAACGGTAGACTCCTTTTTTTGTTCCAAACCATATATATTTATTCTCTTCTCTATAAATGGAATAGATGGCTGTTAAAATTCTTTCTTTTATAGTAAGCTGTTTGTAAATATAATGTTCTGCGTACAATGAAGATGGAATAAAGATTATCTGTATGCTGATAATAAGTGTGATAATCGTTTTTTGTAGTAACCGTTTTTTCATGTAAGAAGAATTATGAGGTTATTTTATTGATACAAAAGTAATAGAATTTTCCAGAATTGTCTATTTCAGGTTCCATTTTTGATTAAAAGTTATTGGTTATCTAATTTTGGAAAAGGTTTATTTCTTTAGGGAAAGGGGGTGATTTAAAGAAGTATACATTTGCGATATAGTAAAATTAATGGTTTAAATTTAATCTATGAAAGGTATGAGTAGAAAGAAGCTATTCCTTCTTTTAATTCCCTTGCTTAGTTTGTTTTCGGTTTTTAATGCCTATGCTCAGCAAGTGATGGTAACCGGACAAGTAACCGATGAAACAAATTTCGGTATGCCGGGAGTGAATGTACAAGTAAAAGGAACAACTATTGGTGTGATTACTGACATGGACGGTAATTATTCTATTGAGGTTCCGAACAGCAAATCAGTGCTGGTCTTTTCGTTTATTGGTTATACGACTCAGGAAATAGCCGTAAAAAATCAGAAAAAAATCGATGTGCTTTTGAAGGAAGACACGCAGACTTTGGAGGAAGTTGTAGTAGTGGGTATGGGTACCCAGAAGCGTAATACTATTACAGCTGCTGTGGCTACCGTAAATCAAGATGCAATTGTGAATCGTCCGGTAACGGATGTGACTAGTGCACTTCAAGGTAATGTGGCCGGTCTGAATTTTGCATCGGATGCTTCAGAAAGTGGAACCGGAGGTGAACTTGGTGGAGAAATTAAATTCAACATCCGTGGTATCGGTTCTATTAATGGGGGTGAACCTTATGTATTGGTTGACGGAGTAGAGCAAAGTATGCAGAATGTAAATCCGGCAGATATTGAAAGTATTTCTGTGTTGAAGGATGCCTCTGCAGCTGCCGTATATGGTGCGCGTGCTGCGTATGGTGTAGTATTGGTTACTACCAAAAGCGGAAAATCAGACAAGGCTAGAGTAACCTATCGCGGTTCTGTGGGTATGAGTGCTCCGATTAATATGCCTACTATGATGAATTCTTTGCAGTATGCGAATTATAAGAATGCATATCAGGCTGCTATTGGAGACAAACCACTTTTCTCTCAAGAGGTAATGGATAAAATGGCTTTGTTTATGCAGAATCCTTATGGTGAAGGTTTGCCTGGTGTAGATGCAAATACTGAAAACACAGGGTGGCGTACAGGGGAAAGTATGTATGCAAATACAGATTGGTTCGATTATTATTTTAAGAATACTTCTTTACGTCATTCTCACAATTTGAGTATATCTGGAGGATCTGAGAAGGTGACTTATTATATTGGTTTGGGATATACTTATCAAGGAGGTTTGTTGGATAGAGTAGAAGATTCTTTGGACAAATATAATGTAAATACGAAGCTTCAAATGAAGGCAAATGATTGGTTGAAATTCAATTTCAATAACAATATCACATTGAATTCTATTTCTCGTCCTTTGCCGAACATGTCAATTCTTTATCATCAGATTGCCCGTTCAGCTCCTAATGCTGCAGTTCGTGTACCTGTATCAGGACAATATGATATTCCTAACTGGAATGAATATCTTTATTTGAATAACGTAAATTATGATCAAAACCGCATTTCTGATGCAATGACATTTTCTGCAACAGTTACTCCTTTAAAAGGTTGGGATATCATTGGAGAAATGAAAGTACGTTTTGACGTGGAAAATGACCAGTTCTTGCAAAAGCAACCGAGAACTACCAGACCAGATGGGACGGTTGAAGATTATACTCAGCCTAAGCAAGGTTATTCTTATCCGGGAATTGAATATTCAAATTCACAATGGGGATCAATGACTAGAGGAAATGAATTTAATTATTATTTATCTCCTACAATCAATACTTCTTATACAAATCAATGGGGAGATCATTTCTTTAAGGCAATGGCTGGTTATCAGATGGAAGTTCAGAAAAACTCTAGTATGTATGCATATAAGGATGGTATTATGAGTGATGATACTTATTCTTTTGATAATGCTAATGGAAAAGTTTATAATGGTGAGGCTCGAGACCATTGGGCTACTATGGGATTCTATACTCGTTTGAACTGGAACTATCAGAATGTGTATTTTCTGGAGTTTAGCGGTCGTTACGATGGATCATCTCGTTTTGCTCCAAATCATAGATGGGGATTCTTTCCTTCATTCTCAGCTGGTTATGATATTGCTCGGACTGAATATTTCCAGAAGCTGAAATTGCCTATTTCACAATTGAAAGTACGTGTTTCATACGGTCGTTTAGGTAATCAGAATGGAGCTGGTTTATATGACTATTTAAGCTTTATGACATTAAAACCAGAATATTCATCTGCTTGGTTGTTGCCAGGAGCTACTTCTTCTACCCCTGTTCGTGGTACGGTTGCTCTTACTCCTGCCATGGTTAGTCCATATATTACTTGGGAGAAGGTAGATAATGCGAACTTAGGTTTGGATTTGACATTGTTTAATGACCGTTTGACTATCACGGCTGATATTTATCAGCGTACAACAAAGGACATGATTGGTCCGGCTGAAGCTATTCCTGATATTAGTGGTATTTCTGTAGATCAAAGAGCAAAAGTAAATAATGCTACTTTAAGAAACCGTGGATGGGAACTTTCTGTAAACTGGCAAGATCAGCTGAAGAATGGAATCAGTTATGGTATCAGATTTAATATATTCGATTATAAGGCTGTTGTAACCAAGTATAATAATCCGGAAGGACTTATTTACAATAATCATACAGGATTAAGCCGTAATAAGGGTTATTATGAAGGAATGGATTTAGGTGAGATTTGGGGATATCAGGCAGATGATTTGTTTATGACTAATCAGGAAGTGGATGCTTATCTTCAGAATGTAGATTTATCTTTCTTCAAACCTAATGATAGTTGGCAGCGTGGAGATTTAAAATATATTGATTCAAATGGCGATGGAAAAGTAGATCCAGGAAGTGGAACGTTAAAAGATCATGGTGATCTGAAAATTATTGGTAATACAACTCCTCGTTTTTCGTTTGGATTAAATTGGAACATAGGATACAAGGGATTTGAGGTATCAGGATTGTTCCAGGGAGTTATGAAGCGTGATTATCCGATGGCTGCTAGTACGTATATGTTTGGAGGAAACTCAAACTTCTTTACAAATCATTTGGATTACTGGTCTGTGGAAAATCCAGGAGCTTATTTACCTCGTCTGACGAGAGCAAGTTCTCAAGATTATAATGCCAATGTAGGATACAATACAACTCGTTATTTGCTGAATGCGGCTTATATGCGTTTGAAAAACCTGATGGTATCTTATAGTTTCAACAAGAAAATTACGAAAAAGATGGGGCTTGAGAATTTGAAGGTGTATTTTACATGTGATAACCTGTTTACTATTGATAATTTGCCAGATGTATTTGATCCTGAAACCTTAAATCAGGTAAATACTTGGGCAGGAGGTAGTAATGAAACCGCACCTGGTTTGACTTCTCCTATGAATGAGAATGGTAATGGAAAAGTATATCCGTTAAATAGAAATTTTGTATTTGGTGTGGACTTTACATTTTAAATAACTCGAATTATGAAGAAGATATATATAATGGCATTTGCTGCCTTTTCGATAATTTCTTTATCTGGCTGTTCTGATTTTTTGGATAGAGAACCGCTTACCCAACCAGAAGCGACTACTTTCCTTTCAGGCAAGACTCAGGTGGAAAATTATATTAATGGATTGTACATAAACTTGCCTTCTTTTGATAAATGGGGAATGGGAAGTCGAGGTGAAGATAAAAATAGTGATAATATCATTGCTGATCAATATGACAAACGATTGAATGGAGAATATAATCAGTTTAGTGGAACTTCTGATTGGCAAACTGGCTATCAGAATCTCCGTAAGGTAAATTATTTCTTCTATTATTATAATGTGGCAGAAAATCAGGAAGACGATGATTTACGTTCTTTGAAGGGAGAAGCTTATTTCTTACGTGCATATTGGCATTTTTATCTGTTGAAAAAGTTTGGTTCTATTCCTGTGATGGATGCTTTTTGGGATGGTAATGCAACTGTGGAGGGACTTCAGATACCTGCTAAGACAAGAACCGAAGTAGCTAAATTTATTTTGGAAGACTTGAATACAGCCGCGAGTTTACTTTACTCACGCAGCAAATATGCAGGTATCCGTATAAATAAAGAAGCTGCTATGACTTTAGCAATGAACGTAGCTTTGTTTGAAGGCTCTTGGGAGAAATACCATGCTGGAACAGACTTTGCCGCGGTAGATGCAGATGGAAATAAAATCGACGAGTCTGTATATTTCTTTGGTGAAGTTATCAAATGGGGAGATGAACTGTTTAAGTCTGGAATAACTTTATATACCGGAGGAAATGACGTGAATGATCCGGGAAATTCCTATGTACAACTTTTTAATAGTAAAGATCTTTCTGGAATGGATGAAGTTTTGCTGTGGAGAAAGTATTCCGATGCAGATGGTGTTTTTCATTCGATTAATGGAAATCTGAAGGCTGGAGTAGTTGATACTGAAGGGCCGGCAGGGGTTTCCCAAAGTTTGGTAGATAATTATTTGAATTTGGATGGAACTTTTATTGATCCGGTTTCCCAAGCTGAGCAATTAAAGGATTTTAATAAGATGTTTGAGAATCGTGACCCACGTTTGCTTCAAACAATCATGCATAATGGGTGTAAATGGGCTTCTGCATCCAATATTAAGCCAATGAACATATTGGAATATTCAGAGGCTGATAAGGATAATATTAGTGCGCCAAAGTTAGCAGGTGAAGGAAATACTCGTTCTTTAACAGGTTATCATATTCGTTTGGGAGTGGATACTACATTTGTAAATGGTAATGGAGAAACCGCTTGTCCTATTATACGTTATTCTGAAGCCTTATTAGCTTATGCAGAAGCTGCCGAGGAATTAAATGCGTGTTCTCCTGATATATTTAATAAAACGATTGGTGAACTTCGCAGACGTGCTGGTATCACACGCGATAATGCACCAATCCAATACTCAAACTTAAGTGAAATCAAGACAGATGCGAACTTTTCTCAATTTGGTTATACTATATCTCCAGTACTTCAAGAGATTCGTCGTGAACGTCGTTCTGAATTGGCTTTGCAGGGCTATCGCTTAGATGACCTGATGCGTTGGCGAGCTGATAAATTGATTGTAAATCAGAGAGGAAGAGGTGCTTATATCGGCTATAATGAGGCAAATACCTCTACTTTGTTTAAAGCTTATAGCCCTTCAGACCAAAAGATTATCCGAGAAAGATTGATTTTGGATGAAAATGGATGGGCCGATCCGATGGCCGGAACTTTAGCAAGTGGTTATCAGTTCCATGCAAATAGAGATTATTTGCTGGCAATTCCTCCTTCAGAATTAAATCTGAACAAGACATTAAAACAAAATCCAAATTGGTAATGATTAAAGGAATAAGGTTATGAAATACATATATAAAGGTTGTTTACCATTAGTTTTATGTGCTTTATTTTTCTTGATTGGTTGTAAAGAAGATGTGATTTCAATATCTATCGGAGAAACAAGGAATTTAATAGCAGAAATTAGTACGCAGAGTGCTGTTTTTGGAGATAAGATAACATATTCAGTTGCGATTAATCAGACAAATGATAGTTTGTCATTAGAGGAAGATGTAGATGTTACTTTGAGATTTAGCGGAAAGAACAGTTTGGGAGAAGAAGTGGCTGCTTCTGATATATTTGAGAACTTACCTTCATCTATTCTTCTGCGGAAAGGAGACAAGAAAGGTTTTGCTGAGTTTAAGGTAAAATCTGAAGTAGCTAACTATCCTGTTACGGGAACTATTACAGCTTATGCAAGAGGTTACCAAATTACTTCAGCCGAAAGACCTATTACGATATCAGACAAACATTATTCTTATGTGACAATTAAGAATAACACAGATAATACAGTAAAGGAGGGTGGAAAATTTATTCTTGTTTTAAATGTCGGAGCTGTAGCCAAAGAAGATGTAGTGGTGAATATTAATCCGATTGAGAACGGAGATAAGTTGATTGGTTTGCCTTCAGAACTGATAGTGAAGGCTGGTTTCAAATCAGTAGAATCTGATGTGATTCAGGTCGTGTCTCAGGAAGGAAAGAATGATTTTTCTTCCGTAACGCTGGGCTTCTCTACTAGTTCTCAACTTCACCCGATACAAGCGGATAAAATGGTTATTTCTGTTTCAGAAACTAGTGTAGATTTGGACCCGGCTACTAAGTTATATGATGAGCATTGGGTATATGCAGATCCTGACCAGGTTTTTGTATCTGCTGCAAATAAGAAAGCTGTAGAAAACTGGGATGCCACTAAGTCTGTTTTGGAAATTAAGGAGGGAGACCCCCATCCAAATAGTGATTTGGCTGCGAAAGGCTGGGTATTTTTGAACTCTTATGAGTTTCATCCGATTGATGCATTGACTAGTGGTAATGCAGTAAATACTTATGGGAATAGGGTCCCTCGATATATGGCAGCACAAAATGTAGCTAATACGCAGAAGGTTCAATCTGTAGTAAATGAAAAATATTCTACCATGACAGATGAGGGTTACTTGCGTATGTGGTGTGCATACGATCCGGGGTTGGATAAGACTGGAGAAGTGACAGGTAAAACAAATTATGGAGTGTCTGCTTTCTATGCAAGTAAGTTTGATGGTGTACCTACTGGAGCTGATTCGTGGGAATCTTCCAACGTAAGAATTTTACCGGGAACGCGTGTAGAGGTACGAATTCGTGTAAGAGGTGAAAAACATTCATTTAATGCAGCCGTTTGGTTCCAAGGAAATATCCGTAATGTGAAGTGGTCTACTTATGGTGAAGTGGATTTGTTGGAGAATCCAGCCAATAAAAATGGTAGCTTGAATAATGCATGGCAAACTTTCCACTGGAATGATGAAAACTTGCAGGAAGGTGCAGATAAGTATAAACCTACTTCAGGTGGAATGAAGATAGATGACATGAATGAGTTCGATATTTATTGGATGGAATGGAATGATAATAATGAAATAGCATTAGGCGTCAATGGACAGGAAAACATCCGTATAAAGGCGGATGGTACTTTGACTCCAAGTTCAGCTTCTTTACAAGGTACTGCATGGGGATCGTCTACTCACTGGCCGTTTAAAGATACATACAATCCGGAAGGAATGCATTTGTTGCTGACATTTGCCGGATGTAATGAATGGGCACTTAATTATTATGGTGATAAACCGTGTGAAGAGGTTTATCCTAATTGGGCTGATGCATTTAAGCATATTTCTTATGAGGACAGTAAAACCAATTCGGCTACACCTCGCATGGAGATAGATTGGATTCGTTTCTATAAGACTTCTAATTATCATTATATAGGTAATGGAACGCCTGCAAAGAATACTCCTATGTATTAAGTTTTGAGTTTATTAAAAGGATAGATAAATTTTATCATGAAATAGTATGAAGAAGTTATATTTTTGGATGAGTATAGGGCTTATACAGGCCCTTACTCAAACTTCTTGCGTGGAAGAAAAAATTATTAATGAAAATACAAAGCCTGATTTGACTTCTGAACTTGCTGATTATACAGTCAATGCAATCATTTCTCAGCCTGTTTTAGCTAGAGCAAATTGGCAAGAAGAGAAATTGGTTTGGGGAGCTGATGATAAATTTGCATTGTGGAATAGAAATACAGGATTAAACCATTCATTCTCTATTGTAGCGGAAGGAGAACAGTTTAGCGAGGTTGCCAAGTTCTCAGGAGAAGCTGTAATTAGAAAAGGAGATAAATTAATTGCTATTTATCCTTATGTGGATACTTCTGTATTTAATGATCTCGGAAGTTTTAGTTTACCGGATACAATTGTATGGGCAACTACAACTCCCGATTTAAGTTTAAAGTTTTATATGCTTGCATCGGCCGATGTGACCGAGAACGTAATTCCTGATTTGACTTTTACTCCTGCGACCTCATTGCTTAACTTTCATTTAAAGAATACTTCAGGAAATGAAATAAAATTGTTGTATTTGACGTTAGGGAGTGATAATGCAGTTTTTCCTGCTACTTTAGGACTGAATGAGAATGGAGAGATCTCTAATCTGACTGATCTTCGTTCAAAAGTAACTGTTGATATGCAAGGACAACCGCTGGCTGATGGAGCTATTTTTAATGCTGCATTGAACATATTGCCTACTTGTTGGGGAGACAATGCATTGATGACAAAAAACACTGAACTAACTTTAACAGCGAAAGTTTGGACTGGAGAGAAAGAGGCAGATGTAAAATTGTTTGAGAATCTTGCTTTGAGTGAGATGTCAGAAGAAGTGGGAGTGGATTTGTCTAAAACAGCTTATCAGTTCCTTGCCGGTATGAATTATAATATGGCTTTGGATTTGGATTATCATTTTAAAGTCCCAGAAGAAGGTTATATCATAGATGAAGAAAGTAAAACAATTCACGTGTATAATATTACTGGTTTGAAAGCTTGGAAGAATGAATTGGTTGCATCTAATCCTCAGTCGGATGTGATACTTGAAAAGGCTTATACAGGAGAAGAAATGGATTTGTCGGATGAAGTATGGGAGCCGATTGAATTTTTTAGTGGTGTCTTTGAAGGAAACGGGGTTAAGTTGAAAAATGTTACTATCAAGGAGTTTGGGCTTGTTAATAAAAATAATGGAACTATTCGTGATTTGATTTTGGATGCACCGAAATTTGTTTCGGAGGTGACTAAGCCTGCAGGATTCTTTGCTTCTGTTAATAATGGGGTTATAGAAAATTGTTTGGTTAATGATATTAATGTGACGGTAACTAAGCCGGTGGATTTTGGTGCGTTAGTCGGACAGAATTCACAACCTGGAACTATTTCTAACTCAGCAGTGAGGGGAGGTACTATTATATTGCGCTTAAATGGTGGTGATAGTGGCTCTGCAAACCTTGGTGCATTGGTTGGACAGAATTATGGTGGTACGGGAATTGTAATAAATTCTCACGTAGAGAATGTGACAATTGATCATCCAAGCAATTCTTATGGAGCATCTAATGTGGGTGGATTAGTTGGTTATAATAATATTGGGAAAATAAAAGCATGTTATGCCGTCTCTACATTGTCAATTAACTGTTCAGCGCAATCAGGTGGTTTGGTGGGTACAAATGCCAATGGTACTGTATTGGCATCGTATGCTGTGCCTGCAATTAACGGATCTGGAACTAATAACACAGGTGGTCTTATTGGCTTTAACAATGGAGGTACAACTGTAGTTACTTCATGTTATGCTATTCCAACTACTACGATGAATCATGCTAAGTATGGAGCTTTAATTGGAAACAATGCCGGCAATGTAAATAATGCCTATGTGGTTTCTACAAATGTTGCAATTGCAACAGGTACTACTGCGGTAGGTTACGAACCTAAATGTGCAACTAATGCAGATTTAGAAAAACATTTGTTGGAAATGAATCTGGCCATAGAATCTGTAGAAGAAACTTTGGGATGGAACTTTAAGATTAATGATAATGCAGAAACAAAGGCACAGCAACCTTTAGTATTGCAGTCTGGAGTGCCTGTACCAGGATTTGGTAGCGACGATTTTGAAGAAGGTGGTAATATCTAAAATTAAGAGTTATGCGTAATAAATATTCATATATAGGGGCAGGGCTACTGTGTGTAGCCGCCCTGACTTCATGCAGCAATGAAGAAATTATATCCGAAAAGATAAATGCAGGCCTTACTGAGTATACAGTGACAGCTGAAGCTAATTTTGATAAAGAAGCTGCAGGGCAAGGAACAAGAGCAAATGTGAAAGAAGATGGAAAGTCTTTTATCTGGAATAAAGGTGATAAACTGACTCTTTGGAATGGCACTCAGGGATATACTTTTCAGGCTGTAGACTCTTACGATGAGAGTGTCTATTATAGTAAAGTAGAGTTTAAGGGTGAGGCCAGTTTTGAGGAAGGTCAGGAAATTTGGGGAATTTATCCTTGTAAGGAATCCCCATCTGCCGACAATGTGTTTACCTTTACTTTGCCACAGCCGCAAGTTCAGGAGGGAACTGCGCCAGCGCTTCAAAAATCTATGTGTATGTATGCCAAAGGAACTGTTTCTGGAAATACCGTTTCTAATATGGTGTTCCAGCATTTGACCGGGACCTTGCATTTTACTTTAGTAAATAAAAGAGGATATGATATTCAACTTGAGAAGATTGTAGTTAGTGCGGATAGTCCTGTATTTCCTTTGTCTGCTACACTCAATGCGGATGGTACGGTCTCTTATACTGATGAAACAGAGCAATTTGAGTTGGATCTTCATAATCAGACGATTTCAAATACTGAATCTTTTAGTGCGTATGCGAGTGTATTCCCTACTGATAAGATGACAGGTGATACTAAACTTACAATTTCTATTAAAGTGGCAGGAACAGAAGAACTGGAGGTGATTAAAGAAGGAACTGTAAAGAGCCTTTATGGAGAGGATACCAGTTTTGCAAAAGATGGCTATAAGTATGTGGCAGGAAAACGTTATGGTATTTCTAAGACCCTTCTGCCGTTAGAAGGTGACTTGGGATATATTGAAAACGGTGATACGTATTCTGTATATGCGACTAATGGGTTAATAGCTGTGCTAAGTGATCCTCAGATTACAGGTAATTCTGCTAAAAAAATTCTATTAACTCAACCTATAGATATGCAAGGCGAGTCTCTGACTCCAGTTGAAAATTTCGCAGCAACTTTGGATGCACAAAATAATGTGATTTCAAACTTTACTATTGATTCTTCTGATGATGGCAAGACTGGACTTATGCTTACTAATACGGGAGTTATCAGAAACTTGAAGGTTGAAAATGTGACGCTTAAGAAAGAGAATGTAGCATTATTGGGAGTTTTAGCTGCAACTAATAGTGGTAAAATTGAGGGATGCGAAATTAGTAATGCCACAATTGTGATAGAAAGTTGTATTTCAAATGGAGCTGATATAGGATTTGTGGCTGGAGAAAGTACTGGTGCAAATGCTATGATAAGCAATGTTTCTTTGAATGGTGTATCATCTATTGATGTGAAATCAGGAAAAGTTAATTTTGGAGGAATTGTTGGGCAGAATGGCAATTGGAATGCTTCTTCTGTGATAGGTGCTTCCGTTGGAAAAGATGTTACGTTAACATATAATAGTGGTGTAAATAACTCACAGTTTGCAGGAATTGTCGGTTGGAATTGTGGAGGAACAGTGAAAGGATGTAGTTCTGCTGCAACTATTAATCCTAATCAGGCATCTCATTTTGGAGGTGTGGTTGCATCAAATATTGGAAGTGCAAGTGTTTTTGCCTCATACTGTTGTGGGAATATAGCTGATATTGCAAGTGGTTCTAATGCTGGAGGAGTAGTGGCGGCTAATGATGGAAAGCTTATAGGATGTTATTCTTCTGTGGCCAATACTGGGGACTTTGGTGGGCTTTGCGGTAAGGCTAATGGTACAATAACTGATTGCTATTTTTATAATTGCAATAACGGGAAACGGGAAGGTTCAGCCAATGTTGCTTCGATGAAGGTTGCTGGTGCTGATGAACTTAAGACCAAAGTATCTAGTTTAAATAGTGCAATTTCTGACTCCGGCTTTGAATATATAGTGAATGACGATGCAAATGAACCATTGAAGCTACGGGCAATCAATTAAATTGATATAACCTTAGAGATTTTTTAATTCAAGGCATGCATGCAATGAATACGTGCATGCCTTGATTGGTTTATAAATACTAATTAGTAATTTATGATTCACAGAATAATAAAACAATCGTGGTTACTGGGTTGTGTCCTGGTTTGTATGGCATGTGGTACTGAACAACCCAAGGAGATACATCTCACTCCTGCTCCGTTGGAGCTGAATGTGACCAATGGGTTGTTTACGTTCTCTTCGGGTATGAAAATATCGGTAGAGAATGAAAACCAGGCCCAGATAGCACGCTTATTTACGCATTTGCTTCACCGTGCTTCAGGTATGGAGATGGCGGTGGTGGAGAACGAGGACAAAGCGGCGGTCAGAATGCAGACGGATAATACCTTGTCTCGTGAAGGTGAATATACCTTAGAAGTGACTCCTAAAGAGATACTGATCAAGGCTTCTTCTGATGCAGGTTTCTACTATGCTCTTCAGTCTTTAAGATTGAGTTTGCCTGCGGCTATAGAAGGGAAAAACGGAGAAAATGTGGAATGGACGGTTCCTGCCATGACCATAAAAGATGCTCCTCGTTTTGAATATCGCGGATTGATGCTCGACGTAGCTCGCTATTTTATGCCGCTTGACGATGTGAAACAGCTCATAGACTGCATGTCTATGTTGAAGCTGAACAAACTGCACATTCATTTTACAGATGATACGGGCTGGAGAATAGAAATAAAGAAGTACCCCAAACTCACGGAAGTCGGTGCCTGGCGGGTAGACAGGGGGAATATTCCATTTTATGACAGAAGAAACCAGCAAGAGGGTGAGAAAGCTACTTTGGGTGGATTCTATACGCAGGAAGAGATAAAGGAGATGGTGAAGTATGCCGAAGAAAGACAGGTGGAAATTATACCTGAAATAGATGTGCCCGCACATTCTTGTGCAGCTTTGGCGGCTTATCCTGAACTGGCTTGCCCGAACGTAAAAAAGAAAATTACCGTATTGCCGGGGCTGGGTGGAAAAGACACTGAAATCATCTATTGTGCAGGAAATGAGAAAACTTTCCAGTTCCTTAATGATGTAATAGATGAGGTTGCGGAACTTTTCCCTTCGAAATACATTCACATGGGCGGTGATGAGGCCAATAAATTTTATTGGAAGTCGTGTCCGTTGTGCAGAAAAAGAATGCAGCAGGAAGGTATTACGCATGTGGAAGATCTGCAGGGATATTTCATGAACCGAGTGAGTGAACATATTCGTGAGAAAGGTAAAATCATGATGGGATGGGATGAGCTGACTAACAGCAAGATTCCTGAAGGAACGGTTATTTTTGGCTGGCAGGGACTCGGGAATGCTGCACTGAAAGCAGCAGAGCAAGGACATAAGTTTGTGCTTACTCCTGCCCGGTTACTTTACCTGATACGTTATCAAGGTCCGCAATGGTTTGAGCCACTGACTTACTTTGGCAACAACATTATGAAGGACATTTATATGTATGAGCCTGTGCAGGAAGGATGGAAGAAAGAATATGAAGATTTGTTGATGGGAGTACAGGCTTCTATGTGGACTGAATTCTGTAATAGCTCAAATGATGTGATGCATCAGGTGTTCCCTCGTCTGGTAGCACTGGCAGAAGTGGGATGGGCGGCAAAAGGTCATAAAGACTGGGATGAATATCAGAAAAGCCTGGACAATTATTTGGCGCATCTGGATGTCAAGCAGGTCACTTATGCAAAAGCAATGTATAACATACAGCATAAGGCTATTCCTATGGGAAATGGGGTTTCTGTTCATCTGAACAGTGAACGTACGGATGTAGAAATACGCTATACATTAGATGGAAGTGACCCTAAACCGGATTCGGAATTATATGTTGATTCGCTGTTTGTGACTGAAAAAGTCGTGCTTAAAGTGGCGACATTTAGAGATGGCAAACAGATGGGCGAAACGCTTTTGCTTGATTTGGTATTCAATAAAGCAACCGGGAAAAAGATAACAGGTAGTAATAAAGATGAACTTTTACTTACGAATGGAGTAAGGGGAAGCAAAAGACAATCTGACTTTGAATGGTGTACCTGGACGAATCCTGTGAGTACGTTTACGGTTGACCTTCAAAAGAAAGAAGCTATTCATACGGTATCTTTGGGGTGCCTGACCAATTATGGGATGGGAGCTCATAAACCTAGAAGCATTAAAGTGGAAGGCTCTGATGATAATCAGAATTTTGTGGAGCTCGGTACACGTAGATTCTCTGATTCTGAAATCTTTAAAGAAGGCAATTTTGTGGAAGATGTAACTTTTGATATGAATGCAGAAGTGCGTTATATCAGAGTTTCAGTAGAAGCTGCAGGAAATATTCCTGAATCTCATTACATGAGGCCTGGCCAGATTTCTAAGTTTTATATAGATGAATTGATGGTAGAATAAAAGGAGTGACGGTCCGTAGTCAGAAGGCAAGTGGATGTTTTCAATAGGATTTTTGCTTGTGTCTAAGAAGCTGTTTTGATTTCATTCGATAAATTTGTTAAGCATGATTTGGATGAATGCA